>ERZ767285.5-NODE-5-length-110356-cov-5.047761_pt1 | contig 110356 bp, 108 predicted proteins | sample MGYA00374953_ERZ767285 | MGnify/ENA primary metagenome ERZ767285 (study PRJEB28947, sample SAMN06267186) | marine metagenome | isolation source: Columbia River Estuary | place: USA:Columbia River Estuary, USA | collected 2013-07-23 ...
AAACTCGATCTTGCCCCCCGTAAACCATTGCTACATAAGGGCTTGTAAAACTGCGACTATTGAGTATGAGTGGGAATAGTAGAAGTTGAAAATATTCCTTAGAAACCTTTATTCAATTTATCTAACAATTTATCTTCTTTGGTGGGTTTCAGTCTTTGTTATTATTTCTGAACAAGGATTCCATCCAGCACAAGATATCCCTTGGTCTATTTTGTTTACTTCAATTTTGTTTATATTTTGGGTTGTTAAATATAAGTTTTCTAGTGATAAGAAATTTATTTACCATGAAAGTATCTCATTGATTAATCTAACCACTCATCTATTAACAGTTTTTATATTTTCAATATTGATGATATTTTTTTCATAACTGAAACAAATATACCTGGTTGATATGTTTTGTTGCTCCTGTTTCTGATTGTAAGTTTATATATTCTTAACTAATAACTTATGGTTAAGACGTATACTATGCAAAAAAATATTAGATTTAATACAAATACTTAAGAAAAAATAACTAAAACATATAAAAGGAAAAAGAAATGTCCAATAATAAGAAATATAAAAATAAGAAAATTGGAGATCATGAGCTTAAGCCAGAAACTATGATGATGTCCTACGGTTATGATCCAGAGCTATCAGAGGGTTCAGTCAAACCCCCTATTTTCTTAACTTCTACATTTGCTTATCAGACACCAGAGGAGGGTGAAGAATTTTTTCAAGTTATGGCTGGAAAAAGGCCTGGACCAGAAGGCAGTGTTGGCGGTCTTATCTATAGTCGTTTTAATCATCCAAACTTAGAAATTATAGAAGACCGACTTTCATTATTTGAAGGCTCAGAGCGCTCCGTTGTATGCTCAAGTGGCATGGGTGCAATAAGCTCAATACTTTTAGCTTATTTGCGTCCTGGCGATGTAATTGTTCAAAGCGCACCCTTATATGGAGGAACAGAATTACTTATTCGCAAATTTTTACCTGATTTTAATATCCAAACAGGAGAGCTTAATGATGGTTTGGATGAAAAAAGCATGTTGGATTCAATTCGGAATGCTAGTAAAAAAGGTCGTGTTGCCATGGTCTTTATTGAATCGCCAGCCAACCCAACTAACTCACTTGTTGATATTGAAGCTCTAAATAGAGTTTTAGATATCATCAAATCAGAAACAGGACATCGTCCAATAAGTGTTTGTGATAACACTCTTATGGGACCTATCTTCCAACAAGTTGTACCCCAAGGTATAGATATAGCCATGTATTCATTAACTAAGTATGTAGGCGGCCATAGTGATCTTGTTGCAGGTGCTGTTTGCGGAAGTATTGAAATGCTTCGTCCGGTTCGAGCTACGCGAGGTATGCTAGGTCTTACTCTTGATCCACATTCAAGCTGGATGATTTCTCGTTCACTAGAGACTCTAAATATCCGTATGCAACGCTCTGCTGATAGTGGCTATAAGGTGGCACAGTGGATCAATGATAATCTATATATTCCTGCAAAGGTTCTTCACCCAGATTTTATAGAAGATGAGGTATATCAATCAGTCTATAAACGTCAGTGCTCAGGACCAAGCTCAACATTTTCTTTTGTAATTGATGCTGCTAAGTCAGATGCCTTCCGTTTGATTAATAATCTTTCTATTTTTAAATCTGCTGTAAGCCTTGGTGGCAGTGAGAGCCTTGTCTGTCATCCTGGAAGTACAACGCATTCCAGCGTATCAGATGATTTACGAGAAAAATTTGGTGTAACCGATGGCTTAATTCGCCTTTCTATTGGTTTGGAGCATCCAGATGATCTGATTGCTGATCTTGATAATGCTTTTAAAACCACATTCAAGGATGCATGATCTTCTCACTTAATTAAGTGCTAATAAAGTAAAAATTTCTGCCTTGGTATGGTTTTATATACCAGTATGATTAGTTTGCCTACTTGCTATTATCTTCTGTATGTCTATATTGTTTAAGCATCTACTAAGCTAATAAAAAACTTTTCAAGACTTTAATTTTCGTGCTTGAGAGTCTATTAATCATTAAGAGGGAGCAAAATGATCAGAAATCTAATAATAAATTTTTTAAAGAATGCCTCTAAGATTAAAGAGCAAGAAATTAAAGCTGTAATTTTTTCATTTTTATTTGTGGTTGTCTTGATGTCAGCATATTACATTTTACGACCAGTTCGCGATGCTATGGCTAGTGATTGGACTGATGCAGAGGTAAGTTGGTTGTGGACCTTAAATTTTTTTATTAGCACCGCAATCGTAGCGCTATATGGCAGTATGGTTTCGAAGTTTCGTTTTCGATTATTGGTGCCAACTATGTACGGCATTTTTGCCATATCATTTATTATTTTTTATGCCCTAGGGTCTGTTTTTGAAGATCGAACTCTAATTGATAAATCATTTTATGTTTGGGTAAGCGTATTTAGCCTTTTTCATATTTCTGTTTTTTGGACTTTTATGTCAGAGCTATTCAGTAAAGAGCAGTCAGGTAGGCTTTTTGGTATCATTGCTGTTGGTGCTAGTGTGGGTGGTCTCATCGGACCATCGATCACTGCATTTTTCTCAGTTTCTTTAGGTGCCGACAACTTGATGCTTATCGCAAGTATGATGCTGCTTATTCCAATTCCAATTATTTTTTATCTTCAATCATTGAAATCAAAAGAATTAAATAATGAGGTGTTAGATATACCCGACTCCAATCATTCGATTGGCGGGAACCCACTAGAGGGCTTTAAAATGTTTTTCTCTAATCCATATCTTTTATCTATCGGCTTATTTATTTTTTTATATACCGGTATTAGTTCATTTGTTTATTTCGAATTAAAAAACTTACTGAGCGATTTTAGTCGCTCTGAACGTTCTGTTATTTGGGCTCAAATGGATCTTGCAGTAAATATTTTAGCAATCTCTACTGGGCTATTTGCAACAGGTCGCATTGTTACTAAATTTGGTATGCCTGCAACTATTGCCATGGTTCCAATAATGATTTGTATCGGTTTGCTAGTATTGGCAATTTCACCTTTATTGGGTGTAGTTATGGTATTGCAGATCATTCGCCGCGCTGGCAACTATGCTGTAACTCGTCCTGCTCGTGAAATGCTATTCACACTTGTTAATCAAGAAACTCGTTTCAAAGCAAAGCCTGTCATAGATATTGTTGCTTATCGGGGTGGAGACATGCTTACGGCCTGGCTGTTTACAGGCCTTACGCAAGGCCTGGGTTTAGGTTTGGCTTCAGTTGCTGCTGTTGGTGCCGGAATAGCTAGCTTATGGGCACTAGTAGGCATCTATCTTGGAAAATGGTTTGATCGCTATGAATCTTAATCTAAAAATTAATAGAATAAGAAATATGGGTAGCAATCATAAGGTTGCATGCAGGATTTATTTGAGGCATCGTAATACTAATCAATTTCACCTATCAATAAACTACAAAAATAACTAACGAGGGAATATTATGAAACACTTATCTATTATTAAAACTTTTGCATTTATTTTGGTTTTTAGTCCTTTTCTAACGGCAGGCCATCATTCTAGCCATGAGCATAACTCTAAAACAAAATACGTTAGCTATAGCCAGATAGGCAATCCTGCTGATGTGCTTGAAGTAAAAACAGAAGCATTTCGTGCGCTAAATAAAGGAGAGGTTCGAGTGCAAGTATTAGCTGCACCTATTAATCCTTCTGATGTATTACAGATTGCTGGAAATTATGGTGTTGACGCTATATTGCCTGCAAGACCAGGTAGTGAGGGCGTTGGCCGGGTTAAAGAAATATCTTCAGGAGTAAAGAGTTTAAAAGTTGGTCAGTTAGTACTTCTCGCTAGTGGAAGCACCTGGGCAGAAGAATTAGTGGGTCCTGCTGAGGGCTTTTTACCACTTCCTAATCTAGGCCCCATTAGTGCTGATGTAATTGAACAGCTTGCAATGTCTGCTGTTAACCCATTAACTGCATTACTAATGCTTACCTCTTTTAAAGATATTGAAGAGGGTCAATGGATTGCTCAAAGTGCTGCTAATTCTGCGGTTGGTGGTTATGTTATTCAATTAGCAAAACAGCGTGGCATTAAAACTGTAAATATTGTTCGCCGAGAAGGTTTAGCTGACGACCTTAAAGCTAAAGGTGCAGATGTTGTTTTAATTGATGGGCCAGATCTTGCTGAACAAATAGCTGCAGCAACGGGTAATGCACCAATTGTATTAGCATTGGATCCTGTTGGTGGTGATACTTACGGTCGTCTAGCAGAGAGCTTAGGTTATGGAGGTACGTTAGTAACTTATGGAGTTTTGTCAGGTAAGCCTGCTACTCTTAATACAGGACAAGTTATTTTTAATGATACTCGCCTGAGAGGCTTTTGGCTTTATAAGTGGTATCAGACAGCAACTATGAAGGATAAACAAGAAGCTTTTGGGCAGGTAATTCCTCTGATTGCTAATGGCACGTTAAAAGCTAACATTGATTCTCGCTTTACAGTTGATCAAATTGAGCAAGCTGTCACCCGTGCATGGGAAGGTGGAAGAAACGGTAAGGTGCTTATAGTCCCAAGGCCACTTGAGTAATAGGATACACTAATTAATATGGAACCAAACTTTGCAGCATTTCAACTAATAGGGCAAATCGCTTTAGGAATCATTGGTTTTTCTGCAATATTAATTGGCCTAAGTAGAACCTCTGAAGGGTTCTCAGGCCCAGATAATTTTAGAGTACAACTATTAACGTACTCTGCTTTTGGTGCTATGTTTGGTTCTATCATTCCATTTGCTATATTTAGTGGAGAAAATTTTGAAACTGCTTGGCTAATGTGTTTTTGGATTATGAGTATCTACTCAGTAATAGGATTAATAATATTCCCCAGAAAAATGCTTCATCTTAGATCTTTAGGGCATAAAGATATTTTTCCAATTAAATTATATTTGTTCCAAACAGGGATTCTCTCAACTATATTTGTACTGTCGTTATTAATGATAGTTAATAACTTTTATGAGTCATCACAAATATATATTATTTGCTTGATGCTTTTTCTAGTTCAGAGTTCTGTAGCTTTTATTAGGACTATGTTTTTTAGGGTAAGCTAATTGAATTGAGATTTACAAGAATTTATTTTTAGTTCTGTCGTTTTTTAAAATGATCGTTAATCCTAAGATTGCTGGCCAGCTTCCCAAGATAAATTCAAAAACAAATATTTGGTTATAAACCGTACCATGAACATAAATAGCAATTAAGTTAAATATTGCAGCTCCAATGTAAATTATTGCAACTGAAAAAAACCAAATTGGGTTTAAGGTAATCACACCCAAAATCATAAATAAAAATGTTGCAACAAAAAAAGAAGTGAAATCTCTTAGTAAAGCATTTTGCGCAGCTTGTGATAATTCATTTAATACAAATCCAAAATCAGCAGCCGCACTAATTGGAGTAAAAATCCACCCAAGTGCTGAGCCTAATACTAGATAGGCATATAAAATACCTAAAAACCTAATAATAAAGGTATAACTTCTTTGTACAGAAACAAGAGAATAAAAGAAATAACCTCCCAAAAACCCAGCTACACAATGAAGTATCTTACCTATGATGCTTCTGTTACCACCTAACAGTTGTGTTTGAAACAAGAGCTCAACCATCAAGAATAGCGCCATTCCAATGGCAACAGCTCCAGCAACTGCAAATAGATACTTGCCACTATAAGAACTGTATCTAGAAATTAATCCAGCAACAGAAAAAGCTATACCAAAACCAATAATAACTACAGCATATAAGGCAATTCCCAGTCTTTGAAAATCAAATAGAATAACTTCAATCCAAGTGATGAATCCTACAGGCATATCAGCAGATGCTAGCCAAATTAAGTTTGATATAGATGAAATAGGGGTTATTAACATTACTGTAAATAATGCTGCAGATAAAATGGCAAAAGGGTACTTTGCTATATTCATTATTCTGAAGGTAGGACTTTAATTAATTTGCCCTTAGGCCCATCAGTTAGCAAATAAATTATTCCACTAGGAGAGGCTTGAATATTTCTTAGTCTTATATCAAGTTCAGAAAATAAACTTTCTTGGTTATCAACCTTATCTTTAAAGGTAACTTTTTTTACATCTTTAGAAACCAATGCTGTTACTAAAAAGCTATTCTTTAATTCAGGATATACACTTCCTTCATAATAAATCATGTCGGAAGGGGCGATAGATGGAGTCCAATGAAGTAGTGGCTGTTCCATACCTTCTTTTTCTGTAAAAGGACTTATAACAGCACCTGAGTAATCTATTCCATATGTTATTGCAGGCCAACCATAATTCAATGCTGGTTCTACAAAATTCATCTCATCACCACCCCTAGGGCCATGTTCATGTTCATAAATATCTCCAGAAGAAGTTACAACTAGACCTTGCATATTTCTATGACCATAAGAGTAGATTTCAGGAAGAGCATTCTTGGTATTTATAAAAGGGTTGTCTGATGGTACGGAGCCATCTTTATTAATTCTTATAATTTTTCCAAAATGGTTATCTAGTGTTTGAGCTTGTTCACGATGGTCGAACCCATCACCACTAGCTAATAAAATAGTACCATCTTTTAAAAAAGCAATTTTTGCAGCCAAATGAACTGGTGATCTTCTAGGTGCCTTGGCTTCAAATAAAACTTTAGCATTAATTAGTGAATTTTCTCTGAGTTCAGCTGATGACAAAAACAATGTTGATTTTCCATTTTTGTCTTTAGCTGAATAGCTGAAGTAAATCATATTATTTGATTTAAAATCAGGATCAAGAACTACTTCTGACAATCCTCCCTGACCGCCATACTGAACACTAGGAACATTGTTAATATTGGTTATAGTTTTATCTGACAAAGAAGCAATTTTTAATTTTCCAGGCATTTCGGTATATAAAACTTTATCTTCGCTTAAAAATACTAAACTCCATGCATCATCCAAGTCATCTAAGATGGTTTCAAACTTATAGTCAGAAAATACCGTGCTTGAAAAAAATAATATACTTAAAATAACTTTTGTTTTCATATTGCCCTGTTGTTATTAGCTTTCTTAATTATATACATAGACATGATTTTAACTACAATGTTAATACATAAAAAAACATGATCAATTTTAAGAAAGGAAATATTTAAAATGTTTAAATTTGAAGGAAGAACTGCAGTAATTAGTGGTGGAGCTGAGGGTATTGGTCTATCTATTGCTAAAGCATTAGGCGAGCAAAAGATGAATATAGTTCTTGCTGATATTGATGAAAAGAATCTACTTAAATCTACTGCAGAATTGGAGTCACTAGGAATTCCTGTATTAGCTGCTTTATTGGATGTGGCTGATGAAATGCAATGGAAATCAGTTGCTGAAAAAGCAGTGGAACGATTTGGTAAGGTCCATATGGTTGTGAATAATGCCGGTGTTGGCGGTGATTCAGGACCTATAGAAAATCAAGAAACTGAAGGCTGGCAATGGGCACTAGGAGTAAATCTAATGGGAGTTGTTTATGGCGCAAAGGTAATGACTCCTCTTATTAAGGACCATGGCGAAGGTGGTTGGATTTTAAATGTAGCTTCAATGGCAGGCATGGGCGGGGTTCCATATAGTGGAGTCTATACAGCAAGCAAGGCTGCTGTAGTTGCTTTGTCTGAAAGTTGGGCTGCAGAGCTAAAAGATAAACGTATTGGTGTATCTGTTCTATGTCCTGCTTTTGTTCAAACTCGTATATATGATTCTGAAAGAAATCGACCGGATAAATACAAATCAGAAAACTATCAAATTGAAAATGAAAGCAGTTTTTCAAAACAAACAAAACAGATGGTGAAAGATGGTATTGATGTTTCTATTGTTGGTAAAAGAGTTGTTGAGGCTATTAATCATGGAGAGTTATATATCTTCACCCACCCCAATTACCGTCAAGTAAATCAGCAAAGATTTAATGGTATTGATGAGGCCTTTGCGAGGTCTGCACAAAGTCCATTATTGAAAGATATAGTTGATCAAAAAATTGATATGCTTTAATAAAAGGAGAAAATATAAATGAAACAAATACAACTAATTAAACCAGGTGGTTTAGAAAATATATCAGTCTGTGATGCTGATGTACCTATGCCAAAATCTGATGAAGTTCTTATTAAAGTAGCAGCAAGTAGCTTAAATTATCATGATTTATTAGTTGCTCTTGGAGCTATTCCAACTGACGATAAGAGGGTTCCTTTGTCGGATGCAGCAGGAGAAATAATAGAAGTTGGCTCCGATGTTACTGAGTGGAAAGTTGGCGATAACGTAATGAGTGTATGTTTTCCAAATTGGCAAAGCGGTCCACCTAAGTATGAGCTATTAAGTTTTATTGGAGATCATGAGGACGGATATGCAACAGAATGCATTGCCATTAAGGCATCTGCTATTACAAGAACTCCCAGTAACTTTGATTTAAAAGAATCAGCTACTTTGCCATGTGCTGGCCTTACTGCTTGGAGGGCGTTGGTTGATGACGGCAAACTTAAGGCTGGAGAAACAGTTTTGGTTCAAGGTACTGGAGGGGTTTCTATCTTTGCATTGCAACTAGCTAAATCTATGGGTGCGAAAGTTATTGCAACCTCATCTTCTGCAGAAAAATTAGAAAAACTTAAAGCTTTAGGCGCTGATGAGCTTATAAACTATAAAGAAACACCTGAGTGGGGTAAAGAGGTTTTAGCTAAGACCAATAATGAAGGGGTTGATCATGTCATTGAAGTCGGTGGCGGTGGCACTTTTGCAGAATCTGTAAGAGCTGCAAAGCTAGGAGGTCATATTGCTCTTATTGGTGTTTTAAGTGGACCGTCCGCTAGTGAGATTGTATTGCCAAGGATATTTTTAAAACAAATTAGACTAAGTGGCATTTCAATGGCAAATAAAGATTCTCAATTGGCTATGATTGATTACTTAGAAAAAACTGACATTAAGCCGGTGATAAGTGATACTTTCGACTTATCTGAATTAGCAGCAGCCTTCCAACATCAAATAGATAATAAACATTTTGGAAAAATATCTATAACGATGGGTTAACCAGAATATTTTAATATGAGAAGTGCTACTGAGGTATTTGGGCAATGGTTAGAAGAGGGTAAGGATATTGGTATGCAGAATGGGCATACTATCTCTGTTCAAAATATGACTGATTTTGCATTGCAAGAAAGAGTTGATATTGGAGACAACTTCAGTTTTTTAGACCTAGGTTGCGGAAATGGCTGGGTTGTAAGGCAAATAGCCAAACATAATTTATGCAATAAGGCGGTTGGGATCGATGGAGCCGAACAGATGATCAAAGCGGCAATTTCAAGAGGCGGTGATGAGGAATATTTTACTGCTGATATTAATAGTTTTCATTCATTAAAAAAATATGACCTGATTCACTCTATGGAAGTTTTATATTATTTAGAAAATCCTACTGATGTTATAAATAATATTGCAAAATCATGGCTGAATGATGGAGGAAGATTTATAGCTGGCATAGATCTTTATTATGAGAATATAGACTCACATTCTTGGCAAGAAAAAGTTGGTACGCCAATGCTCATGCTAAAAGAATCTGAATGGATAGATATTTTTAAAATGTCCGGATTGCAAAATATAACTTCATGGAGAGCAAATCAAGATAAAGATTGGCCAGGCACACTTGTATTAACTGGAACAAAATAACTATGAACTACTTTAGGCCTTTATATCCATATATTTTTGTATTACTAATACTTTTATCTACTTCTGCATTCCATGCTATTAGTCTTATAAATGCATTGGGGCAAGCTATTCTTTTTACTTTTGTCGTTTGTATACCTATCTGGAAAACAGGACGAATGAGCTATGTTGATATTGGTTGGCCCTGGGGGCTGGTATTGCTTGGATTAATAAGCTTTGTTTTTAGCGATGGGTACTGGTTAAGATCCTTAGTTGTTAGCGGGGTGGTTATAGTGATTGGTCTTCGTATGGGTCTTGGTGCCCTAAAAATGTGGCAACTAGGCCTTCTAGATAGAGAATTTCCAAGGTACCAATATCAACGTGTTTTATGGAAGGAAGAGGGCAAAGAAAATACTGCATTGGCTTTACAGATTGATGCTATATCCCAGGGTTTGGCAAATGCATCTTTTCTCGCACTCCCAGTTTTTTTAATAGCCTCAAATGGTTCTCAAAACTTTTCCTTAATCGAATTTGTTGGCTTAGTAATTTTTATTGTAGCCTTCACTATGGAGTCTGTTGCTGATTATCAAAAACTAGCTTTTTTAACAAAGATGAAAAAAGAAGGTAAGCAAAAACAAGTTTGCAATGTTGGGTTGTGGAAGTTTTGCAGGCATCCTAATTATTTTGCAGAGTGGATGGTATGGAACGGTGTCTTAATTGCAGCAATTCCTTCATTGCTTGCTATTGATCCTTTAAGTATAAATTTATTGGGCAATAATTTTAACGACGGCCTTTGGCTTACACTTGCATGCTTAGTTTATGCATCATGGGCCATGTATAAAACTTTGGTTTATACCACTGGCGCAGTTCCATCTGAGTACTATTCAGTCCAAAAAAGACCAGGCTATAAAGAATACCAACAACAAACAAATAGATTTTTTCCTGGGCCAAGAAAGTTAAATTAAGCCTATTACTTTCTTATTTTTATGGCAAAAATATAAATTTAGCTAAAAAAATGACAGCTAAAAACCAAGCCCCTGAAGAAATATTCTTCATTTCACCCGAAGATATCTTCATTACAACATAAGCAATAAAACCAAGAGCTATACCATTGGCAATCGAGAAAGTTAGAGGGATCATTATTATCATAATGAGAGCAGGTAGAAGTTCGCTTAAATCGGACCAATCTAGTTTCTCCATGCCACTCAGCATTAATATAGCAACATAAATTAAAGCTCCAGAAGTCGCATAAGCTGGAACAATTGCCGCAAGAGGGGAAAAGAAAATTGCTATTAAAAATAGAAAACCAACTACAACAGCAGTTAAACCAGTTCTTCCACCAGCCTCAACTCCCGCCGAGCTTTCAACATAACTTGTAACTGGTGCGCAGCCAAAAAATGAACCAAAAACACTCGAACTACTATCAGCCTTCAGGGCTTTATCTAAATTTAATATCTCTCCAGACTCATCTATTAATTTAGCTCTTGAGGCGACTCCCAGAAGAGTCCCCGCAGTATCAAATAAGTTAACAAAAAGAAAAGAGATTATGACGCTGATCATTGCTAGGTCTAAAGCTCCTAAAATATCTAACTTGATAAAAATTGGTGCAATGCTTGGTGGATAGGCAATAACGCCCTGAAATTGAACTAAATTAAAAAAAACGCCCAATAATGTGACACTGAGGACGCCAATTATAATAGCCCCGGAAACCTGTCTATTTGCTAAAACTGAAATAAGTAAAAAACCTACAGCCGATAGTAAAGTTTCTATATTCATAAAATTACCTAAGCTTACAAAGGTGGCATCATTGGCAACTATTATTCCGCCGCTCTTTAAGCCAATAAAGCCGATAAAAAGACCAACACCAGAACCCATAGCTATTCTTAAGTTCATTGGAATGCTATCTAACATCCACCTCCTTAGCGGAGTAACACTCATTATCACAAATAATATTCCCGCCAAAAATACTGCACCTAATGCAACTTCCCACGTATATCCCATCTCACCAACAACTGTGTAAGTAAAGAAGGCATTAAGGCCCATTCCTGGAGCAAGACCAACCGGCCAGTTAGAGTAAATTCCCATTGCAAAACATGCTAGAGCTGCCGCAAGACAGGTTCCAACAAAGCTAGCTCCATAATCCATGCCACTCGAAGCCATCATCTGAGGATTAACAAAAATAATGTATGCCATTGTAATAAAAGTCGTAAAACCTGCCAGCAATTCTCTTTGAAAAGTAGTATTATTAGATTTTAGTTTGAATGTTTTTTCTAATATAGAATTCATAGATATATTAAGTATTGATTTAGCACACAAACTATAAACTTATTAACAATAAAAAAACAATTTAATTTTTTATTTGGCATAGCGATTGCATGTCAATTAATAATATTAACTTACATTTGCATATTAGCTATTATGCAGGGGAAACATAATGAAACTGTCTCGTTTTATAAACAAGTATTTTTTAATTACATTTGCTATTTTTTCAGGCCAGCAAGCTTTTGCTCAACAGAATTATATCGAAGATGTTATCGTCACTGCTGAAAAGAGAAGTGAAAGTATTCAAGATATATCACAATCTGTTTCGGCATTAACAGATTCTGATCTAGATTCAAAAAATATTACTTCATTTGTTGATTTAAGTGGCATCGTTCCTGGTGTTACGGTTGCTAAAAATGAGGGATATAAAACTGTTATCTCTATTAGAGGTGTTGGTAACGAAACCAATCAGAATGCAATAGCAGCCCCTTCTGTAGCATTTCATATGGATGGAATTTTTATAGCATCTCCGTTTTCTTTGCAGACTGATTTTGTTGATATTGATCGTATTGAAGTTTTAAGAGGCCCACAAGGAACACTATTTGGACAAAATTCAACTGGTGGAGCTATAAACGTAATTAGTAAGAAACCTACGACTGATGAATATGGTGGAAAAGCTGACTTTACTCTTGGGACATATGGCCTAACTAAATTTAGAACATCAAATAATATTCCAATAAACGAAAAGCTTGCTACAAGATTTTCAGCAACAATTACAGAAAGAGATGGGTTTACTAAAAATTTAGTTACAGGACAGGATCTGGATGATGCTAGCAATCTAAGTTTAAGAAGTGACTGGTTGCTAGAAATTGATGACCTTTCATCTTTAAGAGTTTTTGGTCAATATTTTAAAGTTGATAGAAATGGTTCTGCAATGAAAGGTGTCGATGATGTTTCTTCTGATCCAAGAGAGCTATATCAAGATTCATTATCAAAGCATGATTTAACATCTTTGGTGATTGGCGCTATTTATGAAAGAGATCTTGGGTTTGCAAATTTAAAAGCAATGGCAAGTACACAAGAGGATGACATTTCTGTAGATAGAGACAATGACAGACATAATTTTGGCGATGCAGTCAAAGTAATACCTGGCTTAGGATCAAATGCTACTTATCAAAGAGCTGAATATAATTCAGAATCTTCTATAGTTGAAACTAAAACCTTTGAAATCAACTTAGTTTCTAACGAACCTTTATTTGGTGGACTTGATTGGACTGTTGGTGCTTTTTATATGGAGCATGATATAGAAAATCATATTAGAGGCTATAGAGATAATAATAATGATGGAAATATTCTTTATGAGTGTTCAAACCCCAATGCAATATCAGGATCATGTTATGACCATGATTATGGCATACCAGGAAGATTTGCTGTATTTGATGCTGAGTGGGATTTTGTAACTGATGCGTTTCCAAGTAGAGAATCTTATTCTTTATATGCACAAACAACTTATAGCTTTACAGAAGATTTTAGATTAGTTTCAGGCCTTCGTTATTCTGAAGACACTTTTAGTACAAACGTAGCTAACTTTTACAATGTAGATGTGTTTGAGGCAGATGGAGATGTAGATAAAGTCACTGGTAAGGTTGTTGGTGAATTTGATATCTCTGATGGAACCATGGCTTATGTTTCATTTTCTCAAGGCTTCAAGCCTGGTGGAAGCAATCTAACATACGGCTACACTGAGGCAGAAGATATCGCTGCAGGAAGGCCTGTCGCACCAGCTATGGTTTTTCAAACCTATGAAAGTGAAAACATTGAAGCGATTGAAGTTGGCTTAAAAACTGATCTTGCAGATGGAAGAGCTAGAGCAAATATAGCTTTATTTTCTTATGACTATGAGAATCTTCAATTCCAAGCAACAGATCCAGATCCATACAGAGGTGGTGTAGCAAATATACCTGAATCTGCAATGACAGGTCTTGAGGTTGAATTAACAGCATTATTAACAGATTCACTAAGTCTTGATATGAATTTAGCTTTTCTTGACTCAGAAGTATCGTCTGATTATGAAGTCCTAGACAATGTGGACGCCTATCAGTACTTTTTTGGACAAGAGGATCTTCGTTATGGTTTAAGAGAAAATGTAAAAGGTAATGCATTAGCTAAAAGCCCAGAATTCACAGCTGATATAAGCATGACATATGAATCTGTTTTATCTTCAGGCACTGAATTTACAGGAATTGTTCAGTATGTAAGAAGAGGTGAGTTTCAACAAAGAGTATCTAATAATCTTTTAGTAGACAATATTAAGGCTTACAACATATTAAATTTAACAGCTAGCTATAACTTTGTTGGAGATACATGGGGATTAGACCTAATGTTATTAAATGCAACTGGAGTTGAGGGCGTAAATTCAAGCATGACAGACGTATTTGGTGTTGCTGCAACTGGTTTAGAATATATTGCTCCTCGTCAGTTTATGGTTCGTTTAAGTAAAGAGTTTTAATTCCTAACATAAATTCAAATGAGACTATGCTATTGTCATGGCATAGTCTCTTTCATAAAATAAATACATGGATAAAAATTTTATACAAGCTCAAGAATTACTTGAAGACTCTTTTAAGCTTGCTTGGCAAGTTTATGAAAGTGGATTTCGCCCCGATTATATAGTTGGAGTATGGAGAGGAGGAGCGCCTATAGGGATTGCTGTTCAAGAATTTTTAGATGTTTTGGGTGTAAAGTCTGACCATATTGCAATTAGAACCTCATCTTACGCTGGCATGGATGAGCGAAGTAAAACAGTGCAAGTTTATGGACTCAATTATGTTATCAAGAAGCTGGAGTCTGAAGATTCTCTTTTAATAGTAGATGATGTGTATGACACTGGTCTTTCCATTAATCAAGTTGTTAATGATCTCAAAAAAGCATGTAAAAAAAATACCCCAGAGATAAGAATTGCAACACCATATTTCAAACCCAATAAAAACAAAACAGATCGTAAGCCTAATTACTATATTCATGAGACTGACAAATGGTTAGTATTCCCTCATGAGTTAGATGGGCTTACTGTTGAAGAATTAAAAGCTAATAAACCAGAGTTAGGCGATTTAGTATCGAAGATATCTCATATAATTGAAGAAAAAAACTCTACCTAGTTATTTCCAAACACATCTCTAGTAAGTATTTTATTAGTAATATCCTTCAAATCATCCTCTACTCTATTTGCAATAATTAAGTCACACTTTTTCTGAAGATATTTCTAATACAGAGACAGTATTTCTTTGAGTTATAGCTATTGCATTTGATAACCCAACATAACCAATTCCTACAACTGTAATTTTCATATCCTATAAACCTACTTGTTAATAATGTTCTGCATTAATTTTTGGTTCTCATTTCCCCATTTACACCAAGAATCCAATACAGGTCTTAAAGACAGACCCATATCGGTAAGAGAATACTCCACTTTAGGGGGCACAACTTCATAAACTTTTCTGTTTATTACTTGGTCTCTTTCTAATTCTCGTAATTGCTTGGTAAGCATTTGCTGAGTAATTGGCGTTAGTGCTTTTTTTAACTCACCGAATCTTGTTGGACCCTTTATTAAATTATAGATTATTGCTATCTTCCATTTACCACCAATAAGCTTAAGTGAATTAGTAATAGGGCAGTTAGTCTTCTGCATTACTTATTTGTGAGGGTTTACTAAATACTTTTCACCAGTTGCCTGCTTGGCATAAAGCTTAACAATTTCTGGTTGAAGCATTTCTTCAAAAGAAATTTCTTGGACATACTTACTAGCAAAAGTAGTCGTTATTTCTGAGGCTACTCTTTCTCTCATTTGCTGAAATCTTTCCATACCAATTTTTCCTATCATTGGAGTCAGCAGCCATCCACCAAGACCCCATGACATTCCAAATGCTCTCTTAAGAAGAGTTGGCTGTCTGTCTAAACCACCATAGATATAAACTTGCTTGTATGTATCAGATCCATACCTGCTATATTCCTTAGCAGTTGCATTAGCTGCCATCTCCATCGCAGATAGTATTTGGCCAGGTAATTCACCATTGTTACCACCACCAGTAGCATCAAAACCTAAAGTTGCACCTGTTTCTATTAATGCCTTTACCAGATCTTTCATGAAGTCTGGGTCACTAGTATTACATACATGCTCTGCGCCTAAACTCTTTAAAAGTTCAACTTGTTCTGGTTTTCTAACAATGTTTACCAAAGGTACTGAGTCGTCTTTACATATTTTCACTAACATTTGACCTAAGTTTGAAGCTGCTGCTGTATGAACAAGGGCTGTATGATTTTCCATCTTCATAGTTTCAATAAAAGCTAATGCAGTTAAAGGATTCACAAATGAAGATGCAGCTTCTGCTGCTAATGTGCCATCTTCCATAACTAAACAACTTATAGCTGGTACACATCTATATTGAGAATACATTGCCCCACCTGCAAGACCAACTGTTTTGCCAATAAGGTCTTTAGCATTTGTCCCTGCATCAACAACGACACCACTTCCCTCATTACCAACTTGCATTGATTCATCCAATCTTGGCTTCATTGCACCCATCATGGCAGGATGTATTTTAATAGTTGTAACAGTGTCATCTCCTGAGCCTGTTGAAGTGATAGTATCCATATCCGCAGCAAAGCTTAACAATAATGCTAAATCCGAAGGGTTAATTGGAGATGCGCCCACTTTAATTAAAACTTCGTCATCTGAAGGAACCGGTATTTTTGATACTGCTATAGAAAGCTCGACATTTCCTTCGCTAGTTACTATTGATCTTATCTCTTTTGAATGCTGTTCTGACATATTTTCCCCTTATAAAAATGTGATTTATGCGTTTGTTGGCATAATATAATCTTTGGAATGATAATAGCAAGTAGTCAATTTAATCATACTAGTATATAAAATCATACTTTCAATTGAAAAAGATGCTAAATAATTAAGGAATGATATAAAACACAAAGGTGTTACAATTTTTTGATAATTAATGGTCTTAAGGGATTGTATGAATAACAAAAAAGTAACAAGTAAAAACTACAGAGCTTTTGCTTTAGTTCTATTAACTGTTGTTTATGGATTCAATTTTATTGATCGCCAGATTGTTGGAATTCTAGCACCTTTCATTCAAGAAGATCTTGGGCTTTCCAATACTCAATTAGGCTTATTAATTGGTTTTGCTTTTGCTCTATTTTATACAGTAATTGCTATACCAATTGCGTGGCTTGCTGATAGATATAATAGAGTAAATATATTATCTATAGCTTTAGCAACTTGGAGTGGTTTTACTGCACTAACTGGAATGGCTACAAATTTTTGGCAAATTGGCTTGGCAAGAATGGGGGTAGGCATAGGTGAGGCTGGTGGTAGTCCTCCATCTCATTCAATAATTTCTGATATGTATCCTAAGGAGGAAAGGGCAGGTGCTCTTGGTGTTTATGCTATGGGAATTCCTTTTGGGATAATGGCTGCATATTTTGCCACAGCATCTCTTATGGGTTCTGGTGGCGATGTAGATTGGAGAAGAATTTTTATCTTTTTAGGTTTAACTGGAATAGCTTTAGCAGGAATTGTTCGGCTCACTTTAAGAGAACCTTCAAGGGGTGCAATGGAACTAGATGATGATGTGCAAATTGCCAAACTTCCTTTTATAGAGTCTCTTAGGTCTTTACTAAAAATACCAGCATGGTGGGCCATGTGCTTTGGTATTGCATTTGGATCTTTTGTGTCTTATGCATCATCTGCATTTCAAACAAAATTTTTAATTGCCTTAGACCCTTCTTTTGATTTTAAAACAATGGTTATCCTTTTAGGTATTATGAATGGAACCACCTATGCAGGTGGAGCTTTCTTTGGTGCAAGACTGGCTGATAAATGGGGTGCAAAAAATTTAAGAGCCTATGGCTGGCTCCCTGCAATTGCAATGTCCGTGACTCTCCCTCTTGGTATCTGGAGTTACTGGGTTCAATCGGTTGAAGCAAATCTAATACTTTCGACCATTTACTTGTTATTTATTGGCATTTATTTAGGTCCAAGTTTTGCTATTGCCCAAACTCTTGCCCCTATAAATATGAGAGCCATGTCCACAGCTTTATTCTTTTTTATTTTAAATATGGTTGCGCTAGGTGGGGGACCAACTTTTGCGGGATGGCTCATAGATGTTTATAAGGAAACCTATTCAGATCTTGATGCTATGAGAATGGCTATGACTGTTACCCATCTTGTATTTATACCTGCCTTGATAAGTTTTCTTATTGTATCTAGGATTCTTCCTCGTGATTGGAAACTTGCTGAAAAAAGAAACCAAGAACTTGCTTCAAATGAATGATTTATAAAGTACTAACTTTAGATGAGTGGCAGTTAGCCAAAGAATTAGGAAAAATTGTTACTGATATAGATCAAGAGGATGGCTTTATTCATCTTTCTACATCAAGACAATTAGGTGCAACACTTTCGATGTATTTTAGAAGTTCAGAACAAGTAATGCTTCTTAAAATAAACCACAATAAAGTAGAAAAAAATCTTAAGCTAGAGCCAACATCCGCATCAAGCTCTCGAAAAGGTTTTTTTTACCATATCTATGGTGACTTATTGCTAGAGGATGTATCAAATGAATGGGTCTTAGAAAGAAATAGCTTTAATATCCCAGATGCAATATTGATTGAAGCTGAAAATGATAATGCTTTATTATGACCAAGACTTATTCAGATAAATTTTTAAAAAATATTCTTCAAGAAACAAAATCAATAGCTGTTGTGGGGGCTAGTTCAAAGGCCCACAGAGACAGCTTTAAAGTTATGGAGACACTAATTAAAAATGGATATATTGTTTATCCTGTTAACCCTTATGAGGTTGAGAATAAAATTCTTGGCATGCAATGTTACCCTGATTTGAAATCAATAGATGAAGAAGTTGATATGGTCGATATTTTTAGATCTTTAGATGCAGTTTTAGAAATTACCCATGAATCCATTAGTATAAATGCTAAGACGATCTGGATGCAGCTTGATATTGTTCACCCAGAAGCAGAGGAATTAGCTCAAAAAGCAGGCATAAAGGTTGTGATGGACAGATGTCCTAAAATCGAACTATCAAAGTCATATTGGACTAGTAAATAAAAATATCTTTTAATAGATCTTATATGGAAATAAATTCAGAAATATTAATCAAAGAAAAAACTAGTAATGGGGTTCTTCGTTTAGTGATGAATGACTTGAAGACTAGAAATGCTTTATCAGAAAATATGATGAGCGTTTTGATGGCAGCGATTAATGAGGCTTCTATTAATTCAAGCATCAAAGTTATTGTCATTGCATCTAATGGAAATGTTTTTTGTTCAGGTCATGATTTAAAAGAAATCAACATGGCTAGAGGCAATACAGATCATGGGGATGATTATTTCGAAAAGTTATTCAAAAAATGTTCTATTCTCATGCAGGCTATTGTTAATTGCCCAAAACCTATTATTGCAGAGATTAACGGGGTCGCAACCGCGGCAGGCTGCCAATTGGTGGCATCATGTGACTTGGCTATAGCTTCTGATGAGTCAAGATTTGCAACTCCTGGTGTAAATATTGGTCTTTTTTGTTCAACCCCAATGGTGGCTCTCTCAAGGAATATTTCTAAAAAGAATGCTATGAAAATGCTTTTAACAGGCGATATGATTTCAGCAAAGAAAGCTAAAAAAATAGGACTAATAAATAGTAATGTTAATAAAAGTTATCTTCAAGAAGAGGTTGAGCAGCTAGCATCCAATATTGCTAGCAAATCCACTATGACTGTCTCCACAGGAAAGAAAGCTTTCTATGCCCAGGCTGAAATGAGTCTTGCAGACGCTTATTTGTATACATCAGGCGTTATGAAAGAAAATACAATGAGATCTGATGCTAAAGAGGGTATATCGGCATTTCTTGAAAAAAGAGATCCTAGCTGGCCTGATCCAGAAGATACAAATTCATGACCAATACCAAATCTGAAGACTTATTCGGAAGAGTCATGCTTAGTATTGAAGGGACCTCTCTTTCATTATATGAAAAAGACCTAATTAGCAGTTCTCAGGTTGGGGGAGTTATATTTTTTTCTAGAAACTTTATTTCCAGACAACAGATTGCCGATCTATGTGATGAAATTTTTTCAATCAAAACAAATATCCTTATAGCTGTTGATCAAGAAGGGGGAAGAGTTCAGCGATTTGATAAAGAATTTTCTAAATTGCCTTCTATGCAGGAACTAGGAGATTACTCAATTAAGAATAATGATTTTGAAATTTGTCATGATGTGGGCTGGTTGATGTCATCTGAGTTATTAGCTTCAGGTATTGATATTAGTTTTGCCCCCGTATTAGATGTTGATAGAGATACAAGCAGCATAATAGGCGATAGAGCATTCTCAGATAACCCTGATCTAGTATCAACCCTTGCCAAAAAATTTATTGAGGGTATGAATACCGCTGGAATGAAGGCAACAGGAAAGCATTTTCCTGGGCATGGCGGAATTTTTGAAGACAGTCACATTACAGAACCTTCTGATAATAGAAATTATGAAGACTTACTAAATAGAGATATAAAACCTTTTTTTGATTTAAAAGATAAGTTAGACGCTGTCATGAGTGCCCATATAGTATTTCCAAAAGTAGATGATAAGTCTGTAGGCTTTTCTTCTAAATGGCTCAAAGATATTCTTAGACAAGAGATACATTTTAATGGTGTAGTGTTTAGTGATGACCTCTCTATGAAAGGCTCAGGAGATAAATCCTTCTCTAGTAAAGCAATGAATTCTATCAGAGCAGGTTGTGACATGGTATTGGTATGTAACCATCCCGATGGAGTTTTAGAGGTTGTTAATTATTTTGAAAAAGAAAATGTAAGTCTCAGTAAAAAAATTATTACTATGAAAAAATCTAAATTTCCAAGTTGGAATAATTTAAAAAGTAACAAAAAAAGATTGGAAATACGTGAGATTATTAAAAAAATAGGAGATTAATGGGTATGAGAAGAGTAATAACAGGACATGATAAAAATGGAAAATCTATAGTTGTTTTAGATGGCCCGCCAGCCAGGTCTATAGGTGAAGATGTTGGTGGACTATTTGAGCTTTGGAACACGGACGGCAATACCATCAATACTCAAGATAGTATTGATAGAGCTGATGATGAAATTATTTTATCCCCACCCAGCAACGGCTCAAAGTTTAGGTATTTTCAAATTAACCCAACTCCTGAAGGTATCCCGATGGATATCATGCAGGATATTGCAGCAGATGCTTTTGATAAAATTGGCGCCGCTCATCATAGAATTGACACAACCAAGCATCCAGCCATGCATAAAACAGAAACTATCGACTACATAATTCTTCTTAAAGGAGATGTAACATTAATCCTTGATCAGGAAGAGGTTGATATAAAGCCATTTGATGTTGTGGTTCAGCGAGGAACTAATCATGCATGGGTTAACAATGGAAGTGATCCAGCGCTTTTAATAGCAGTATTAATCGATAGTGAATTAAGTTAAGTTAAAAAGGTACTGATCCATTTGCTATGTCTTGATAAGTTTCATTATCAAGCTCAACATATGAATTTGTCCCCGGCTTTTTAATAAAAACTTGGTCATTATTTACCTTATCAAGATGATATGCCTCATCCCTTAGCTCATTCTTCTTAAGCTTGAAAGTTCCTGTTGTCTCAAGCTCTTTAATAATTCTGACGAATACAGGTCTTGCATAACTAGGCAGGGCATCACTCATATATTCTGCAAAATTATCCCAATTAAACTCATTTAAATCACAATTAAAAGCAACCATCCCAGCTCTGCCTTCGGCGTTAGGAATCTGCACTCCATAAACATTAGCCATATTTACCTGGCTATATTGATTTATTATTTCTGCCACCTCATTAGTAGATACATTTTCAGATTTCCATCTAAAGGTATCTCCTATTCTGTCAACAAATTGGTAATGTTTTTGACCAACAGAAAATCCAACATCCATAGTTTTAATTAAATCACCACTATTAAACCAAGCATCACCTTCTTCCAATACATTCCTTAAAATTTTCTTTTCAGATTCTTTCTTGTCTGTATAGCCATTGTATGGCGAATCTGGTGATATTTTTACAGCAAGCAATCCTGGCATTTCATCTTCAGCTTCTATACATAAACCGTCATCATTTTTAATTAATTCATCACTAGCAACATCATATTTGAGTAAAACTACCGTTGCATTAGTCATCCCAATCGTTTTATCTTTATTTAAACCATTCATAAACATGCAAGCACCCTCACTGGCTCCGTATATCTCGCATATTCTTTCGACCCCAAATCTATCTCTAAAACAGTCCCATAGGTCTGGTCTTAATCCATTCCCAACCATTGCCCTTATAGGATTATTTTTTTCATCCTCGCATGGCTCTTGAAAACTTAAGTATCTGCAAAGCTCACCTACATATATAAATGTTGTAGTTTGATATCTTTGTGCTTCTTGCCAAAACAATGATGCAGAGAATTTTCGTCTAACAAATACAGAAGCCCCTGAGCTAACCACCGCAGCAAGACCAAGCATCAAACCAGTTGAATGATAGAGTGGAAGGCAATTATAAAGACGGTCTTCAGAAGTCATTCTGTAGCCGGTATTGCTGATATTAAATGATGCAGCAACAATTTTTGCATTAGGGAAAATAGCAGCTTTTGGAACACCGGTTGTGCCGGAAGTAAAAATATAAAAAGCTGTATCCTTTGCAGTAACATTATTAGTCTCAACTAGATTTTCATTTTTAGAGTAATCCAAACTACTCCTTAGATTTGTTGCCCATTCTGGGGTCTGGATTGTTTTGGAATCTTCAACCCAATAAATATCATCCTTATCTGTAATATTAATATCACTTAAGACATCAGATAATTCTTGCGTAAGCTCTTCGCCAACAATACATTTTTTTGAATCTGAGCTGTTTATGCAATGTATTAAAGGTGCGCCAGTAAGACTGTTATTTATTAAAACCCCTATAGCACCAATTTTATTTAAAGCTAACAAGGAAATAACATAATCAGTTCTATTTTGCATAAATAAAACAACACGATCTTGATGCTGGACACCCTCGCTAGAAAGAAAATTTGCTAAAACATTAGCTGATTTATTTGCTTCATCATAAGACAATTCATCTTCTTCAAAAATAAGAAAATTTTTGTCTGAATATTTTGCAACACTCTTTTCAAAACTATGAGCCAAAGAAGCAGCCTCATCAGGAAGAGGGAATTTATACCTGAGAACTGGAATAATTTGTTTAAATTCACCAAGGACCCTAAAAAACTCTTTCACTTTACCTAACATTTGATTTCCCCCTAATAGAAATTAAATTAATGTTACTCTAATTATATCATCATGCATATTGTGTGTATTTGCTCGAAATATAAATTTATTTGTGCGAAAATGCATAAATGGATTGGAGTAACTTAGAGTATTTTTTATCAGTGGCCAGAGAAGGCTCCCTCTCAAAAGCAGCATTTAAACTAGATGTCAATCACTCAACTGTTGCGAGAAGGCTTGATAAACTTGAATTAGATCTTAACGTAAAACTATTTAATAGACACAATAAAGGTTATGAGTTGACAAATCATGGACTGGCATTGCAACAAGAAGCTACAGTTGTTGAAAATCAGGTATTCCAAATACAAAGAGTTTTCCAATCTAAAGAAGCTGAGCTATCTGGAACGTTGACTATTACTAAACCCAGTAATGGGGGAGTGAGCATGACAGGTCTATTTTGTGATTTTAAAGCTCAGTATCCAGATATTGATATATTTATTAAATCTGCTTCTGCACATTCAGACCTTTCATCACAAGAAGCTGACTTATCAATTCAATTGACCAATCAACCACCCGACAATCTTGTTGGAAAAAAAATTGGTAGATTACCAATTAATATATATGGATCCCATGAATACTTTAAAAATTTAAACAGTATGGATGTGGATGAATTAGAGTGGATTGTTTGGGTTGATGAAAGTCATACTTTGGATATGGAATCCTTCATAAGAAAAAATATAAGTGAGCCGAAAATAATTTTTAAAACCAATGTCTATAATGAAGTTTTCGATTACATGTCTGCTGGAGTAGGCGTTAGTTTAATATCTTCTTTTGGCTTGCCGCCAGTGCATAACTTAAAAAGATTTATGCCAGATAAATATATATTTGAGCAAGATTTATGGTTGCTGTATCATCCTGATGTAAGAGGCAACGCCAAAATAAACGTATTTAAAAAATTTCTAATTAATAACTTAGATAGATACACGAATATAGCAGGCATTAATTAATTAACTAAGGAAAAATTTATGAACGATTCAAAAAAATTTGATTTTATAGTCTATGGAGCATCTGGTTTTACTGGAAAGCTAGTTGTTGAATATATAGTTTCTCAATATGGAAGCGATGAAAACATCTCCTGGGCACTTGCCGGAAGGAATATAGAAAAGCTTCAATCTGTAAAAGATGCTAAAGGTGTTGCAGAAGAAGTTCCAATTATCAAAGTAGATAGTGATGATGTTGAAAGCGTGAATGCAATGGTTGCGCAGACAAAATGCGTTTTAACTACGACTGGTCCTTATCAGCTTTATGGAAATAATATTGTTGCAGCTTGTGCTGAACTTGGAACAGATTATGTAGATTTATGTGGTGAGCCTGGCTGGATGCATGAAAAAATAAACCAACATGCTGCTCAAGCTAAAGAATCTGGATCTAGAATTGTTTTCTCATGTGGGTTTGATAGTATCCCCTTCGACTTAGGCGTGCTTTTTGTTCAAAACAAAGCAATTGAAACACATGGAAAGCCTGCTTCAAATGTTCGCGGAAGAGTAAGAGGTATGAATGGTGAGTTTTCTGGAGGTACTGCTGCATCTTTTGGAGCAACAATGGCATCACTTAGAACCAAGCCTGAGTTATTTGAAATTCTTGCAAACCCCTTTTCATTATCAAATGGTCATGTTGGGCCTGAACAAGCTCAGGATTCAAAACCAGTCTATGATGATAAATTAGAGACCTGGGTTGCTCCATTCTTTATGGCACCAATCAATACTAAGAATGTACATAGATCTAATGCTTTAATGAGCCATGTTTATGGTGAAGATTTTTGTTACAACGAGATGTGGGTAACTGGACCTGGAGATGAAGGCAAAGCAATTGCAGACGCCATTGTAAGCGCAAATCCACTTGGTGGTGATGATGCTCCAAAGCCGGGTGAAGGTCCTTCAAGAGAATCTAGAGAAAATGGCAATTACGATGTTTTATTCTGTGCGGATTGTGATAATGAAACTATACATGCCTCTGTAAAAGGGGATATGGATCCTGGATATGGATCTACTTCTAAAATGATTACAGAAAGTGCTATTTGTTTAGTTAAAGAATGCAATGATCTAGAAGGTGGTATTTATACTCCTGCATCATCTATGGGCGAAAAACTTATTGATAGACTTCAGAAAAATGCAGGTTTAACTTTTACTATTGAGTCTTAATGGCACAACACCATATTCATAAATGGCACTCCCTGATCAAAGGGGAGTTTCCTGGTGGATATGATGAATTACTTGCTGATGATGTAATTTTTTATTCTCCGGTGGTATTTACCCCTCAAAAGGGAAAAGACTTAGCGAAGCTGTATTTGATGGCTGCTGGAAATACATTTGGCGGAGATGATGCTAAAAGCTCACACAATCTTAACGAATCTAGCTTTAAATACACCAAAGAGGTGTTAGATGGCAATCAAGCAATACTTGAATTTGAAACAACCATTGATGGCAAGTACGTTAATGGCGTAGATATAGTTACTTTTAACGATGAGGGAAAAATATCAGAGTTCAAAGTAATGATTAGGCCATTACAAGCAGTAAATATAATTCATATGCAAATGCAGAATATGCTTGCAACCATGAAGTAAATGGCTGATTTAATTCTTTACCATAACCCAAGATGCAGTAAATCTAGAGAAGCTTTAAAGCTTTTAGAGGATAGCGATCAAGATTTCTCAACATTCTTATATTTAAATGAAGATTTAAATCATGTTGATCTTGCATCTCTCCTCGATAGGCTTGGGATTTCTGCGAGAGAATTATTAAGAAAAAATGAAGATGACTATAAATCTAATAATTTAAAGAATATCGAATTGGGAAATGCTGAGCTTATAGAATTTATGATTCAATTCCCAAAAATAATAGAGAGACCAATTTTAGATAATGGAATGAAAGCTGTTATTGGGAGACCGCCAGAAAAAATATTAGATTTATTAGTCTAGATCGCCTTTTTCTCTTAATTCCTTTCTAATTTTGGTTGCACTTATAGAGTGAACTGCTTCATCAAAAACCTCTTGTTCAAAAACGTAACCAACGCCTCTGCCATATGAAATATTAACGATATTGGGTACCAGCATAATTTCATACTGATTACCTCTATGAAAATTATCTTTAGCAAGTCCTTCCTCAATATTTTTACAAACTAAGTCCCAATCAAAAGGATTATCATCTTGACCCATGCCACCAGAAGCACCTTGCACATCTCTTACCTGAATAATTACTTGCCCAGTTTTCGCAACGCATCTTTTAAAGAGCTCTTGATGACCTTGGTGCCATGGCTGCCATCTTCCAAGCATCTGAACTGTTGGCTTTTTCCAATCAAACATTTTTAAGCTCCTTGGCTATATTGATATGATTTTCATCATTCATTTCAGTTATATGAAAATCTGCCCTTGATGGTTTTTCAAACATTTTATTTGTATCCTCAAACCTTCCTTCTTTAATTGTGTCCATCCAAATAATTACATCAGGATCAAAATTCTCTTGAGTATTTTTTGTAGGACATACAAAATCACAAATAACGATTCTACCGTGACTTTTCTCATAATCAGCAAATGTTCTCATTCTCATGCTTTGTCTCAATCTTCCTTCGGGAGAAAAATCCCAATCATTGGCCATCTCCCTGACTTTATCAGCGTTATACCAGGCTGATTCAAGCAAAGGCTGCAATCTTTCAGCTAAATATGTTTTTCCACTTCCAGGTAGACCCATTATTAATATTTTCATTATCTAATTTTTTTTATTGCAAAGAGCTCATTTTTAAAAAAAACTCTTTCTTCTTTAATAATTGCGTTTTTTACTCTTTTCAGAGCAGATGCATTTTTTTCAAGAGCTATTATATCTTTTTCTGGGATTTGGCCAACATATAAAATATTTGCCCATTTAGCATCTAGACCATGCCCAAATAACTCTGAAACAGTCTGATCTGGAGTTCTTTTGAATTTAAAACTATAAGGTTTGGGTTTTGAATAAGTGAATCTAGTGTTCTCTCCAACAGGGTTATTTTTTAAATATTCAATAATGTCCTTACCTTTTACTGGAAATGGATCTTTGTCTTTCCAGGCTTCTTTAAGAATTTTTTCAACAGAATCATCTCCACACGAATGCGTAACAAGCAACTTACCTGACACATTTAATAATCGCATTAATGGAGCAATAACGTTAGAAACCTTTGTGATGGTAGTTGATATCGCCCTATATGCTTGAGAAGCAATAATTAAGTCATAATTGTTATTCTCATAATCATTTTCAATAAATGGCTCAAGATATCTTTTATGATCTTCTCTATAAATTCGTATTAAGCAGGGGTGAGAGTAGGAAGTTCTATCTTTTGAATCGATTTCTATTCCCCAATATTTTTTTATAAAATTTCCCATTCCATTAATCTGTTCATTAAAATCAAATGAATTGTCTGCTTTTAATACTAATGTTAGTTTTTTAACGCTTTTATCTTTTATTTTTTTTGCACTCTCAATTTGTCCAAGCTCTGCAAATTTAACATTTGTCATTGTTACCATTAGATTTGGATGTTCTACAAATCTATCAGGCATTTTGTCTAATGTATTTTTAAGATCTTCGTAGCTAATTTCTTTGCCTGTAATTAAAAGTGAAGTGTATGGGTGATATTTATGAAAACTTTTTATTACATTAGATTTAACAGTCCCATCACCAGTACCTGCATCAAGAATTCTTAGATAGGTTTTATTTTTTGGTAAAGATTTGATATGAGGAAAAATTTCAGATGAGATAGCTCTTTTTTCACCTGTATTTTGAATAAATGATAAGTACTTTAGCCTATCATCAAAAAACCTTTTTTTCCCCATAGAAATGCTCCTTTAATAATCATATATGAAATTGCAAATTCCTCAATAATCGATTTACTCTTGTATTATTTTGGTATTAAAATAATCTAAATAAGTTTTTTGGGGGGAGAACTAGATGGCGTCGAAATTACCTTTATTAATTGGAATAGGCTCAAGAGTTAGAAAATCACCATATTTTGATTCAACCATAAAATATGGAGTAACTGGCTTTACTGTCTATAACAAAATGTACTTACCTACTGGTTTTACAAGCCCTGAAAAAGAATATAACAGCTTGATAAGTGATGTTACTTTTGGTGATTTTGCAGCAGAAAGACAAGTTGAAGTTAGTGGGCCAGATGCATTTAATTTTATAAAGTATATTAATCCAAGAAACCTATCAAAGTGTCATATTGGGGATTGTAAATACATTATTTTGACTGATTCTGATGGCGGAATTGTAAATGATGCTTGCTTGATAAGACTTGAAGAAGATAAGTTCTGGGTATCACCTGGTGATGGTGATGTTTTATTATGGTTACAAGGCGTTGCCATGAACTCAGGTATGAATGTATCAATTTGCGAGCCTGATGTTTCACCTCTTCAGGTTAGCGGACCCAAAGCAGGGAGATTAATTCAAAAGTTATTTAATGGAAGGCATGATGATCTTGGTTACTATAAAGCTGCCCAAACATCATTAGAAAATATTCCTATGGTTATTGCTAGAACTGGGTGGAGTGGGGAACTTAGTTATGAGCTTTATCTTCAAGATAGAAAATTGGGCAATAATTTGTTTGAATTAGTTTATGAGGCTGCAAAAGAATTCAATGGCGCTGTGATAGCTCCAAATACCATAAGGACCATTGAAGGTGGGCTATTGTCTTATGGTTCTGATTTTGGAAGAGAGCATAATCCTTATACTATTGGTCTAGATAGATTGGTAGATATAGATCAGGATATAGATTTTATTGGCAAAGAGGCTCTAAAAAAAATTAAAGAAACTGGAGCTGTAAGTAAATTAATTGGTGTAGAAATGGATGGAGCTCCAATAGATAAAGTGCCGGAAAATTTTTGGCCTGTCTTCGACAAAAATGGCACTAAAGTCGGCAGACTTTCAAGATGTTTCTATTCACCTCGTCTTAAAAAAAATATTGGTCTTGCAATTGTAGATTCCAGTGCCACAGAAGAGGGCAATCAAGTTATAGTTGAGTCACCTCAAATTAAATATAATGCAATAGTGGCTAAATTACCTTGGTTTCCAGCTGAAAAAGATACAAACTTACTCTAATGCTAATAAAACTTAAAATATATTTCCTAATTTTTTTTTCTTTAGGCGCCTCCTCAATGGTTATTGATAATCTAGGGGATACGAGAGCTCAATGGGATGCCATATCTGATAATGTAATGGGCGGGATCTCTGAAGTTAACTTTTATGAACTTGATGATGGGGCTAATAAATTCTACAGGCTTGAAGGGCCTGTTAGTACTGCAAATAATGGTGGATTTATTCAGGCCAGAACCAGAGTAAATTTTAAAGCAAACCAATACAAAGGCATCAGAATAAAAATAAGAGGTAATGAGAATGAATATTATATTCATCTAAGAACTCCAAGAACGATGCCATGGAATTATTTTTCTGCCAAATTTTATGCAACAGAAGATTGGCAAATTATAGATTTACCACTAAGTGCATTCAGCTACTCCAGAAATCCTAACAAAGGGTTAGATTCTTCAAGAATAAGAGCTCTAGGAATTGTAGCTTATGGCAAAGACTTTGATGCAAGACTAGATATTGCAAATATAGAATTTTATTAAAAAATTTATATGTTTTCTGATCAAGATAAGTCTTTCATGAGACTTGCATTAGAAGAGGCCAACAAGTCCCTTATTATCAATGAAGTGCCTGTGGGATCAGTAGTAGTTATGGATAATGAAGTTGTAGGATCTGGCCACAATGCTGTTATAAGTAATAATGATATTTCCTCTCATGCTGAGATTATCGCAATCAGAAACGCATCTAAAAATTTAAATAACTATAGATTAAATCAAGCAATAATCTATACCACTCTTGAGCCTTGTCATATGTGTGCAAAAGCAATTGTTGATGCGCGAATAGATAAAATTATTTTTGCTACTCCTGAGCCAAAAACAGGAAGCTTGATATCAATAGACAATATTCTAGATAGGTTAGACTTCAATCATAAAGTGTCTTACCAACATGGTTTATTTGCTGATGAGAGCTCAATGCTTCTTAAAAATTTTTTCAAACAAAGAAGAAAGAATTAATAGATTAATTTTTCCATAGAGCTATGAGGTATTTTAATATCTGACTCATATGGCCCTGTCTCTATGTAACCTAGTGATTCATAAAATTTTATAGCTTCAGCTCTTGCATTAAGAACAATTTTTTTTGCACCCTTAACTCTTCCAACACCCTCAAGTCTACAAATCATTTTTGATCCGAGTCCTGTCCTTCTGTGATTTAAACTTACGCCCATATACCTTATTTGGGCTTCATTGGAAGTGTTCATATGAATACGACCGCATGCTATAACCCTATCTTTGTTATCAACAGCCATCAAGTGAGTGCTGATATCTTCTAAATCATCTTTGAGTGGGATATGGGATAGTTTGAGGGGTTTTCTTAAAATATCCCATCTGAAGTCATCATACTTTGACCATTCGTTGGGTGTTTTTGGAGATCTAATAAGCACATCATCCATAGATTTTTTATATATCTAGATCTACCCATACCGGACAATGATCGGATGGCTTTTCCATACCTCTTGAGTCATAGTCGATACCAACATCTTTTATAGAATCTTTCAGGTTATTAGAAACCATAATATGGTCAATTCTTAATCCTCTTTTTGGGTCGTCATCAAACATTTTTGATCTATAGTCAAACCATGAATAAATTGATGATTCGTCGGGATGTTTCACTCTCCAAGAATCTACAAAACCAATATCCTTTATGCTATTCCACATTTCTCTTTCTTGAGGTTGAAATGAGGTTTTTCCATCTCTGAGCCATCTCTTCATATTGTCTGGGCCAATCCCTATATCAATATCTTCAGGAGCTACATTAAAATCACCCATGATTATTAGATTTTCTTTAGTTTTCTTTAGTTTTTTAATATGCAGCTCAAGATCATCATAGTATTTAATTTTTTTTGGGAATTTGGATTCATGATTAATATTTTCACCTTGAGGGAAGTATCCATTCATAATGGTGATCTCTGACTTACCGGTTGAAAAGGTGCATTCTATAAATCTTTTTTGATCTTCTGCAGTATCTTTCTTGAAGCCTTTAATGGTTTTTATTGGTTTTTTTTTGCTTAAAAATGCAACACCATAATGACCTTTTTGCCCCCAATATTCTGGGTGGTAACCAATTTCTTCAATAACCTCAAGTGGAAAATCCGGATCATTTACTTTGGTTTCTTGAAGACCAATTACATCCGGGTCAAGTGTATCTCTCAGATGAATGAGCTGGTGAGGGCGAGCCCTAATGCTATTAATATTGAATGATACTATTCTCATATGCTTAGTTTACTTCAGTTAAGATAATTTTTTTATTTAAATCTAAGTAGTCGGTAATAATTTTTGTTGATTCAATCAATAAAAAATCATTTTCTAAGTCAATATTATTTCTGTCTAATAATTCTTCGTCCTCAGAATCTTCCAACGCTTGGTAGGATGGATAAATTGCCAAACCCAAAGAAGATCTTCTTTTATTTTCAATCTCAAGTAACCATGATTTCCTTAAATCTTTTTCTTTGACCCGTTCATTTATATTAAGACTTAGTTCCTTTTTACCCTTGTTATTGTCATATCTTTCTCTTACCTGGCTAAGATAAATTAAATTTGGATCCCTATTTAATCTTTCTTTATGAAGCTCTCTTACAGTTTTTAACTTATTGTAATTAAGTGGAAATTTATTATGTCTATAAGGCCTAACTTTATCCCATGCTAAAGCAGTAGGGTAGGAGCTCTCTCCAACAGTTTCAATATCCCAGGTTGATGGTAATGCTATGTCTGGGACGACACCTTTATTTTGAGTACTGGTACCATCTACTCTGTAATATTTAGATTCAGTAATTTTTATTTGCCCTTTTGATATATCTTCTAAACTTTGAACTGTGCCTTTTCCAAATGTTCTTTGTCCAACAATAATGCCTCTTTGATAATCTTGAATTGCTGCAGCAACAATTTCTGAGGCTGAAGCTGAATATCTATTAACGAGAACTAATAGAGGCTTATCCCAGATCTGAGTAGCCTTACTATCGCCATATGGCTGTATATATCCAGCACTATGTTTTACTTGAACAGTAGGCCCTGAGGCAACAAAAAGACCAATAATCTTATTTGCTTCTATTAGAGCACCTCCACCATTATTTCTTAAATCTAAAATAACTGCATCAACACCATTCTCATTAAAATCTTCTAGTATTTTTTTTACATCACCACTGCTACTTTTGTAATCATTTGTTCTATTCTGATAAGCATTAAAATCAATATAAAAAGATGGCAGGTCAATAATTCCAATTTTTGATTTATTTGCTAAATCATAAATTTCTCCTTTAGCTGCTCTATCTTCTAATTTAATTTCTTCTCTTTTTAAAGTTACTATTTTTCTAACACCTTCGCTTGCCTTAGATGAAATAAATTCAATTTCAACCTCTGTATCAGACTCACCTCTTATTAAATTTACTACCTCATCTATTCTCCATCCTATAACATCAACATATTCTGATTCTTTACCTTTCTGTCTTATTCTGGTTATCTTGTCATCTGGTGAAATTTTTCCTGATTTTTCAGCAGGGCCTCCAGGTACAAGGCTTATAATTTTTGTATAGTCATCTTCAATGCCAAGCAATGCTCCAATTCCTTCAAGCTTTAAAGACATATTCATATCAAAGTCTTCTGCTGATCTTGGAGATAGGTATGAAGAATGTGGATCAAATTGATTAGCCATCACTATCATAGCTATTGAAAAAATGTCTTCCTCTTTTTGCTGATTAACTCTTTTTATTCTATTTTTATATCTTTTAATCAAGTCTTTTTTTGGGTCTGATGATGAGTCATCAGACATCTTAGCTAAAAGAAATTCATTTTTAGTTTGAAGTTTCCATTGGTTATCTAAGGCCTTTTGATCAATAAGCCAATCATTATCTTCGTAAAATATGTCTAGAAAATCATCTTTTTCAAATGAAAATGAAAAGCTATTAATTAAGTTAATTTGAAACTCAGAAAATTCAACAATTCTCTTAAAATAAAGATTGATAATTTCATAAGAAATATCAATATCAAAATTTGTCTCTTTATATAGTTCAGATCTAGCTATAAATTGCTCAACTTCATTTTTAGTAAAGTATTGTTTATTGCCATCAAGTTTATCTATAAGAGCAATAATATAATTTTTATTAAAATCTTCCCCAACAAAATCTTTTACATAATGACTTTCTTGAATTTTAGTAAAGACCTCTTGGCTAATTTTTATTTTATCGGCACTTAAATTTTGTGAAACATATTCTTTTTTAATGTGATTGCTATTTCCACATGCAACTATAAAAATACAGCACACCAATATAGAGATATAAGAATATTTATTTTTCACAGATAATTTTAAAAATTTTGTATATTTGCCGCTTCTTCTCTTACGAGCTCAGGCGCTCCAAGGATATGCCTGTTAACTCCGATTCTTTTGAACCAATAGTGTAACCCCATTAGGTCTGTAAATCCCATTCCACCATGAACTTCTGTGGCTTTTTTAGCTATCATTTTTGATATTTCTGAAACATGAGACTTTGCATGGCAAGCCATTAACCTGGCCTCATCCGGAGAATTGTCAAAACAATAAGCGGCATGCCAGACCAATGCATAGCAGGGCTCTAAATCAGAAGCCATTTCTGCGCACATATGCTTCACTGCTTGAAAAGACCCAATAACACGACCAAATTGTTTACGTTCTTTTGAATACGCAACTGCTTTATCAATGAGCCTTTGTGATGCTCCAATGCTGTCAGCTGCAAGAATTATTCGACCGCCATCAACTGCTTTATTAATAGCATCATTGCTAGACATGGTTTGCTCAAGCACATCTATATCTACATTATTTAATATAACCTCCGAATAACTTCTAGTCTTATCAACGGCAGTTAGTTCAACTATTTCAACTCCTGAAGAGTTTGTAGACACCAAACCAATGACTCCATTTGCATCTGAAAGCATTAAATGTGAAGCCTCCTTAGCATCTAAAACAAATAGAGATCTTCCTGAGATTTTATTATTATTTATTTCAATCGTGGAGTTATCTCGAGCGCCAATATATTGTGAAAAACCAACTCCAATTCTTATAGAGTTGTTAGACATCTGAGTTAGATATGTTTCCTTTTGTCTCTGATTTCCTCCAAAAATAATTGCTAAGGGTGCCATTACATAAGATCCAGTAAATGCTATTGGTGCTACTCCACCACCCAAGCTCTGACTTACAGCAGTTGCAAAAAGTAAATCCAATCCAAGCCCGCCAAACTCTTCAGGTATAAGGAGTGCACCTAACCCTAAATTAACTAGGCCACTATGGATTTCCCCCTGAAGCTTCAAGGAGTCTCCCTCGGTGATAGACCTAATAATATCAAGGCTAGCCTGATCTTCTAGAAATTTTGAAACGTTTTCTTGAAAAAATATTTGATCTTCTGATAATCCAAAATACATTTTAAACTCCCTGAGTCTTAGGCTCTCTTGGCATTCCTAGACCTCTCTCAGAAATAATATTTTTTTGAATCTGACTAGTACCACCACCTATTATCAAGCCTAAATAGTACATATATAGAAATTGCCATGAACCACTATCTCTTAAATGAGGGCTATCTTCGTATAATGTTCCAACCTCTCCCATAATATCTACAGCAAAACCTTCCAGTTCATGCCTAAGTTCTGTACCAACAAGTTTCTGAATCATTCCAGCTATTTTTGTATCCTGGCCTTGATTTAGTTTTGATGAAAGAACTCTTAAGGAATTGGATTGAAATGCCATAACCTTTGCTTGAATGGATATAAGCTTGTCTCTATAGACAGGCATATCAATCAATCGCGTTCCATCTAGTCGCTCCTCTTTCATTCTATCGATTAAAAAATTTACTCTATTAACAGTAGCGTTAGGATCTGTTAATGAACCTCTTTCATGGCCAAGGGTTGCGTTAGCTACAGCCCATCCTTCTCCTCTTTTACCTATTATATTTTCCTTTGGGATAGTCACATCTGTAAAAAATACTTCGTTAAATCCTGCTTTTAGAGTCATGTCTACAAGTGGCCTTATTTCCAATCCAGGAGTATCCATTGGCACTAATAGATAACTTATTCCAGCATGTTTTTGTGCATCAGGCTCAGTTCTTACAAGACAAAACATCATTTGTGAATACTGAGCAGTACTGGTCCAAATTTTTTGACCATTAATTACCCAGCTATCGTTAATAAGCTCACCTTTTGTTTGCAAACTGGCTAAATCACTTCCAGCACTCGGTTCTGAGTACCCCTGGCACCAAATCATTTCTCCATGAAGAGTTGGTTTAATATATCGTTTTTTTTGTTCTTCAGTTCCAAGCTCTAAAAGGGTTGGGACCAACATATCTATACCTTGACCACCCATTGCAGCTGGTATATTTGCATTTGAGAATTCTGATGCAATTATTCTGTTCTTAATTATATCGCTGTCACCTCCAAAGCCCCCATACTCTTTAGGTACAGAGCGTGCAAAATAACCTTTTTCAATTAGTGTAGACTGCCATTCGGACCTAGATATAGTGACGCCAGTGGCTTTAAAAGCCTGTGTCATTGGTATTTTTGCAGAATCTTTAAAATTAACTCCTTTCCATTCCTTGCAAAATTTTCTAACTTCTTTACGAAAATCTTCGTATTCAGCTCCGTAGTTCAAATCCATATAATGTCTCTCTAATAAAAAGTTAATCCCATTTAGGGTCTCTTTTTTCTAAAAATGCGGCGATACCTTCTTTAGCATCATCACCTTTAAAGCATTCTGCAATTTGCTCTTGAAGAAATGGCATTGCTTCATCAAAATCCATCCCATCTTGTTTTTCATATGCTTCTAATCCTAACTGCATTGTTCCAGGAGCAAGGCTAGCTAATTCTTTAGCTAAACCATCAACTGTGATGTCCAGCTCGCTTGAAGGTACTGAGTAATTTATCAAACCCCATTGCTCTGCTTTTTCTGAATTTATAAAGCCACCACGCATAATAAAATCTAATCCTGCTCTTTTTGGCATCACTCTAAATAGCCCAGCCATCACCATAAAAGGCCATAGCCCGCGTTTGATTTCTGGTGCTGAAAACTTAGCTTCCTTATTCGCAATAGCATGTGTAGCATTAGTTACCATCAATAAAGCGCCCGCCAAAACTGAACCTTGAATTTTACATATCACTGGTTTGTAGAGATGCCTTATAGCTATACTAATATCTTCTGCTCCATCCAATTTTGGAACATTTGAATCTGATTCTGTTCGATTTAAATCAGCTCCTGCACAAAAAATATCACCCTCAGCGGCTATAACCACAACACGAATTTCTCTTTCTTGCTTTGCATATGCTAAGGCATAGTTAATCTCATTCACCATAACGTTATTAAGCGCATTCTTCTTTTCTGGACGATTTAAAGTAATAGTTAAAATATTATTTGAGACATTAATCTTTGTCGCTTTAAAGATTAGCCCATTAAGGGATAGTTTTTTATTAATCATATAATTTTCTCTTTTAGAATTTCATCAGGGACATCAACAAGCTTAGATCCAAGATACTCTCCAAGGGATTTAGCTTGACCATCCTTTCTATTATTAGATGAAATACCATCTTGTAAAATATCATGAATATAGAAATTGAGAGATTTAATATTTGGAAGTTCATATCTATCAATCTCATATTTTTCTAAGTCTGGCAGCAACTCTTTTAATTTTTTTACAGTTAAGAATTCATACAAGAAAGAATAAGCCATATTACTTTTTGCCCAGACTCCTAAATTGGCGCATCCCCCTTTGTCGCCGGACCTTGTTCCATATATTTCACCAAAATAAACCGATTTTCTTGGTCCTTCTGGAGCTTCTGGAATATCTATTGGTTCTTTTTGATAGTATTTGTCCTCAAGACCTAATTGGCTTGTTGGAAGGATTTCTATTTTTCTACCATCTACATAAACTTTTTCTTTTATATGTATGCTATCTATTAGGGCAGGCCAATAAACTATAACAGGGCCGCTTGGCTTCACTCCGCCTTGAGCAAAAAAACCAGGGAAGCTTGCGAGTGAGAGTTCAACTACTTTAGCGCTAAACATTCTTCCAACAAGGTTTGGATCCATTGATTTAACTGAAAGAGACAAAGATGCCATTGCCTCTTCATTTGAATTAGGGTTATTTTTTTGAGTTTGATGGAGATCAATTGAAACCTCGTCAAACTGATCAACTCCTCCCAAGGATTTAAATAATGTATCAGTAAATGACTTAGCCTTTTCCTCAATATCTAGACCAGTTAAGATAATTTCCATACCATTTCTAAAACCCCCAGCAAGATTAATACATGCTTTGTGGCTAGAAGGGGGGGAGCTTCCCCTACAACCTGACACATAGACCCTATCCTTAGAGACTTCTTCAATTTTTAGAGTATCAAAATGACCTACAACATCAGGATTTATATATGCCGGTGAGCTAATTTCATATAATAATTGAGCTGTAACAGTGCCAACTGAAACTAAGCCACCTGTTCCTGGATGTTTTGTGATTGTAAAGGATCCATTTTCTTCAATTTCAGCAATCGGATAACCCACGTTATCAAAACTAGGCACTTCTTTAAAAAAAGAGTAATTGCCTCCAGTGGCCTGACAGCCACATTCAATAATATGACCTGCCGCAAGAGCGCCAGCTAAAGCATCATAATTATCCCTATCCCAATTAAATTTCCAAGCAGCAGGACCTATAACCACAGCAGCATCGGTAACCCTAGGGCAAACAACAATATCAGCACCATTGTCTAAAGCTTCTTTAATACCCCAAGCTCCAAGATATGCATTTGCAGTTAAGGTTGTATAGCCTGAATCATTTAGTTTTTTGTTCTTATCTATGTTGATAAATTCTTCACCAGATGTATTTAATTCTTCCATTCTTGGCATTAAGTCATCACCATCTATATAAGCAACTCTCATATCAATAGATAACTCTTCTAATATCTTTTCAATTTCATCGGCCATCGAGCTAGGATTAAGCCCACCTGCATTAGTAACAATCTTAATGTTTTTTTCTTTACAGCCTTTTGCAATTTCTTTAACTTGTTTTAAAAATGTACCGACATAACCTTTATCTTCACCTCTTTGAAGTTTTTGATTGTATAAAATGGTCATTGTGAGCTCTGCAAGATAGTCCCCAGTCAAAACATCTATAGGACCTCCATCAATCATATCTTTAGCAGCAGATAACTTATCTCCATAGTAGCCGCTACAATTTGCAATTTTAATTACCTGTGAACTCAATTTAACCCTCCAGTCTTATCCCATCTAAAATAACTCTCGTTATTGAATTAGCTGATTTTTCAGGTGAAACATCTATTGATATTCTATTTTTTTCTTTAGAAAACTCTCTACCAATTCCACCCAATAAAATTGCAAAAGCCCTAGTATCTATCTTTCTTATTTCCCTTGCTTTCAAAGCTTCATTTAATAGTTTTTCTATATAGCTTGTAATAAAATCTTCATGATAATCTACCATATCAGATGATCCATTCACATTACTTAGACCTCTTGTAAATTTATCAAATTTTGGTCCTACTGCTTGATTAACTGCACTTAAATACTTTTGTAATTTCTTAAAAGGAGATTGGATACTAGCAATTTCATCTAACGCATCTTTTCCAAGTTTTCTTAAAATATTATCAACAGTCATTGTTATTAATGCATCTTTACTTGGGGCAATTTCATATAAAGTTCTTAAAGAAATTTTTAATTTTGAAGCTAACTCAGACATAGTTAGATCTGGTATACCCTTTTCAAGCATCTGCTCAAGCAAATTTATTATTTCATGATGCCTGCTGGTAAGAGCTTTTAAAGAACTCTTTTCTATATTTTTTACTTGATCTGAGTAATGCATTATTTTGGATCAACCACCATAAGAAGAGCTCCATTTTCCACTTGATCATTCGTTGATACTAATAAATCAGAGACTATTCCATTTTCAGAGGCTTTTATAGAGTGTTCCATCTTCATAGCCTCAAGAATTATTAAGGTATCTCCTGATTTAACTTTGCTGCCTTTCTTTACTTTAAGATCAATAACTTTTCCAGGCATAGGCGCAACAAGACCTCCTGCTTGTATTTCAACTCCAGGCATTACAAATCTTGGCATGACTCTTACCATGACATCACCATATGGCATATGAACAAGCACTTGATCCTCTGACATTGTTATTCTAGAAAAATGTCTTTTGCCATCGAATTCGACATCTAACCCAAATTCATTCTGGTCATGAATTTTCGCAACCTTATTTGAACTAAAAACAAAGCCCTGTTTCTTGACGAAGGAATATTCAACTTTATGAGTTTCATTATTAAGCATAAGGGTTATATTTTGCTTAGGTAGTCTTCCGTTAGTCCAGCCACTCGGCATAAAATTCAAGATACTTGAATTTTCTTTATTGGTTTTTTGAACCCATAATGCTGCCAATGATATTACATGTTCAATTTCATTTGATGATAGGTCTAAAGTTCTTGGAAGATTTACCCGATCAATAAAATCAGTGGTGGTATCACCACTCAAGTATTCATCTGATCGCAGACAAGCAATTAAGAAATCTCTATTTGTTTTAACTCCGCCAATATGAGCTGACTCAAGAGCTCTAGCAAGCCTCCCGGCAGCGTCTGTTCGAGTTGGTGCATATGAAATAACCTTAGCAAGCATTGGATCAAAATCTGTCCCAACAACTGAACCACTAGCTACCCCTGAATCCCATCTTGCATCTGCATCATAACCATCTTCGAAAGCTATGAGAGTACCTATTTCTGGAAGAAAATTATTACTTGGATCTTCTGCATATAGTCTTGCTTCTATGGCATAGCCACTAAATTCAATATCATCCTGTTCATAACCTAGGTACTCACCTCTAGCTATTCGCAATTGTTCACATACCAAATCTATTCCAGTAACTTCTTCGGTTACTGGATGTTCAACTTGCAGTCTTGTATTAACTTCCAAAAACCAAAACTCTTCTGTTTTATCATCAAATAGAAACTCTACAGTTCCAGCAGATTGATATTTAATCTTTTTAGCAAGCTTTACAGCAGCATCTCCCATAGCAGCTCTTACTTGATGATTTATTCTTGGAGATGGCGATTCTTCTATAATTTTTTGATGTCTTCTTTGTATAGAGCATTCTCTCTCACCAAGATGAACAACATTACCATGAACATCTCCTAAAATTTGAATTTCAATATGTCTAGATTTTTCAACATATCTTTCTATAAAAACCCTTTCATCACCAAAGCCCGATTTAGCTTCCCTTTGCGCACTTGCAATTGATTCTTTGAGATCTTTTTTATCAACTACAATTCTCATTCCTTTTCCACCACCACCAGCGGCTGCTTTAATAAGAAGAGGGTAGCCAACATTTTTTGCTTCTTTTGGATCTGAAGTCATTGGCAGGGTAGGAACTTCAGCTTTAATAGCTAATTCTTTTGCTTTTAATTTATCTCCCATAACAGAGATCACATGGGGTGAAGGACCAACCCAAATTAAACCCTCTTTAATAACTTTTCTAGCAAATGTAGCATTTTCAGATAAAAAGCCATATCCAGGATGAATGGCTTGAGCTCCGGATTTCTTTGCAGCCTCTATTACCAAACCCACATCTAAATATCCTCCATCTGGTAGACGAATAGACTCATCAGCCTCCTTTACAAAAGGGGCATCCATATCCGCATCAACATATACCGCAATGCATCTTATTCCCATTTCATGAGCACTTCTTATAATCCTGCATGCAATTTCGCCTCGATTGGCAATTAATAATGAATTAAAACTCATAGTCTAAATACTCCATATTCATCAGCACCTTTAATAGTCTCATTGCTTACAATTGATAAGCAAAATCCAATAATGTCTCTCGTGTCTCTTGGATCAATAATCCCATCGTCTGTCACCATACTACTTGCAACCAGCCCAAGGGATAGCTTTTCAAGATAGTCAGTTACCATTATTTTTAGATTTTCATCAGCTTTCTCATCAAACTTTTGACCGTCTCTTAAAGATTTAGCTTTTCTAACAATTGACATTACACCTGCCATTTGTTCTGGGCCCATTACAGCAATTTTTGCGGTCGGCCAAAGAAATGTAAATCTATTATTAAATGCTTTTCCTGACATTGCATATGTTCCAGCTCCATAAGAAGCTCCTACTATAATTGTAATATGCGGCACCATAGAATTTGATACAGCATTTATTAACTGCGATCCTTTTTTAATTATTCCTTGGCTTTCAAAATCCTTACCTACTAGAAACCCAGTAACATTGTGGAGAAAAATTAAAGGTATATTTCTTTTATTACAAAGTTGTATGAAAGTAGCTGCCTTTTCAGCTGATTCGGGATAAATTGGACCATTATTACCAAGTATGCCTATTTGATAACCATGAACTGATGCCCATCCACAGACCATTGTGGGTCCATATAATGGCTTAAATTCTTCAAATTTTGATGCATCCGAAAATCTAGCTATAACTTCTTTGATATCAACAGCTGATTTTAAGTCTTCACTAATAATTCCAAGCAGTTCATCTTCATCATAAACAGGATCTGAGCTAAATTTTTGAGGTTCTAAACCTTTCTTATTCCAACTTAGATGAGAAACAACTTCTCTACAGATTCTTAGAGCATCCATTTCATCTTCAGCAAGATAATCAGATAATCCTGATTTTTCAGAATGCATCTTAGCTCCACCTAAAGTTTCATCATCTGATTCTTCTCCGGTAGCCATCTTCACAAGAGGGGGACCTGCTAAGAATGCTTTCGATTGATCTTTAATAAAAATATTATAATCTGACATACCTGGTTGATAGGCGCCGCCAGCAGTAGATGATCCAAATACAACTGAGATTACCGGTATTTTCATTTTTGATAATTCTGTCATTTCATAAAAAAATCTTCCTGTTGCTGCAAAATGCGTTGTTTGTATTGAAGGAGCAATAGGTGGTGTGTCACCTTGATTTATGCCCGATACACTGAGATCTCCTCCGGCCGATTCAACGAAGCTAATAAATGGAATTTTATTATCTCTTGATATTTCAATAGCTCTTTTCCATTTTTCTCCTACATAGACAGTCATTGCTCCAGCTTTAACGGTAGGATCATTTGCAAAAATAACACATTCAACTCCAGCAATTATCCCTATACCTGATACACAACCACCACCAACGTTATATTCCTTAGTTCCATATCCAGCATAAGGCTGAATTTCAAGAAACGGACTATCAGGGTCGATGACGTTCATAACTCTTTCCCTAACTGGCATTTTTCCCCTTTTTGCTAGTCTTTCATGATGGTGTATTCCGCCGCCAAGCTCTGCTAGATCAAGTAAATCATCAAGAAAATCTAATTTTTCATGCATCATTTTTTTATTTTGAAGATATTTTTCAGATTTAGTGTCTAAATTTGTCTTAATAGTGGGTGCAATATTTTCAGTTTTCATAAGATATCAATTATTAACTCTAATTAATGGTAATATATAAGCGTTAATATTACCAATATAAAATAGTATTATAAGTAGTAAATTAAATGAAAGACTTCTAAATGATTAAAATATATGGCACTGAAAATTCAAGAGCTATGCGCCCTATATGGACAGCAGAAGAGATGGGCATTGATTATGAATTAATTATGATGCCATTTCCTCCTAGGGTCTTTATGAAGGAATATCTTGACATAAATATACTTGGAACTATTCCTTATTTAATTGATGGAGATATAAAAATGACCGAATCTGTTGCCATGACACAATATTTAGTTGAAAAATATGGACCAACAGATTTAAGAGTTATGCCAGATGAGAAAGATTACCCATCTTATTTAAATTGGCTATATCACTCTGATGCCACATTAACATTTCCTCAAACAGTAGTTTTAAGATATAAGTTTCAAGAACCAGGTGTTGCTGATGCAGCAGTTGAAGGCTATAGCAGATGGTTTGTATCTAGATTGAAGCTATTAGAAAGAGAGCTAGAACATAAAGAATATCTATGCTGCGATAGATTTACTATTGCTGATATATGCGTCAGCTATGCTATCAATCTTGCAGGATCGCTAGGAATAGAACAGGCATACAAACCAAATATTAAAAGATGGACAGATCAACTTTTTGATAGACCATCATTTTTAAAAAGTAGGAGTTATAAATATGAAGAAAATTAGTAATTATTTTTTAATACCGCTTATTTCTTTCTCATTTTTTTTAAATAGTGAAGAGAGTATTCTTACCTCACATCTTGAAAGTATTGTTTTAGGTTCGGGATGTTTTTGGGGTGCTGAAAAAGGTTATGAGTCTATTAAAGGAGTTGAGAATGCAGTCTCAGGTTATTCCGATGGGTATGGAGTTAAGCCGAATTACAGGTCAATTACCAAGCTACAAAACAAGTTTAATAAAAATAATTTTGCTGAAGTTGTAAAGGTAACTTTTAATAAAAGTGAAATTTCTTTTGAAAAAATACTACAACACTATTTTGAATCACATGATCCAACTCAGCTCAATCGACAAGGTAATGACATAGGAACTCAATACAGATCTGTTATTTTATATAATAATGATTCCCAAAAAGAAACAATAGAACGAGTTTTGAAAGACTATCAAGCTTTACTAACAAAAGCTGGTTATGGTGAAATTCAAACATCTATTAAATTGCTTGATGAATTTTATGATGCAGAAGAATATCACCAAGATTACATAAAAAAGAATCCTAATGGTTATTGCCCAGATCATTCTACTGGAGTTGTGTTTAACGAAGAAAAATTACCCATAAATACATTTGATAATTCGGCATTGCTAATAGGAAAACATATCTTAGTCATCGATTCTGAAGGGTATTGTCCTTACTGTGAGAAATTTGATAATGATGTTATCAGTGGTTACTCTGGAACGATTCCACTTTCTAAAAGAACAGCTAAAGAATTAAGTGCATTAAGTATAGAAACGCCTACCTGGGCAACGCCGACCATTATTTTTTTAGAAGAAGGTAAAGAGGTTTTTGGCTACCAAGGCTATATGGATTCTAAAGATTTTTATAAAGCATTTGGAGCTTTCAAGCTTGGAAGATCCGAGGCATTTGATGTTGCTTTTAACGAGGGTACAGATTCTAGATTTTGCAAAGAATATCAAATATTTAAAAATACACCCGATGGTATTTTCATAGATAAGTTAAGTGGAGCTCCTCTATTTGATACAAAAGATAGATTTGTCTCAAGGTCTGGCTGGCTGTCATTTACAAGACCTATAAAAGATTCAGTATATGAAACTCCTGATAATAGTTTTGGCATGAGGAGGACTGAAATAAGGTCAGCATCCTCTGATATTCATTTAGGTCATGTCTTTGATGATGGTCCTAATGGACTGCCAAGATATTGTATTAATGCAACTGTTTTAGAATTTGTTAAGAGGGCAGATCAAAATATTTAGTTTTATTCTTTAAATAAAGCATTCATATTTTCATAGGCTTCTATAAACTCCTCTTTGTATTTTTGAACTGTTTGTCCTGCACTTATACTTTCATTTACTAGCCCAATTCCTTGCCCAACCCAGTATGTCTCAAGTTTTTTAGCACCTTCATGACCAATTTCTGCTTGATCCCTTACAACTCTTAAAGCAGGTTCACTTACTATTGTTTGAAGAGGCATTGGAAGAGGCTCAGGTGCATTTTTAGATTCCCAGGCATCAGTCCAGGGAGATTTAAGTTGTCTAGAGTGTTTGCCAGTTCTACTTTTTGATCTGACCGTCTCACTAGACGATGCTGCTACCATTTTTTGTTTTATATTTTCTGAAGTTTCTGCTTCGTTGGTTGGTAAAAAAACAGACGCGCACCATACACCATCAGCGCCCATAGCCATTATTCCCGCCATTTGCTCACCTGTTGCAATTCCACCAGCAGCAAGTATTGGTATGTCGCCATACTTTTTTAAAGCTCTTCGAACTTCTGGTACTAAAACCATTGTCGAGACACTTCCACAATGACCTCCGCCCTCAGTACCTGAAACAACAACCAAATCAACACCTGCTTCAACTTGCTTTATTGCATGCTCTTTTGCGCCAACAAGGGCTGCAACCGCAACATTGTTATCTTTCCCCATTTTAAGCATCCAGTCAGGCGGAACACCAAGAGCATTTGCAACAAGTTTAATAGGATGGGCAAAAGCAACATCCAGTACTTCTTGTGCAATTTCAAAACCTTTGCCTAAAACTGCATTAGAGTTTTTTTCAGTTTTAGCAGAATCTTCACTATTTCTTAAATGATCTGCATTAACATCATATTCTTGAAGCACATCAGCTCTAAAATCTCTATATTCTTGGGGTATCATTTCTCTTAGGTCTTGTAATGAATTACCTTCCCCTTTTCCTTTATATGAGTTAGGCACAAGAACATCCACGCCATAGGGCATGCCATTGATATTGTCATCAATCCACTTGAGATCAATTTCTAATTTTTCAGGAGAATGGCCAACTGCTCCTAAAACTCCCATACCTCCTGCTTTAGACACTGCAACAACAACATCTCTGCAATGACTGAATGCAACAAGAGGAAATTCAATATCAAACATTTCACAGATAGGTGATTTCATATTCTTAAATTATTTAACGTTAAATATATTCTATAATAGTTTTTAGATTTATTACTAAAACGACTATGAATCAAAAATTTAAAAATTTTACAGTACCAGATATTTGTGACTTGCATGAAAATGATATTTCTATTGGTGGTAATTTTTTAAAGTCTTTTGGTGGACTAGAAAAATTTTATGGTGAAATAACCATTGCAGAATGTGAGCATAGTAATAGTGTTGTAAAAGAAATTGTTCAAGAGGATGGCACAAATAAAGTCTTAGTTATAAATCATACAGGCAAGGATTTATGTTCTATGGTTGGAGATCAAATTGCACAAACAGCATATGAAAATAACTGGAATGGCATATTTGTAAATGGATACATAAGAGACATTGAAATTATTAAAGATATTAATATTGGTGTATGTGCAAAAAATACTTACCCTAAAAAAACAAATAAAAGCATAGGAATTGGGAAAAAAGATATACCGTTTAAATTTGGTAATGTTGAAATAAACCCAGGGTCATGGATTTATGTAGATTTTAATGGCTGGGTTGTATCGAAGAAAGAATTAAAACTTTAAATTATCCATATCTTGGTCTTTCTTAACCCAGATCTCTTCAATCCAGATTTTAAAATTATCTCTATAACTCTCATCTTCTGAATAATCTTTGTTTTTTAAATGTCTGGGAATTTCATGTTCTTTTACAAGAATTTTAACGTCTCTCATTTCTCCTTTTAAGAAAGACCATGCATCTCTTTTATCTGATTTATATACTACTGAGTAATCAACCAAGGTTGCTATTTCTGGCATTGCAGATAGGGCAGTAGCCATTCCTCCAACTCTTGGAATAAGAAGGTTTTTGTATGGTGAGTTTTGACTTTTATGTTTGATTGGATCATTTCTCGTTCCTTCTGCATAACTAAATATTGTTGAAGGAGATCTCATAAATCTTTTGCATGCCTCAAGAGTATTTTGATAGTCTTTGAACCTCAGCCCTGGGTTCATTTCAATTTCTTTTTTTGAGTGCCTATTTACAAAAGGCATATTAAGAGTTTTGTTTGCTAAATATATAAAAGGTATCCACCTTAACTCTTTTTTCATAAAAAATTTTAGCAGCGGTATTCTTTTATGAGCTGCAACTAATAGTACAAATATATCCGCCCAGGATTGATGGTTGGACATAGCCATATACCAGGTATTTCTATCAAACCTATTTTCATCAAAAACTTGAATACTATTGCCATGCATTAAAAGCAAAATCATTTTTAATCCATATACAGTTAGATCTCCAATTTTATTTGAGATCCTGCTGATATATTTTTTAAAAGATTTTGTAGGAAAAAAAGCTCTAGGAATATTAACTAAAAATAACGTACCGAACCCAACCATTAGCTCTAGCAGGATTAGCGTACAAGTTATTATCCCTATTAAATTTGCTTTAATTGAATGCATATAAGCTACTTTAGAACCCGCTTATATTTGCATACCTCTCGGTATGAAACTTTGAACATCCAAAGATTTGCTCTACAACTCTAGATCTTTTTAAATAAAAGCCAAGGTCATATTCATCCGTTACTCCAATACCACCATGCATTTGAATAGCTTCATTCGAAACAAGATGTAGAGTTTCTCCAGCCATCGTCTTAGCAAGACTTGCTAGTCTTTGAAGTTCATTAGAATTATTATCAGCGCCTTGCATTGCTGCCATAATCGAGGATTTTGTAAGTTCGATTTCACAGAACATTTCAGCTGCTCTATGTTGTAGTGCTTGGAAAGTCCCGATTAATACACCAAATTGTTTTCTTTCTTTAAGATAGTTAATTGTGGATTCAAACGCAGCTTCTGTATTGCCAAGCATCTCTGCTGAGATAGCTATTCTTCCAATATCAAGAATATTTTCAATTGCTTCACCACCAGCCTCAATGTCTCCAAGAATATTTTCTTTTTGTACAGTTATATCTGAGAAGGTTATATTTGCATAATTCCTTGAATCCGCCATATCTAACTTAACTACATTAATATTGGGTTGATTATTTTCAACAAGAAATAATGTTAGTCCAGTACTATCTCCAGTTTTTCCTGATGTTCTTGCAACTACTATAAGTAAATCAGCACTAGCACCATCGACTACGAATACTTTTTTGCCATTTAAAATATAGCTGTTATCTTTTGAAACAGCAGACGTATTTATATTCAGCGGGTTGTGATGACTGCTTTCATCAATCGCAATTGCTGTGGTAATTTCTCCATTTGCAATTTGAGGAAGATATTTCTTCTTTTGTTCCTCAGTTCCATATTGAGAAATAGCATAAGCTCCAAGAACGCCGGTTGCAAAAAGAGGTGAAGGGGTAAGAGTTTTACCACATTCTTGAAGTATCACGCTTATTCCAGCTAAACCAAAGTTTGAGCCACCATATTCTTCAGGAATAAGAATGCCCGACCATCCCAAATTTACCATTTCCTTCCATGTATCTTTATCCCATAGTAAATCATCTTTGTTATCCCTAAGTGATCTAAAGTGGTTTACTGGAGTCCTTTCCTCTGCAAAGTTTTTTGCAGTATCTTTTAGAAACTGCTGTTCTTCATTTAGTATTAATTTCATTTGTGATTACCGTAATATGTATTGTTTTTAACTTGGAAGGCCTAGTACTCTTTTAGAGATAACATTTAATTGCACCTCAGAAGTCCCACCTTCTAAAGAATTACCTTTTGTCCTAAGCCATGCTTTTGTTAAATTCTTATCAGAATCATCAAATTCATCTCCATCCCATGCAACTCCATCAGTTCCCATTGCAGCAATCATTAATTCATGACGTTTTTTATTGTGTTCCGTTCCATATAATTTAAACATGGAGGCTGTAGCACTAGCCTTGCCACCTTCATCTCCTGCTCTTTGCAGAGTAAGACCAAAAGCATGTTCTTTAATTTTATGGGAAGCAATTTCAGATCTGTAAAATCCATTATTAATTTTTCCGTTCTCTTCACCGATATGCTTTTTAGCAATAGTTACTAAATCTTTCTTACTTCCTACTGCAGCTGCAAGCCCAAAGTTTGAAATAAATGCTCTTTCATGCTGAAGCAGTGCTTTAGCTATAGCCCAACCAGCATTTAATTGGCCTATTAAATTTGATTTTGGTACCTTCACATCATCAAAAAATGTTTCACAAAATGGCGACTTACCTGATATTAAGGTTATTGGTTTAGTTGAAACGCCATTTGTTTCCATGTCAATCAATAGAAAACTAATTCCATCATGTTTTGGTTCTTTTGGACCAGTTCTTACTAGAGCAAAAATCCAATCTGCTTTATCAGCATAAGAAGTCCATACTTTTTGACCATTTACCATAAAATGCTCACCAATATCTTCTGCTTTTGTAGCTAAGCTTGCGAGATCAGACCCTGATCCAGGCTCAGAATAGCCTTGGCACCATCTTATTTCTCCCTTAATGATTTTTGGTAGATGTTCTTTCTTTTGTTCCTCAGATCCATATTCCAATAAAACTGGAGCTAACATCCATATACCAAAACTTAATAATGGAGTCTTTGCCCCTATAGTAAACATTTCTTCATTTAGAACTTTTACTTCTTCCTTAGAAAGTCCGCCACCACCATATTCAGATGGTACTGTTGGCATAGTCCATCCTTTAGCACCCATTCTATCAAGCCAAACTTTTGATTCAGGATTCTTATATACAGCTTTTCTTCCTCCCCAAACTTCGTCAAGGGGTGTTTCAGGATCAGCTCCAGCTCTCATAGAGGCTGGGCAATTATCATCTAACCACTGCTTTACTTCTTCTCTAAAACTATCTATTTGAGTCATATTATTTTCCCATATTAAAAACTTTTGAATCTCATTATAAGGAGAAAAAGTATTTTTTCACCCTTTAAAAAAAACATACATTGGGTTTTTTTGCAGAGTATAATTACTCAATGTTTAAAAAGATTGGGATCTACGTTAAAGAAAAAGCTTATGAAGGCATTGATAGCAATGCTCTCAATCCTTTGATTAACAATCTATGCAATCATTCAAAAGATGTTTTTATAGAAATATCATCTGATTATAACCATCCAAACCTTAAACAAGTTTCAGATAATGAGTTCGTTGAAAACATAGATTTATTAGTAGTTTTTGGTGGTGATGGGACTTTGCTCGGCTCTGCAAGAAAATTTTTAGAATTTAATATACCCATTCTTGGAGTCAATATGGGTAATGTTGGCTTTTTAACTGATGTAAAGGTAGATAATTTTGAAAACTCAATAAAAGAGATTCTCTCAGGTGATTATGTAATTGAAGATAGAAACTTAGTAAGTGCCAGCTTTTCTAATCAGACCGTATATGGTTTAAACGAAATAGTAATTCATTCAGGCGCATATGCACAGCTTATGCGATATAGGTTAAGTGTAAATGACAAAGTTGTTTATGAGCAAAGATCTGATGGGCTAATAATAGCTACTCCAACAGGATCAACAGCATATGCATTATCTGCTGGCGGTCCTATTATTCATCCAAGTTTAGACGTTTGGACAATATTACCAATGCTTCCGCAGAGTATTTCTTCTAGACCATTTGTAATATCTTCATCTGAAAATGTCTCCATTGAAATCCTAAGAGGGCCATTAGATTCAGCAAAAATTTGTGCCGATGGTCAGGATGACACCAAAGTACCGTTTCTAGAAAATATTAAAATATCAAAGATGGGAAATACACTCAAATTAGTTCATCCAAAGAAAAATGATTTTTTTGAGGCATGCAGAGAAAAGTTAGGGTGGAGTCTAGATATTTCAAATAATACATAAATATCAATTGAATAATAAAAATTTCCATATTCCAATAATATTTATATCTATTCTAGTAGCATTCTTTTCTGGTTTTGGAAGATTTGATGGAGTTATTGAATTCTTAACTTTTCTTAAACCCAACTCTTCAAGCTCTGGTTTCTTCAATTTCCTTTCTTATGAGGAAACTTTTTTGAATTCGAATGAATGGTGGAGGTTAGTTACACCAATGTTTATTCATTTTTCTTTTGCGCACTTAGCATTTAATTGTTTATGGATATATATTTTAGGGTCAAAAATTGAACTAAATGATGGTCATATAAGATTTATTTTTTTGGTATTCTTTTCTTCACTGTTTGCTAATTGTATGCAATATATTTTTTCGGGGTCCTCATTGTTTGGCGGTCTTTCGGGTGTTATTTATGGAATGTTTGGTTATTGTTTAGTAATTGAATTAGATCTTAAGTACGAGAGATATGGCCTTCCGCCTGCGATATATTTGTTTATGTTGGTATGGATGCTTCTTGGATTTCTTGGGGTTTTAAGTTTATTTGGTTTCGGTAATGTAGCAAATTATGCTCACCTTGGTGGCCTTATAGGAGGTCTTATCTTTGGGATGGCAACAAAATGGACAACGGTGATAAGATAAATCGCATGAAAAAAATTAAAAAAGCAATTTTACCAGTTGCTGGACTTGGAACACGATTTCTTCCGGCCACAAAAGCCACCCCTAAAGAAATGCTGTCAATTATTGACAAGCCTCTTGTCCAATACGCAGTTGAAGAGGCTATAGAGATTGGCATTGAAGAGATTATATTTATAACAAGCCCATCTAAACACTCTATTAAAAAACATTTTGATAAATCTAAAGAGTTTGAGGATAAATTAAGAAACACCAACAGACATGAATATATTGAAAAACTAAATCCATCAAAATTTGATAGTATTCAGTTTCACTATGTAATTCAGCATGATCAAAAAGGCTTAGGACATGCAATTTTATTAGCTGAAGATTTAATTTGTGATGAGCCATTTGCCATTCTTCTTCCTGACGATTTATTTTTTTCAGATGATAGTTGTCTTATGCAGTTAAAAAGATCATATGAAGACTCTAATCACTCAGTTATTGCAGTTAATAAAGTTGACTCAAAAGATATTCATAAATATGGAGTAATAAAGCCTGGAATTTCTCAAAACACCACAATAGAAATATTAGATATTGTCGAAAAACCTAATGCTAATGATGCGCCATCTAATATAGCTGTTTGTGGAAGATATATTTTAAATAGTAGTATTTTTAAAAAGTTAAAAAATGTTGAGCCTGATAAGACCAATGAGATTCAATTAACAGATGCCATTAAATTATTGATCGGTGATGAAAAAGTTAATGCATGTGTGTATGAGGGTGAGAAGTTTGACTGTGGAAGCAAAAAAGGTTTTGTTGAGGCAACTATTGCAATATCATTGCGAGATGAAGAAATAGGCACAGATATTAAAGATCTTTTAACAAAATTATAATTTGAACTCACTTTTAAAAATAATTAAATTATTCCCTCCTGAAGCCTCACATCTAGTTGCTCTTTATGGGTTAAAAATCCTTTATAAACTTAATCTAATTAAAATAATTTTTCCAAAATTTAAAAATCAAGAAATCGAATTTCTTGGATTAAAATTAGCTAATAGACTTGGAACGGCTGCTGGGCTGGATAAAAATGGAGATTTTATAGACTCTGTGGGCTCCCTGGGTTTTGGATTTTTAGAGGTAGGAACTGTTACTCCAAAAGCACAAATTGGTAATCCAAAGCCAAGAGTATTTAGGGTATTTGATGAAGAGGCAATTATTAATAGGCTTGGGTTTAATAACAAGGGAGTCGACTATTTGGTTACAAGACTTCAAAAAAAGAAATTCCAAGGTATTGTCGGGGTCAACATAGGCGCAAATAAAACATCACAAGGCCAAAAAAGAATAGACGATTATATTGAATGCTTTCAAAAAGTTTATCAGTATGCTGACTATATTACAGTCAATATCTCTTCACCCAATACGCCCGGCTTAAGAGATCTTCATAATTCAGATAATTTAAAGAAACTAATTGATTCAATAGATAATCAAATTTATGCATGCAAATATACAAAACCTATCTTTTTAAAAATTTCACCAGATGAAGGTGCAAATTCTATTTCTGAAATTATTCATATTATTAACAACTCTTCTTTTTCAGGTCTAATTGCTTCTAATACATCAATTGATAAATCATTACTTTCTAGTAAACAGTTTCATGAATGTGAGGGTGGTTTGTCTGGAAAGCCAATTATGAATAAATCTACAAAATTACTAAGTACTATTTTCAAGGAAGACCATACCATACCTTTAATTGGTGTTGGTGGGGTCATGGGATATGATGATTTTATTAAAAAAATAGATGCAGGTGCTAGTCTAGTTCAGATCTATTCAGGTTTTATTGTAAAAGGGCCACAGATCGTTAAAGATATTTTAAAAGATTAAGTTTTATGGAATTAATTATTATTTTGACTGTGATTATATTTTTAATTGGCACAGTAAGTATTGCACTCCCATCAAAGTCAACAAGGGAAATCTCTAACTTAAGATTAGAAGCATCAAAGCTAGGATTTAAGATTATTTCATCTAAATTGAGTACCCAATCTTTTAAAAATAAAGATTTTTCATTGGTTTGTTATCAGTTCAAAAATGAAACAAATATAAAAGAAGCACACTTTATTAGAGACAAAGATGATTTAATTTTGTATTCTCCACTCAAACTTAAGTACTCTGATGGGTATGATGAGATGAAAGTTAAGCTAAATAAATTCTCTTTAAAGGTGCATGAGATTATTTATTCAAAGACTCTGATAGCATTTTTATGGGAAGAAAAATCAGGATTAGAAGAGCTTAAAAATATTTCTAGTTCTATAAAAGAATTATAAATATCTTGTCATTTATGCTTAATTAATGTTATTTGTAAAAAAAGGAACTAATTTTTATTATGGCAAAATCACTTGTAATTGTAGAATCGCCGGCTAAAGCTAAAACGATTTCTAAATATCTTGGTAAAGACTATATTGTTGAATCAAGTGTGGGACACATAAGAGATTTACCAAAGAAAGCTTCGCCAGCATCCAAAAGGGCCTCCATCCCAAAAGATATTTCTCTTGAAGAAAAGCAAAAGTTAAAAGCAGTTAATGATCGAAATAGACTTATCAGAAGAATGGGTATTGATCCTGATAATGGTTGGACTGCTGATTGGCAAATAATTCCTGAAAAAGAAAAAGTTATAAAATCATTAAGAAAAGCAGCTAAAGGCGTTGATCATATATATTTAGCAACTGACCTTGATAGAGAAGGTGAAGCAATAGCATGGCATCTAAAAGAAGCTCTCGGTCCTGAAAAATATAATTATTCAAGGGTTCGCTTTAATCAAATAACTAAATCAGCAATTATTGATTCTTTTGCTGATCCAAAGGAAATTGATTTAGATCTAGTAAAGGCATATAGAGCAAGAAGATTTCTAGATAAGGTTATTGGGTTTGAGCTTTCTCCACTCCTATGGAAAAAAATAGCAAGAGGCTTATCAGCCGGAAGAGTGCAGTCAGTTGCACTTAGGGTTCTCGACGAGAGAGAAAGGCTTATTCAGGAATTTATTCCAGAAGAATACTGGGAAGTTTCTATGAAGTTACGCTCATCTGATAAAAATATTATCCCATTTGCTCTTAATAGAAAGAAATCTGACCCGCTTCTTCAAAAGGATGAAGCTGAGAAAATAAAATCTTTAATAGAATCGACAGAATTAAAAATATCTGAGATTATTAAAAAGCCTGTAAAAGTAAAACCAAAAGCTCCTTTTATTACATCGACACTCCAGCAGGCAGCAAGCACAAAGTTAAGCTTTAATGTTAAAAGGACAATGAGGGTTGCTCAAAAGCTTTATGAAGCAGGTCACATAACATATATGAGAACCGATGCTCCTAGTCTTAGTAAAGAGTCTATCCAAGATGCAAGAAATTATATAAATGATAAATTAGGAGAGAACTATCTTACAAATGCTCCAAGAATTTACTCAAGTACAGAAAATGCTCAAGAGGCCCATGAGGCAATAAGACCTACAAATGCATTTATGCATCCAGATGATCTTATAGGGTCAACTGAAGAAGAAAGAAGGCTTTATAGTTTGATTTGGCAACAATATATCTCTTGTCAAATGCCCGATGCTGAATATTTATCAACCTCAGTAAAAGTTGCTGTGGGAGACTATTATTTTTCAGCTAAAGGCAGAGAGGTTGTATTCGATGGTTACACCAAGGTATCAAAAAATAATACTGATGCCGAGGATGATATTTTGCCTGTAATGCATGAGGGCGAGGATCTTGTTCTGGAAGAACTAAATCTAGATCAGAAATTTACAAAGCCACCTGCAAGATTTTCTGAAGCAGCTTTGGTTAAAGAGCTTGAAAAAAAAGGAATCGGCAGGCCATCAACTTATGCAAATATTATTTCTACAATCCAAGACAGAGGGTATGTAGAAATTCAAAATAGAAGATTCTTTGTGAAAAAAATTGGCCACATTGTTACAGAAAGGTTAATTGAAAGCTTTGATGACATTATGAATTATGATTTTACTGCCAATCTTGAAAATAATTTAGACCAGGTTGCAAGCGGAAATTTAAATTGGAAAAATGTTTTGGATGACTTCTATAAAGCTTTCCAAGATGACTTAGCATCGGCATCAATTGATGATGGAGGCATGAGAACTAATAAGCCAACTGCTACAGATATTATCTGTCCAGATTGCTCAAAAAATAAAATGGTAATTAGAAATTCCTCAAATGGAGTTTTTTTGGGTTGCTCAGGTTATGACAATGAGGGCGATGATAAGTGCAAAAAAACTGTCAACCTTATTTCTGGCGATGAAGCTATCAGTGTAGATGATAAAGAGGAAGCTGAAAATTTACTGATTAAGAAAAGGTGTAGCCAGTGTGAAACCAGTATGGACAATTATCTGATAGATGAGCATAGAAAATTGCATGTCTGCGCTAAAAGCCCTGACTGCGATGGTTATGAAGTTGAGGATGGATTATTTAAGATTAAAGGCTATGACGGACCAGTATTAGAATGTCACAAATGTGGTTCTGAAATGCAGCTTAAAACTGGAAGGTTTGGTAAGTATTTTGGATGCCTTAACGATAACTGTGGGACAACAAGAGCACTTCAAAGAAATGGAGAACCAAAACCTCTAACAATGGAACCAATTTCTATGCCTGATCTTGCTTGCATTAAATGCGAAGATCATTACTTACTAAGAGATAGCATGAAAGGTCTTTTCTTAGCTGCAAGTAAATATCCAAAAAATAGAGAGACTAGAGCTCCTAAAGTATCTGAAATAAATCACCTAACAAATGAAATAAATGAAGCATGTAGGTTTTTACCTGAAAAAGATAAACACGCATATTTAATGTCAGCCCCAGAAAAAGACAGAGATGGGAATGCTTATGTTATTAGATATAACAAATCAGAAGATGTTCATTATTTAGCCTCGGAAAAGGATGGCAAAAAAACAAAATGGACTGCTATTTATAATAATGGTGAATGGGCTCAAAACCTTAAAAGTTAGTGGATTCAAAAGAGCTAGTTAATTTATATTTAGATATTTCCGAAGGTTTACTATCTAAACTTTCTTTGAATAACTCTTCTGAGGATGATTTTGATAAGTATTTATTTATCCTTTCGGTTGAGCAAAGTCTTGATTCTCTTGCAATTAGTATTGCCTCAAATTCTGGATTTGAGCACTCTCAATTTAGCTCTTATGACTATATAAATAAATGGAAGGAGCTCTCGAGCAATCATTCTACTAAAAACATCATCAAGAAAGAATTTGATGCAGATGGCATATTTAATATGTTAGCTTTAATTAAAAAAGCACTTCATGAGCCAATAAATGATTCAATAATAGTTTCAAATGAAACGCTCAACTTGAAAAAACTTAATTTGTTATTAGATAGGTATAAAGAATTTATTATCATGCTTCGCAAAACCCTCGAGGAATGCTAAGCTTGATATAAGAGGAAAATATATGTCGAATTACCTAGAATTAGCTCAATTACCAGATGGAAGTATAGTACTTAGAAGATCCGATGATCATGAAAACCCAATTGTAAAAATTGATTTTTCATCTGAATCTAAAGAATTTCTTCAAGGTCAAGAATTATCTGTTGCAAAGGAAATGATAAGAGCTGGTATAGAAAGTGTTAGCGGAAATGTTAGTGATTTTGATGAATTTTTTGATGGACAAAAAGAAAGGTTATCTAAAAAACCTGTAATTCTTCACTAGTTTTCTCTAATTAGGCCTACGCTTTTTCCTTCGATAAATAGTTCTGTATGTTCTAAATCAATTTCAATGTTACTAAAGTCTTCATTTGCCGGTTGAAGATGAACTATTTTTGGCGAGTGTCTGTGGAAGTATTTAACAGTAACTTCGTCATCAATTCTAGCAATAACAATATCGCCATTTTTAATGTCTTGTGTTTTTTTCACTGCAATTAGATCATCTTCCATAATTCCAGCATCTTTCATACTAAGACCTCTGACACGAAGAAAGTAATCAAAATTTGAGCCAAAAAAACCTTGAGGACAATTAAAAACCTTTTCTACGTTCTCAGTTGCAAGAGTAGGTGACCCAGCTGCAACTAACCCAATAATTGGGTAATCATTACCATCATGTTCAATTTCTGGGTTAATAATAGAAATACCTCTAGATGTTCCACTTTCAATTGAGATAAAGCCTTTCTTCTCTAATGCTCTAAGATGTGTTTCAGCTGAATTTGGTGATTTAAAACCCAATTCTTGGCATATATCTGCTCTTGTTGGCGGAAAACCAGTTTTCTTTATGTATACTTGGATACAGTTAAGTACCTTATTTTGCTGAGATGTTATGTCTTTCATAATAGTTTTATTAATACTGAATATATATACAGTATAATGCAGAATCTATATTTATATCAACTTTTAAATGGAAGAAAATAGAAAATTAATAATAGGAATTTCGTCAAGAGCTTTATTTAATCTTGATGAAAGTCATGATATTTATGAAAAAGATGGGCTTGACTCCTATCGCGATTATCAAATAGCTAATGAAGATAAGACTCTTGATCCAGGAGAGGCATTTAATCTAGTTAAAAAAATATTAGATATTAATTCTCTATATGAAGATCGTCAGAGAATTGAGGTCATCCTCTTATCAAGAAATACATCCGATACTGGATTAAGAATAAGAAACTCAATTGAGGCTCATGGGTTGGATATTAGTAGAGCTGCTTTTTGTGGTGGCGAAAGCCCTCATAGGTATGTTAAAGATTTTGGTGTTCATCTTTTTTTATCAAGCAGCATGGAAGATGTGAAATTAGCAATCAAAAGCAATGTTGCTGCTGCAACAATTATCTCAAGGGATAATGATAATAATTTTCTTTCAGAAGATGGTCAGCTAAAGATAGCATTTGATGGAGATGCAGTAATTTTCTCAGATGATTCAGAAAAAGTGTTTCATGAAGAGGGCTTAGAAGCATTTATTGAGAATGAAGTAACTGCAACAACTGCATTAAAAGAAGGGCCATTTAAATCCTTTCTTGTTGAACTAAATGATATCCAAAATGATTTTGATATTAATGATTGCCCAATTAGGACCGCTCTAGTTACAGCAAGATCGGCCCCATCCGATAAGAGAGTCATTAAGACACTAAGAGAATGGGGAGTAAGGATTGATGAGTCTCTATTTTTAGGCGGCATGTCAAAAAAAGATTTTCTTAAATCTTTTCAAGCAGATATCTTTTTTGATGACCAAAAAAAACATATTATAGATACACAAAATACTACAGCATCAGGCCATGTGCCTTATGGAATTAAAAACACGTAACCTATAGGCATACAAAATGGAAATAGTTTGTTTCGACATGGAAGGCACTTTAACACCGGAGATATGGGAAAAAGTAGCGACCAATACAGGCATAGAGGAATTTAATAAAACGACTAGAGATATTCCAGACTATGGAAACCTCATGGATTTTAGGCTTGGCGTTATGAAGACACATGGCATTAAGCTTTCAGATATTCAAAACGCAGCTAATGAATTAGAGCTACTGCCTGGGGCTGAATCTTTTTTAGCAAATGTTAGAGAAAACTTTCAAGTTGTAATTCTTTCAGATACTTTCCATGAAATCGCTCAACCATTAATGAAAAAAATGGGATTCCCATTACTTCTATGTCATAACTTAGAAGTTGTTCAAGATGAGGTTATTTCATATAAACTTCGTAACAATAAAGCAAAAAAACAGGCCATAGAGAGCTTTCAATCCATAGGATATAGATGCTTAGCTGCCGGAGACTCTTACAATGATCTTCAAATGTTTGAAGTAGCTGAAAAAGGTTTTTTTATTAATGCTCCTGAAAAAATTTCAGATGCACACCCAAATATACAATCTTTTCATAATTATGATGATCTTGAAAAAGGTCTCTTATCAAATTCATTATTTCAAGAATGAGTGACCATTTAAAATTAGATAATTTTTCAAGGCCTGTTTTAAGCATGCCAAAGGAGAACTCTAATCTTCTCCTTCATAGCTGTTGTGCTCCATGTGCTGGTGAAATTATGGAAGCCTTGGCTGCATCAAATATAAAAACTACCGTATATTTTTATAACCCAAATATTCATCCAATTGAAGAATACGAAATTAGAAAGAATGAAAATAAAAGATTTTGCGATAAGTTAGGTTTTGAATGCATTGACGGTGATTATGACAAAGACAATTGGTTTGAAAGAATCAAAGGTTTAGAGGATGAGCCTGAAAGAGGAAAAAGATGCACTCAGTGTTTTGATATGAGGTTCGAAAGATCTGCATTATTTGCTCAAGAAAATGGTTTCGGAGTATATGCAACAACTTTAGGTATTTCTAGGTGGAAGGATATGGAGCAAATTAACTCTTCTGGCCTTCGTGCAGCTAAAAGATATGAAGACGTATCTTACTGGGACTTTAACTGGAGGAAGCAGGGCGGCTCTTCAAGAATGGTTGAGATTTCCAAGAGAGAAGAGTTCTATCAGCAAGAGTATTGTGGCTGTGTATACAGTTTAAGAGATACCAATAGATGGAGACGGAAGAATAATAAAGATAGGATTATTAGAGGCGTAAAATTTTATAGCTAGCTATAAATTTGGGAACAGGCATCTTCTTGACTTATAATCCCACAACTATGACAGCAGGCACAAAATTTAGAGAAGCATTAAAATCAGATTCCCCGTTAGTAATACCAGGGACTATAAATGCTTATTCTGCAATCTTAGCTGAAAAAGCAGGACATAAAGCTATCTACCTTTCCGGCGGAGGAGTAGCTGCAGCCTCATATGGAATGCCTGATCTAGGAATAACATCCATGGATGATGTCCTAATTGACGTTAAAAGAATATCCAATTCAACATCACTTCCTTTGCTTGTAGATATCGATACTGGCTGGGGAGGAGCTTTTAATATTTCAAGAACTATAAAAGAAATGATCAATGCTGGGTGTGGAGCCGTGCATATGGAAGACCAAGTATCACAAAAAAGATGTGGGCATAGACCTAATAAGTCTTTGGTAAGCTCTAGTGAGATGCAGGACAGGATTAAGGCAGCTGTTGATGGCAGACATGAAGAATCATTTTTTATCATGGCAAGGACCGATGCATTAGCTTCAGAGGGAATGAGTGGAGCAATAGAAAGAGCTTCAAGTTATATTGAGCAGGGAGCTGATGGCATTTTCTTGGAGGCTGTCACATCGCTTGATGAGTATAAAGAATTTAAAAATGCCTTAGATGTGCCACTGCTTGCAAACATTACTGAATTTGGTAAAACTCCATTATTTACAAAAGAACAATTAGAAGAAGTTAATGTAGATATGATTTTATATCCACTAACAGCATTTAGGGCAATGAGCAAAGCTGCGGAAAAAATTTACATTTCTCTAGCCAAAGAAGGGACACAAGAAGGTCTCTTGGATATAATGCAGACCCGAGAAGAGTTATACGAATACTTAAACTATCACAGTTACGAAAAAAAATTAGATAGTCTATTTGAAGATTAAAAACTAGTAGAGGAAAAAAAATGGTAAAAAAACTTGAAGGAGCTGGTCTAAGAGGTCAGGTAGCAGGAGAAACTTCACTTTCAACAGTTGGCCAAATAGAAGGTTTAGCTTATAGGGGTCATAAAATTGAAACCCTTGCTGAAAAAGCTACTTTTGAAGAGGTTGCCTATCTTCTTTTATATAGTAAGTTACCTAATACAAGTGAACTTAAAGATTATAAAGAATCTTTAAAAACACAAAGAGACCTTCCTCAAGCTCTAAAAGAGGTCTTACAAAAAATACCTGCTAATGCTCATCCAATGGATGTAATGAGAACTGGAACTTCAATGCTTGGTAATTTAGAGCCTGAAGGAGATTTCTCAAATCAACTAAATTCAATTAACAGAATGATCGCAACGATGCCATCTATTGTTACCTATTGGTATAAATTCTCTCATGAGGGAGTTGATATTGATTTAGTAAATGATGAAGATACTATGGCTGGTCATTTTCTTCACATCCTTCATGGAAAAACACCCAGTGACCTTCATAGAAAGGTAATGGATGTATCTCTTGTTCTGTATGCAGAACATGAATTCAACGCATCAACATTTACTGGAAGAGTTTGTGCATCAACAATGTCAGATATTCACTCATGCGTGGTTGCTGCTATTGGTTCATTAAGAGGGCCTCTGCATGGAGGAGCTAATGAAAAAGCTATGGAGCTTATTGAGAATTGGACTTCAAGAGACGAAGCCAAAGAAAAAATTCTATCCATGTTAGCGAATAAAGAAAAAATTATGGGATTTGGTCATGCGGTTTACTCAATTCGCGATCCAAGAAATGCAGTTATTAAAGAGTTTGCTAAGGAACTTTCCTTGCTTCATGACAATGATGATCTTTACCAAGTAGCAGAAGAGGTTGAAAAAGTTATGGCTGATGAGAAAAAAATGTTCGCAAATGCAGACTTTTTCCATGCTCCTGCATATTTCTATATGGGAATTCCAACAAAACTATTCACACCAATTTTTGTAATGTCTAGAGTATCAGGATGGACTGCTCACTGTATGGAGCAAAGAGCAAATAATAGAATTATCAGACCAAGTGCAGATTATATTGGTGTTGAAAGTTCTGATTGGGTTGATTTAGAAGATAGATCTTAAAATGTCTTCAAATGTTGATCTAAACGTTAGGCCTGATTACGACTCTGTAATCAAAGAAATCGCAGACTATGTAGTTAATTTTGATATTAAATCTGATCTTGCATTAGACACTGCAAGAAATTGTTTGATAGATACAGTTGGCTGCGGGCTATTAGCTCTTAAATTTCCAGCATGTACCAAAATGCTTGGACCAGTCGTAGAAGGATCTTCTGTTCCTTTTGGAGTTAGAGTTCCAGGAACAAACTTTAAACTTGATCCAATAAAAGGTGCGTTCGATATTGGTTGTATTATTAGATGGCTTGATTATAACGATACTTGGCTTGCTGCTGAGTGGGGTCACCCCTCTGATAACTTAGGCGCTATTTTATCCATCGCAGATTTTATTTCACAAAAAAATATTTCTGAAGGAAAAGAACCTCTCAAAATGCGACTTGTTCTAGAATCTATGATTATGGCTCATGAGATACAGGGTATTTTAGCTCTTAAAAATAGCTTTAATAAAGTTGGTCTTGATCATGTTGTATTAGTAAAAGTTGCATCTACGGCTTTGGTTACCAAGCTTATGGGTGGTAGTAAAGATCAGATTATGGATGCCGTTAGTCATGCATGGGTTGATGGCCAAAGTTTAAGAACTTACAGACATGCTCCCAATGCGGGATCAAGAAAAAGCTGGGCTGCTGGAGATGCTACTTCTAGAGCTGTGAGGCTTTCAATGATCACTCTTTCTGGAGAAATGGGTTATCCAGGTGTTTTGTCTGCTCCTGTTTGGGGGTTCGAGGATGTGCTATTTAACAGCGAGAAACTATCTCTACCTCAACCTTTTGGATCTTATGTAATGGAAAATATCCTATTTAAGATTAGTTTTCCTGCAGAATTTCATGCTCAAACTGCTGTTGAGGCTGCTGTCACACTCCATCCTGAGGTTAAGGATAGGCTTGATGATATTGAATCAGTCAACATTACTACTCATGAATCTGCTATCAGAATTATCTCTAAGGTTGGTGATTTAAATAACCCAGCGGATAGAGATCATTGTCTTCAATATATGGTTGCTATTGGTCTTTTAAAAGGAGACTTAGTTGCTGAAGATTATGAGGATGATGTTGCATCAGACCCTAGAGTGGATGCTTTAAGAGAAAAAATGGTTATTTCTGAAGATTCAAGATATTCAACCGAATATCATGAGGCAGATAAAAGATCTATTGCCAATAAAATACAAATTCATTTCAAAGATGGTTCTTCAACAGATGCTATTGAGGTTGAATATCCAATTGGACATATGAGAAGAAGAGAGGAAGGCATTCCTGTTCTTGAACAAAAGTTCTTAAAAAATCTACAAATTACCTACGATGCCACCAAGAGCAACAAAATCTATAGTCTTTGCACCAACCAAGAGGAATTAGAAAATACTTCGGTAACAGACTTCCAAGAATTATTTGCTGTTGAATCAAATAACTTTTAATTGATAACAAAGCTATAAAGTTAAGGTTTTAAAACCTTTTTGGACTATAATTATTGCCATGTCAGGCAATACATTTGGAGAATTATTTAAAGTTACGACCTATGGCGAGAGTCATGGGAAGGCTTTGGGCTGCATTATTGATGGATGCCCTCCTAATATTGAACTCAATGAATCTGATATTCAACATGAATTAAACAGAAGAAAACCCGGTCAATCAGACGTAACAACCCAAAGAAAAGAAGATGATTTAGTTGAAATCCTTTCAGGAGTCTTTGAGGGGAAGACTACTGGAACACCAATTAGTCTAATTATTTACAATCAAGACCAAAGGTCTAAAGACTACTCAAATATAAAAGACGTTTTCAGACCAAATCATGCAGATATTACCTACCAGGCTAAATATGGTCATAGAGATTACAGGGGTGGAGGGAGATCAAGCGCAAGGGAAACTGCTATGAGGGTAGCTGCCGGGGCAATTGCAAAGAAATATCTTGAAACTTTCGGTGTAAAAACTACAAGTTACGTAAGCCAAATAGGCGCTATTAAAGCCGATGCTATTAACCATAAAGAAAGCGGGACTAATAAATATTTCTTTGCTGATAGTTCGAAGCTTACTGATCTTGATAATTTATTTAGTGATTTAATTGCGGAAGGTAATTCTGTTGGTGCAAAACTTGGAGTAACTATTGAAAACTGCCCAGTTGGTTTAGGGGCTCCAGTTTTTGATAAGTTAGATGCAGATCTAGCCAAAGCTATGATGAGTATTAATGCAGTTAAATCAGTTTCGATTGGGAATACGGATGATATTTTGGCTTCTAAAGGTTCTGAGGTTAGAGATGAAATGAGAGAAGATGGCTTTACCTCTAACAATGCTGGGGGGATATTAGGTGGAATTTCTAATGGTGATGATATTAATATAGATTTCATCATTAAACCCACATCTAGTATAAAAAATACTGGTAAAAGTATTAATGCTGATGGAAATGAAGTAAATATAGAAGTAACCGGTAGGCATGATCCATGTGTTGGAATAAGAGCAGTGCCTATAGCAGAAGCTATGGCAAATTTAGTTGTTATAGATCACCTTTTGAGAAATAGAGCTCAATGTGGTGAGGTTGATCAAAAATTACCTTTCAAAAAGTAACATGCCTAATACTTTATATGACAAGCTTTGGAATGAGCACCATATAAAAACTCTTGATTCAGGCGAATCTTTAATTTACATAGACAGGCAATATCTTCATGAAGTGACTTCTCCTCAAGCTTTTGAGGGACTGTCAAAGAAAGGTCTTTTACCTTGGAGGCTTGGGGCAAATATTGCAACACCAGACCACAATGTTCCCACTGAAAGAGGAGGCTCGTTCACAGTAGAAAATATTAGTGATGATATCTCAAAAATTCAGGTAGTTGAGCTTGATAAGAACTGTAATAAGTTTGGAATTAAACAATTTGATATAACCTCAGCTAACCAAGGAATCGTTCATGTAATTGGTCCGGAACTTGGTTATACATTACCGGGTATGACAATAGTTTGTGGGGATTCTCATACCTCTACTCATGGTGCATTTGGGTGTCTTGCAATGGGTATTGGAACTTCAGAAGTTGAGCATGTTCTTGCTACGCAAACATTAAAGGTTTCCAAACTTTTAAATATGAAAGTAATATTCGAAGGGACGCCTCAAAGAGGGGTTTCGTCTAAAGACATAGTTTTATTTTTAATAGGAGAAATTGGAACAGCAGGTGGCAATGGTCATGCTATTGAATTTTCTGGATCTTACATTGAAAGCATATCCATGGAAGCTAGAATGACGATATGTAATATGGCTATTGAGGCTGGTGCTAAGGTTGGCTTAATCGCCACTGATAAAACAACTATGGATTATGTAAAAGAACACTCACCTCTCTCAGTCGATGACTTAGCCCTAGCTCAAAAGCATTGGAATAATCTATTTTCAGATAAAGAAGCTATTTTTGATAAAGAGATTGTTATTGATATTTCTCAAATCAAACCTCAGGTGACATGGGGAACTTCGCCTGAAATGGTAGTAGATTATGATGCAGGACTTCCTGAGTTATCTTTGCAAACGGAAGCCAATAAGAAAAACATAGAGTTAGCAAAAAATTATATGGGTATTAAAGAGGGTGAAAAATTAACAGACTTAGAATTTGATAGAGTTTTTATTGGTTCGTGTACAAATTCTAGAATAGAGGATTTGCGTGAGGCTGCATCAGTTATAAAAGGAAGAATAGTTTCTGAAAAAATAACCGAGGCCATTGTGGTTCCAGGATCAGGAATGGTTAAGGCACAAGCTGAAGCTGAAGGTCTTGATAAGATATTTAAGGACGCAGGTTTTATATGGAGAGACCCAGGTTGCTCTATGTGTTTAGGGATGAATCCTGACCAATTAAAGCCCTATGAAAGATGCGCATCTACATCTAATAGAAATTTTGAAGGCAGACAAGGTAATCTTGGAAGAACGCATCTTATGAGCCCAGTTATGGCAGCTCATACTGCAATTAATGGAGCTATTGGAGACTTGTCATGAAGGTAATTGGCAATGAGCTTCAAATAAAAGGTATTGTGGCATCAATCGATAGGGATAATATTGATACAGATCAAATAATTCCTACAGAGTACTTAAAATCAATAAAAAAATTTGGTTTTGAAGATTATCTTTTTGATGGGTGGAGATATCTTGATGATGGTAAGTTAGGCATTTCAAAAAATGAAAGAAAAATAAATCACGAATTTGTTTTAAACCAAGAGCCATTTACTCAAGCCAATATTTTATTAACTAGAGATAACTTTGGTTGCGGCTCTTCAAGAGAACATGCGGTTTGGGCATTAAGAGATTTTGGGATCAGGGTTGTTATAGCATCATCATTCGGTGATATTTTTTACAATAACTGTTTTAAGAATGGTGTACTGCCTGTCAAATTATCTAAAGATCAAATCGAAGAAATATTTAAAGCTGAGGTTGGTGAGATGTCTGTAAGCCTTGATTCAAAAAAAATAGAATTTAATAATACTTATCAGTATGAATTTGAAGTTGAGGATAATCTTCTCGAGAGGATAGTCTTAGGTTTAGATGATGTTGATATGACATTGAAATACAAAAACGATATAAAGTTATTTGAAGACCTAAGAAAAAAAGAGAAACCATGGATTTATGCAGATGAGTAAAAAAATATTAATCACACCAGGTGATGGAATTGGGCAAGAAGTAACTAGTTCAGCTAGGGAGGTCTTGGACTTTTTAATTGGTGAACATGAACTAGACTTTGATATAACCCAGATGGATGTTGGCGGTACTTCCTATGATAAAAATGGCTCACCACTTCCTAAAGAAGTTCTTGATGAAGCAAGAAAATCCGATGCTATTTTATTTGGAGCAGTTGGCGGCCCGCAGTGGGATGATCTTGGTTGGGATTCGCGCCCAGAACAAGCCTTATTGGGCCTAAGAAAAGAGCTCGAACTATTTGCAAACTTAAGGCCTGCTTTTCTTTTCAATGAGTTAGCGGGAGCATCACCAATAAAGGATGAAATTATTAAGGATCTCGATATTCTTATTGTTAGAGAGCTTACTGGTGGAATATATTTTGGAGAACCTAGGGCAATAGTCTCTGATGAATCGCCCCCATATGCTTTCAATACAATGATTTATAATGAAGATGAGATCAAAAGAATTGCTAAGGTTGCATTTGAGTCAGCAAGAAAAAGGGATGGCAAACTTTGCTCTGTTGAGAAGGCTAATGTTCTTGAAGTCTCTAAATTTTGGAGATCTGTGGTGAGTGATATGGCAAAGGATTACCCAGATGTTGAACTATCTCATCAACTTGCTGATAACACAGCTATGCAGTTAGTTATGAATCCTAATCAGTTTGATGTCATTGTTTCAAGTAATCTATTCGGCGATATTTTATCTGATATTGCTGCTACTTTATCTGGATCAATAGGCATGCTTCCTTCTGCATCTCTTAACAGCTCATCACAAGGAATGTATGAGCCCTGTCACGGTAGTGCTCCAGACATTGCTGGGCAGAATATTGCAAATCCTATAGCAATGATCGCATCATTGGCCATGGCTTTAAGGTATTCGTTAGATCAAAAAGGTTTGGCAGATAAGATTGATAATGCTATTAAAGATTTTATTAAACAAGGATACAGAACTAAAGATATAAGCACCAACTCAGAATTTGTAAGAACTTCTGAGGTAGCTTCAATAATTATAGGAATTATGAAAAATGGATAAAACTATCAATCTTGCTTTAATTGGGGCTTCTGGTGTTGTTGGGCAAAAAATACTTCAACTTCTTGAAAAGAAAAATATTAAGATTAATAAATTATTTCCTCTTGGAAAATCAACGGTTGGTCAAACAGTCCATTTTCAAAATGATGATATTACAATTGGAGACTTGGATTCTTTCAATCCATCTGATGCAAATATAACAATTTTTTCAGCAGGCTCATCTGTTGCGAAGACTCATGCTCGAAAATTTGTTGAATCAGGAAGTTATGTTATTGACCTGTCATCAGAGTTTAGATACGAAGAAGATGTGCCTTTAATAATCCCTGAAATTAATGGATCTATAATAGATTTACTCGAGAAACCTTCACTAATAGCAAACCCTAATTGCTCAACTTCACAGCTTTTAATGGTTCTAAAACCTATTCATGACAAATACGGTATTGATTTTTTTAATGTTGCTACATATCAAGCAGTATCTGGAACTGGTAAGGAGGCTATTGCAGAGCTGAAATCTCAAACTTATGAAGGAAATACTGAACCAAAAGTATACCCAAAACCTATTGCCTTTAATGTTATACCCCAGTGTGATATTTTCTTAGATAACGCATTTACCAAAGAAGAAATGAAGTTAGTTTGGGAAACAAAAAAAATTCTTGATCCTGCTATTGAAGTACAAGCCACTTGTGCAAGAGTGCCTGTATTAAACGGTCATTCTGAAGCAGTTTTTCTTAAATCCTCTAATATGGCATCACGTGATGAGATTATTAGCTGCATAGAAGGAACTCCAGGAGTTTGTGTAATGGATGATCCAGATAACTTAGAATACCCAACCCCATTAGAGCAAGCTAATGACTCTGAGGATGTTTATGTTGGAAGAATAAGGTCTCAGCAGATACATAATGATACATGGGTATCTCTATGGGTGGTTGCGGATAATGTATATGGAAAGGGTGCTGCACTTAATGCAGTTCAAATTCTTCAAAGATTGGTTTCAAGCAATAAGTTATGATGCGATATGGTTATCTCCTAGCATTTATTTTTTCAATAAATATTGCTGCTGATCCTATTTTATCCTCTCCCTCACTTAAGCTTAATTCAAGCGATCAGAGGGTGATCGAATTTAGAGTTAAAGGAAATAAAATATCAGACGATGATATTTTTCTGAAGGAATATAAATCAGATGAACCAATCAATGAAGACTATATTAGTTATACATTATTAGAGGATTTCAGTACCTATCAATCCTTCTCTATTATTTTAGAAAATAGCTATAACGAAGACTATTTCAGTTTTAAATTAGTTATTGAGGATGAGCTCGCAAAGGATATATTTATTTTCTTACCATCAAAAATTAAGAATAATACTAATCAAAACAAACCATCAAAAATATATAAGCCTGCAAGGCTTCCCATTGAGGATAAGTTTGATGAAGTAATTGAAATGACTCCGCAAAAGGAACAATCAAACCTCATCAAAGCTGACGATATTACAACCATGTGGAGCATAGCTTCAAATATCAAAAAAGAAACAACCGATACTTCTATATACCAAATCATGTGGTCTATTTACCTAGGAAATAAAGATGCATTTATTGATGGTAATATCAATTTAGTTCGTAAAGACAAGGATTTAATAATACCGTCATATGTGACTATGAAGATGACATCGCAAAATGAGGCCAAAGAGTCGATCTTAGCAATGAACGCCTCCTTTTCATCAAACTTTGTCCCTACTGTTAAGTCTCTTTTAACTTTGACCGCTCCTAAGATTATCAAGCAAGACAAATTAGAGATTCCAAAAGTTAACGAACAGAAAGAAGACAACAAGCTGATTAATATTAATGATGATCAAGTCTCAGATCCTAAGAAGTTTATTGAAAATAATACAAAGCAGTTCGAAGTGGCTGTTGAAAATAAAACATTAGATAAATTAATTGAAATTGAGAACAACCAAGAAAATATTCAAGATGATAGTGGGTTTGGTGTTATGGATTTATTGTTTGTAGCGATTGTTTCGGTATTGTCCGGAGTCCTTATTGCTTTGATATATATTCAACTTAATTCAACAAAGAAAAAGACTATATCTTATGACTTTGATGAGGCAGTGGATTCTTCTTCTTCTGTCGATGGCTTACCAAAAGGGTTGAGCATAAAAAATAATTATGATGAGCAACAGTTAGACTTAGCAATAACATATTTTGAAATGCAAGATTATAGTAATTGTAAGATTATAATAGATGATATACTGAAAATAACAGAAGATAGCAACATAAAAGAATCCGCAATGAGTCTTTTAGATAAAATTCAAAACAAGTGAGACTAGCCTTTGTAACTGAGTACGATGGTACTAATTTTTCTGGTTTTCAGAAACAAAAGAATGCAATATCAGTTCAAGAGTCTATTGAAGATGCGCTTAAAGAAGTTACCAAGAAAAATATTTCAATAAATTATGCTGGCAGAACAGATGCCGGCGTTCATGCCTTATCTCAAGTATTTGATTTTGAAACACAAATAGAGAGAGATCATAAGAACTGGGTAGATGGTATTAACTCTAATCTTCCTGATTCCATCTTGGTTAAGGCTGTAACAAATGTTGCAGATGATTTCCATTCTCGATTTTCAGCGCTAGATAGAAGTTATACCTATGTTATTTATAATTCAAAAACTAAACCATTATTTTTTGACAAGATGGTTCATTGGGATGACAACCTTATTGAGTTTGATGTCATAAAAAAACAAGCGGATATGTTTATAGGTTCTCATGACTTCACCTCATTTAGAAGTTCAAGATGTAGCTCTCGAAACCCAGTCAAGGAAATTAAAAGTATCGAAGTCTTAAAGAAAAATAATTTTATTTTTATCACCATTAAGGCGAATGCATTTTTACACAATATGGTCAGAATAATGACTGGTACGCTTGTGGATATTGCAAAGGGAGAAATTAAAAGTTCAATTAAAGATATTTTATTAAAAATGGATAGGGCATCTGCTGGCAAGACCGCATCTGCAAAAGGTTTATTTTTTTTAGGTCCAAATTATCAAAGTCAATTTAATATTCAAAGCCCAACATTAAATATTATGGATAAATTTAAATCATGAGCACTCAAAAGATTAAAATATGTGGCGTGAATGATTTATCTATATTAGAAGAAATAGTTAATCTAGAAATAGACTATGTCGGCTTTATTTTTTTTGAAAAAAGCCCCAGAAATGTAAATAGTAATTTTCTTGAGCTTATAAATGATTTTAATTTTAAGAACACTCAGCCGGTATGTGTATATGTAAACCCTGACGAGGAATTTGTTTATAGAACATCCTCATATTTTCATAATCCAATTCTACAGTTTCACGGCAATGAGGATTCATCTTTTTGTGAGTCATTCGGATTGGAATACTGGAAGGCTATAAGGGTTAAGACAAGTAAAGATTTTGATGAATTGAAGAACTATGAATCAGCATCAGCAATCCTTATGGAAAATCATAAAGATGGTTTTTATGGGGGAACAGGTGAATCATTTGACTGGGAAATGCTTAAAGATTTTGATACTGATAAGCATAATTTAATTCTTTCGGGTGGAATTAATTCTAAAAATGTCGATAATGCATTAACAACTAAATCTTGGTGTATTGATATCAACTCTGGAGTTGAATCCGAAGTTGGAAAAAAAGATATCAACCTAATAAATAACATTGTAGATAAAATAAATAATCATGACTTCTAATAAATTTAATTACCCTGATAAAGAAGGCTTCTTTGGAGAGTTTGGTGGAAAATTTGTTCCAGAAACACTCATGTATGCCTTAGAAGAATTAGAGAATACTTATAGTAAATTAAAAGATGATAAAGATTTTATAAAAGAATTTTATAGTGATTTATCTGCGTTCGTAGGAAGGCCATCTCCACTATACTTTGCTCAAAGACTTACTGATAAATATAAGTCAGGTAATATTTGGTTAAAAAGAGAAGATCTTAATCATACCGGTGCGCATAAGATTAATAATACTGTTGGTCAAATTTTACTTGCCAAGCATATGGGTAAGAAGAGAATTATCGCCGAAACAGGTGCTGGTCAGCATGGTGTTGCAACTGCAACTGTTGCTGCCAGATTGGGTCTTGAATGCCATATTTATATGGGATCTGAGGATGTTAGAAGACAGTCTTTAAATGTCTACAGAATAAAGTTACTGGGAGCTCATGTTCATGCAGTTGATTCTGGATCAGCTACGTTAAAAGATGCCTTAAATGAAGCTATGAGGGACTGGGTAAGCAATATTGATGACACTTACTATATTATTGGAAGTGTTACAGGTCCGCACCCATATCCAATGATTGTAAGAGATTTTAATTCAGTTGTTGGACAAGAGGTTATTAAACAATCCAAAGATCTTTTTAATAAGATGCCAGATGCAATTGTTGCATGTGTAGGCGGTGGCTCAAATGCAATGGGAATTTTCTATCCATTCATTGAGGTTCAAGAAACTAGGTTAATAGGTGTTGAAGCTGGAGGAAAGGGTGTATCCACTGGAGAGCATGCGGCCCCTCTGAATGATGGAACCCCTGGAGTTCTTCATGGTGCTCGTAGTTATTTAATGCAAGATGAAGCTGGTCAAGTAAAGGATACTAAATCAGTTTCTGCTGGGTTGGACTATCCTGGCGTAGGCCCTGAACATTCATGGCTAAAAGATATTGGAAGAGCAGAGTATGTTGCAGTTAGTGATGATGATGCTTTAAAAGCATTTCATGAAGTCACAGAGTTAGAAGGAATTATGCCCGCTCTTGAAACAGCTCATGCTTTTGCCTATCTAGAACCACTTATGAAAGAATTAGACTCGTCATCAAATGTAGTTATAAATGTTTCTGGGCGTGGCGATAAAGATATAAATACTGTCGCTGAAATAGACGGCATAGAATTTTGAACAGACTAACTTCGACTCTATCAAACCTTAAAGCTAATAATCAAAAAGCGCTTGTCGCTTATCTTGTTGCAGGTGATCCTGATATGGACTCAACCCTTGATTTAATGCACTTATTTGTTGAGTCAGGTGTTGATGTAATTGAAATTGGCGTCCCGTTTACAGATCCTATTGCAGAAGGACCAACCATTCAAAGAGCACATGATCGCGCACTAAAAAATAATATATCTTTAAAAATGATTTTATCTCTTGTAGATGAGTTCAGAAAAAGTAACAAAGAAACTCCAATAGTCCTTATGGGGTATTTAAATACTTTTATTTCTCATATCGACCTAGTTCAAGCAACTGGCAAAGATGGTATTGATTCAATATTGGTTGTTGATATACCAGGAGAGTTAAATTTAGAAACCTATGGAATAAGCAACCCTAATATCAATACTATTTCATTAATCTCCCCAACAACTAAAGAGAACAGAGTTGAGCTCATTGCTAATAACAGCACAGGATTTATCTATTACGTTAACCTAAGAGGTGTAACCGGCTCTTCAAATCTCAACATATCTGAAATTGAAAATAATATTGGTAGAATCAAAAAATATACTGATCTTCCAACACTTGCTGGATTTGGAATAAAAACAGCAGAAGATGCCAAAACATTGGCTAAGTTCTCTGATGGCATCATTATTGGTTCATCTATTGTAGAGATGATAAATGAAGCATCAACAACTAAAGAGTTTGATAGAATAGGTAAATACATTAAGGATATGAAAATAGCTATATCATGAACTGGTTAACAAAGCTTATACCTTCAATGGGCTCTACAAAGCCTAAAAGCAAGGTACCTGATGGACTGTGGAGTTCATGCCCATCTTGTGAATCAGTCCTATATGCTCCTGAATTAGAGAAATCATTATTTGTCTGTCCTAAATGCGATCATCATCTTAGAATAGGAGCTAGAAAAAGACTTGAAATCTTTCTTGATAATGGTTTTTTTCATGAAATAGCACCCGATATTAAAACTAAAGATGCTCTTAAATTTAAAGACACTAAACATTACACATCTAGAATAAAAGATGCGATATCTTCAACTGGAGAGAATGAGGCAATTATTATAGGCAAGGGATCATTAGACACAATGCCAGTAGTTGTAGCTGCTTTTGAATTTAGGTTCATGGGTGGTTCAATGGGAGGTGTTGTGGGTGAAAAATTTGTTCAAGGAGTTAATGAGGCTATTGCTGATCACTCACCATTTATTTGTTTCGCAACAAGTGGCGGAGCCAGGATGCAGGAATCAATGATTTCATTAATGCAGATGGCAAAAACATCTGCCGCACTTCAAAAATTAAAAGCTGCAAATCTTCCATACATATCTGTAATGGTAGACCCAATCTACGGTGGTGTTTCTGCAAGTCTTGCTATGCTTGGCGATATCAATATCGCGGAGCCTGATGCATTGGTAGGCTTTGCTGGAAGAAGGGTAATCGAGCAAACCGTTAGAGTGGATCTTCCGGATGATTTTCAAAAGTCTGAGTTCTTATTAAAAAATGGTGCAATTGATATGATTGTGCATAGACGTGATATCAGATCCAAAGTTCATGGGCTTCTAAAAAAAATATATAAAAACTAATGGATATCCAAAGATTTGTTGGGTTAGCTTTTAGCATAGGGTTATTACTTCTGACTCTATTTGTTTTTTTAAAGCCTCAAATAGACTACCAGCAAGAGCAAACAATTGATTTGGTTAATACTATTGAAGAGGTAGTTGCGGTTGAGACAGTTCAGGTTGTTGCTATCGATGAAAAGAACCAGCAGATAGAGCCAGAGCCAGTAGAAGATATTGTTGAGCCTTCTGAGGTTAAAAGTACAAACCTGACTGCTATGAATATCAAAAAATCTGATTTTGATTTATTTGTATTAAGAGTTCATGTTTTATCATCACAAGATAATGCAACTGCGATGGTAACCAAATTACAAGAGAATGGAATAATTGCATTCAGTGAAATATTTGGTGAGGAAAAGAATCTTCATGCTGTTTATGTTGGCCCATTTATAGATGAGAATGATATTCATAACAATATAGAACTCATACAAAAAGTATCTGAAACTACAGAAGGAGAAATTTTTAGATGGAAGCTCTAGGATTAAATGTTGCAGATTGGTTTATCTTAGTTGTGTTAACCGCATCAGGTTTAATATCTTTAGCTAGGGGTTTTACAAAAGAGTTTTTATCACTATTTTTATGGGTATTTGCTTTTATAGCTGCAGTTAGTCTTGAGTTCTTAGCAACTCCAAAAATAAATGAATTTATAGGCAACGAAGAGATATCTAAAATATTTGCTTATATTGTTGTATTTATGATTTGCATCATTCTTGGCGGAATGGTTATTAAATTTATAAGTAAGTTAATCAAATGGTCGGGTGCCTCAGGTTTTGATAGATTCCTTGGAGTCTTATTTGGCCTAACAAGAGGGCTTATTGTTTTATTTGTAATATTCCTACTATTGCCAGCAAGTGTTAAATCTACAGATTTAATAGACCAATCAAAGATAACACCAATCATTGAAAAATATGCTCCTCAAATAGAAGCATATCTAAGAAATTTAATAGATAATAAAAATATTGTTGAGGAGGCTATAGAAATCATTGAGCCGATCAAAGAAAATATTATTGAAGAGGCTAAAGATATCATTGAACCTGTCAAAGAAAATCTACCTTCAGGCTCTGAAAATATAGATTCTAATAAAGGGGATTCCTAATGTGTGGAATAGTTGGAATTTCTGCAGAAAGTAATGTAGCTGCTGAAATTTATGACTCGCTACTAATGCTTCAGCATAGAGGTCAAGATGCAGCGGGCATGGTCGTTTGTGACTCTGAAGGCAAGCTCAATAGTAGAAAATCTATGGGATATGTAAGAGATGTATTCCAGCAGAATCATATGAATAAGTTGGTAGGAAACTATGGGATAGGCCATGTTAGATATCCAACAGCTGGCGGTGCAGGAAAAGAGTTTGCTCAGCCTATGTACGTTAACTCTCCTTATGGAATAAGCTTAGCCCACAATGGAAACCTTACTAATTCTAAGGAATTAGCCAAACAATTGTTTCATGCAGAGATGAGACATCTAAATACTGATTCTGATTCAGAAGTCCTGCTTAATATATTTGCCCATGAACTTGGCAAGCAGAGAGAGATCTACCCATCTGCTGAACATATATTTAAGGCTGTAACCAAGACGCATAGAAGATGCGATGGTGCTTATGCTGTTCTTGCATTAATCACAGGGCATGGAATATTAGGCTTCAGAGATAATAATGCAATTAGGCCTCTGTCCATTGGAATTAGAAAAGGGCAAACAAGAGATGAGTATATTATTGCATCAGAAGATGCTTTATTTACTTCGCAAGGCTTTGAAAAATTAAGAGATGTTGAGCCTGGTGAGGCGGTATTTATTGATAAAAATGGAACATTTTTCTCACAACAATGTGCAGAAACACCTCAGAAGAAACCATGTATATTTGAATATGTTTATTTCTCAAGGCCAGATTCAAAGATTGATGAGATTTCAGTATATAAAGCAAGAATGAGAATGGGTTCCAAGCTAGCTCAGTCAATAAAAAATATTAATCCTAGTCATGATATTGATGTCGTTATCCCAATACCAGATAGCTCTACAACTGCAGCTCTTCAGTTGGCTGTAGATTTAGATGTTCCTTACAGAGAGGGCTTTGTAAAAAATAGATATATAGGACGAACATTCATCATGCCTTACCAAGAGGAACGCAAGAAGTCTGTTAGAAGAAAATTAAATATCTTAGATCTTGAGTTCAGAGGCAAGAACGTTCTTTTGGTTGATGACTCTATAGTTAGAGGAACTACGAGTAAAAAAATTATTGAAATGGCAAAAGAGTCTGGAGCTAAAAAAGTTTATTTCGCATCTGCTGCTCCTGCAATCAAGTATCAAAATCTCTATGGAATAGATATGCCTGCTACTAAAGAACTGGTTGCATCAAATAGAACACATGAAGAGGTGGCAAAAGAGATAGGTGCAGACTGGTTAATTTATCAAACCTTAGAAGATCTAATCGATACAGTTCAATATGGAAACCCTGATATCAAGGAGTTTGAAACTTCTATCTTTACAGGGGATTACATAACACCGCTTGGTGAGAATTATCTTCAAGATCTTGAAGACTCAAGACAAGACGATGTTAAGGCCCAAAGAGAAAACGCTTAAATTAAGGGTTTACTATATTTACTGCTGAAATCTTTGCTGAATCGGCACTTTCAACGTAAGTATCAATTTCATTAAAGTTTAAATATTTATAAATATCATCTGATAGAGGATTTATATCCTCCATATATCGGTGATATTCTTCAACTGTTGGCAATTTCCCTAATATAGAAGCGATTGCAGATAATTCTGCTGAGGCAAGAAATACATTAGCTCCATCTCCTAATCTATTTGGAAAATTCCTTGTTGAGGTAGAAACTACTGTTGAGTTTGCTAATACCCTAGCTTGGTTACCCATACACAGTGAACATCCTGGTAATTCAGTTCTAGCGCCAGATACACCAAATACATTATAAATACCTTCTTCCATGAGTTGTTTTTCATCCATCTTAGTTGGAGGAACTACCCATAAACGTGCTTTCGTTCCATTGTGCTTTTGGAGTAATGTTCCTGCAGCTCTAAAGTGGCCTATATTTGTCATACATGATCCAATGAAGACTTCTTGAATTTCAGTATTAGCTACCTCTGATAGTGGTTTAATATCATCAGGATCATTTGGACATGCTAATAATGGTTCTGTTATTTCATTGAGATCAATCTCAATAATTTCTGCATATTCTGCATTAGCATCAGGTACTAAGAGTTCAGGATTTTCTATCCACTCTTCCATTGCTTGAGCTCTTCTTTCTAATGTTTTTGCATCACCGTAGCCACTAGCAATCATCCATCTCAACATAACAATATTAGATTTGAGATATTCTATGATTGGCTCTTTATTTAATCTGACTGTACACCCAGATGCAGATCTTTCTGCAGATGCATCAGATAATTCAAATGCTTGCTCAACCTTCATATCTGGCAAACCTTCAATTTCCAAACATTTGCCTGAGAAAATATTTTTCTTACCTTCTTTAGCAACAGTCAATAATCCTTTTTGTATTGCCGCATAAGGGATTGCATTTACAAGATCTCTCAAAGTGATTCCTGGTTGCATTTCACCTTTAAATCTAACTAATACAGATTCAGGCATATCTAGTGGCATGACACCAAGAGTTGCAGCAAAAGCAACTAGCCCTGACCCTGCAGGAAAACTTATTCCAAGAGGGAATCTTGTATGACTATCACCACCAGTTCCAACTCCATCCGGTAATAACATTCTGTTTAACCATGAGTGAATAATTCCATCACCTGGTCTTAATGAAACCCCACCTCTATTCATAATAAAGTCAGGCAGGTTGTGTTGTGTTTCTATATCAACTGGCTTTGGATAAGCGGCAGTATGACAAAATGATTGCATCACAAGATCTGCAGAGAAACCTAGGCAAGCTAATTCTTTCAATTCATCTCTAGTCATTGGTCCTGTTGTATCTTGAGAACCTACTGTGGTCATTCTTGGCTCACAGTATGTTCCAGGTCTAATTCCTTCAACCCCACAAGCTTTTCCAACCATTTTTTGAGCTAACGTATAACCTTTATCAGAATCATCTGCATCATCAGGTCTTTTAAAAACATCTGTAGGTTCAAGATCCAAAGCTTCACGTGTCTTATCTGTAAGCTGTCTTCCAATGATTAATGGAATTCTTCCATTAGCTCTTACCTCATCTAGGATGACATTAGTTTTTAATTCAAATGTTGTAATGACTTCATTGGTATTTGCATCTAATACTCTGCCATTATGTGGCTCAAGGATAATTTCTTGACCCATTTCCATATTAGAAACATCTAACTCAATAGGGAAGGCACCAGAATCTTCTAAAGTATTAAAAAAGATAGGAGCAATTTTTCCACCGAAACAGAATCCACCTTCTTTTTTATTTGGTATACAAGGTATTTCATCACCCATGTGCCATAGAACTGAGTTTGTTGCTGATTTTCTAGAAGAACCTGTACCAACAACATCACCAACAAACACTAAAGGATTTCCCTTTTCTTTTAATTCATCAATAGTTTCAAGAGGCCTTTCTATTCCTTCTCTTGGCATTTTAAACATAGCTAATGCATGAAGAGGGATGTCTGGTCTTGACCATGCATCTGTTGCAGGAGATAAATCATCAGTATTTATTTCTCCTGGAACTTTATAAACCGTTAATTTGATTTGATCTGGAATTTCAGACTTTTCTGTAAACCATGTTCCTTCAGCCCAAGAATCAATAACTCTTTTAGCATGCTCGTTGGTATTAGCTAATTCAAAAATCTCGTTAAAAGCATCAAATATTAATAGAGTCTTGCTTAGCGCATTAGCAGCATCACTTCCTAAACCATCAATTTTTAAACATTCAATTAAAGGTTGGATGTTATAGCCACCCAACATAGTTCCAAGAATCTGAACGGCATCAACTTTTGATATATGAGGGCTATCAGCTTTCCCAGTTGTTATATCTGAAAGGAAGGCAGCTTTTACATAAGCAGCTTGATCTACTCCAGCTGGAACCCTTTCTTTTAGTAGGTGTAATAGTAATTCTGATTCTTCATGATCTGCCTTTAAAAGATCAACTAGATGCGCTGTTTGATCAGCATCCAATGGAAGAGGTGGAATATTTTGGTTTGCTCTTTCGTCTACGTGTGCTTTGTATTCGTTTAACATATGATTTTCTCCGTGGCTCATTTTACTCCTATAGCCAAAAGGCTTCTACTAAATCAAAGATTTTATTTGAAAATGAGTTATTATTTGGCTAAATATGCAAAAAAATAGATCAACCACTCCATGCCTTGGCATTTGTTCAACAACATATGGCGATGATGTCTGTAAAGGCTGCAAAAGGTTTGTTCATGAAATCATTGGATGGCCAAAATTCTCTCAAGACGAAAGGGCGCTTGTTAATGATCGATTAGAGAAATTTAAGGTCCTTATTCTAAAGGATAGATTTAATATCCTAGATCAAGACTTACTCCAACTTAAACTCAAAGAAAATGCAATTAACTATAATAATTCCATGGATCCGCTTACATGGATATTTGATTTATTAAGAGCTGCTGGATCTCAAGCTTTAGATTTACAGCAGTTTGGTATTGCAAGTTTGAAGTCTTACGATCCGACAACTATTAAAGATGTTATTAATAAAGAGCTTTTAGAATTATCTGAAGCTCACCATGAAAGATACTTTAAAAAACTGTAATTATTTTTTACCCGTAATCTTTTAACATTCTTTTTAATTCAAGTGAATGTTGTTCTTCTTCTCCGATCATTCCTCGAGCATATTCTTCAAGATATATAGATTTATCTTCAACCTCTTCTAAGAGCTTTTTATAAAGACTAACTGCATGCAGTTCATGACCTAAACTCTCTTCTAAAATATCTTTGATTGCGTGTCTTCCTGTTTCCTCAATCTTTGCAATTTTTTGACTAGGGTGGCCATCAAGTCCTGCAATTAATTCTCCAGCTCCTTGAGCATGAAGTAGTGATTCTGTTGCCTGCTCTTTTAAGAATGCAACGATTGGAATTCTGTAAGGGCCAGTGACCATCATCGCTGAGTGAGTGTATCTAACGACACCCGCTAATTCATACTCCATGATCTCATTTAAGATTGCGCAGGCCTGTTGTGTTTCTAGTGGTTGCATTGGCATATTAGTGCTCCTTAAGCAGTAAAAGTAATAAAATTTAACTAACTATAAAAGATTTTATATATTATGTAAACTACTGATATAAGGTAAATATTTAATGATAATTGTTATGATAATCATTCGTATTTACAATTAATTTATTACTGAGTTTGATTTGCTATTGGTAATTCATACCAGCTAGTAGTGTATTTGGGTGAAGTCATATTTTGCTTCATAGGAGACCAGCTTTTTGTATTCTGTGATGCAAAATAAATCTGTGTCTCATGGATATTGAGCTGGTCGATATATTCCATAAATTTTGAATTTTCCTTGGGTTCATTAGGGTCTTTAAATAAAGAATATTGTTTGGTGGTCTCATTAGTAAATCTGCTTAAAAGAATTCCTGCTTTTGCATAATCATATCCAGATCTAAAAATAGGAAGGAGAGCTTTTTTAGCTGCTATTAAGATATCTCTAGTGTCATTAGTTGGAGTAAATAGTTCTATAGTTTTATAACCTCTGTGTTGAGGCTTATGGTCACTAAATGGACTGGTTCTTACAAAGACAGAAACTTGAGAACATTTTTGTTTTTCATGTCTTAGTTTTTCAGTAGCTCTCACAGCAAAGTTACTCACAATAGGCCTTAGAGTTTTTAGGTCAGTGACCCTAGTGCCAAAACTTCTACTAACAACAATTTGTTTTTTAGCTGAAATATTATCTTCAATATTAAGACACCTTTGACCTCTAAGTTCTCTAACAGTTCTTTCTAAAACAACATTAAATTTACGTTTAATGTGCTGAGGATCAACTTCTGCTAACTGAAGAGCATTGGTTATCTTAGCTTTGTTGAGATGTTCAGTAAGTCTTCTACCAACTCCCCACACCTCATGTACTGGAGTATTTATAAGAGCCTCTCTAATTTCTTGTCTTGTAGAAATTTGATGAACCTTTGTTGGTATATTTAATCTTTTAATTTCGTTTAATGCTATTTTGGTTAAAGTTTTTGTTGGGGCTATGCCAATTCGAACAGGGACTCCTGTCCATTGCCTAACCAAGCCTCTCATATGGCAACCAAAGTCATATAAATTGTAATGTTCTTCTAAAGAGTCTAATCCTAAGAAGGCTTCATCAATACTATAGATCTCAATCTCTGGAACAAAGCCCTCTAAGATATTCATAACCCTGGCAGACATATCGCCATAAAAAGTAAAATTTGATGAAAATACTTGGCCTCCCATAGCCAAGAAATCTTTTTTTACCTTAAACCATGGAACCCCCATACCAATTCCCATTTTTTTTGCTTCGGTACTTCTAGCAATAACGCAACCGTCATTGTTGGAAAGAACCACTATTGGAATATTTTTTAAATCAGGGCGAAAGATTCGTTCGCACGAGGCATAAAAGCTTTCGCAATCTACAAGGGCAAGCGCCATTAGAATTTATTAATTGCCGCTGTTACGGTTCCTACTATTTCTAGCTCTTGTCCATGGTTAATAAAGATAGGAGGGTAGTCAGGATTATCTGGCATCAGACACATCTTTGGTTTGAGTTTTAAGCGTTTACAAACAAACTCGCCATCTATAGAGGCAACGACAATGCTGTTATGAGCAGGCTTCACACTTCTATCAACTACTAAAACTGCTTGATCAGTTATTCCAGAACCCAGCATAGACTGCCCTTGAGCTCTGACTAAAAAAGTAGCTGCGCCATTTTTAATAAGGTGCTTATTTAGATCTATTGGGCTTTCAATATAATCGCTTGCAGGGCTGGGGAACCCTGCATGCACAGACTCAAGAAAATAAGGGACAAATATTGCCGGCAGATTTTCTTCAGAAATTTTTCCGATATAGTTAACTTTCATAAGGATTTTTTAAATACTGTACAAATATACAGTATAAATTAAATGACAACAATACCTTTTTTATCTATCAATACGTGTGCAGAATTATGGTCACTGTATTGAGATAATTTTGTGTAAGATAGTTGTATGTTTAATTTTTCTAAAGTACTGCCCAAGGTGGCGAATAATGAGCTCGATAGCCCAAAGATTGCTGTATGGGGGTTTGTTTTATTTACGGTCTTAATGACTTATCGTTCAATAATACATATGTTTTTTGAATCCTATGGCTTTCATGGAATTGCAAATTTTATTGTTTTAACTGGTGATCCAGACCCTATGCCAATTATTTATAGATTCTTTTCATTATGGGGTAATGCTCAACTTATATTCTGTCTTGTTTGTTGGGTAGTAATTTTTAGATATAAATCTTTGATACCTCTTATGAGTGTATTTTGGGTTTTAGATTGGGGCCAAAGATTATTTCTATATCCTCTGATTAGAGAAGATATAACTTCTATCGGTGAATATACAAAAGATATTACTCCAGGAGTTGATTTAGCCCTGCTTCCATTTGCAATGGCAATAGTTATATTTTTAATTTCAGTAGCTAATAAGAGAGAAAGCTAATTATGAAAGTTTGGATATCCTTATTAGTCATTTATTCATCCTTCTTTATTTGGTATACCGACCTTGGAGGCAAGCTGAGCGATGAAGAGATTAAATCTTTCATAAGCCAGCTTGAAAGAAATGGAGTCCAAGATAATATTCCTGAAGATCGAGCACGGGTATTTTTAAGTTCAATGACAAAGTTTATGAAGGAAGATTCGGGCAAGCAATTTTTCATGGTCAATATTATTGATATGTCAGATAACCCAACTTTTTCTGATGGCACTAGCGCAAACGATTCAGCAGATAATCTTATGAATAAATATATGGAGCATATGTATCCAGAGCTCTTCAAAAGAGCATCTCATCCAGTATTTTTTTCATCTGCGGTCAGTGATGCTATGGATGTAGTTGGCATAAAAAATGCTAAAGTTTGGGAAACAGCAGTATTAATGAGATATCAAAGCAGACGATCATTTTTAGAAATAGTAGCTAATCCAGATCTATTGGGTGAGCATGAATATAAAGTTGCAGCACTAGAAAAAACAATCGCTTTTCCAGCAGAGCCAGAGCTTTATTTGGGAGATCCAAGGATGATACTTGGACTGCTTTTATTAATTATTGGTTTAGTAGCAAGGCCTATAACTAGGAAATAGAGAATTTCTCTAGCTCAAAGTCTTGATCATTGATATTTAAAACCCAGCCATAGTTTCCCCAGTCCCCAAGAACAATTCTTTTAGAAGATCCAGCATTATGAATGTTAGGCCTATGAGTATGACCATGAATAAATAGATCAGGTTCATGTTGATTCACAAAATTTAAAACCGATTGCTCATTTACATCAGTAATAGAATCTGCTTTTTTAGAAGTTGCTTCTTTGCTATCTGTTCTTAAATTAGATGCAATTTGCTTGCGCTCATTAAGGCTTTTACTTAAAAAATTAGATTGCCAATCCTGCTCTCTAACTTCATTTCTAAAATTAATATATTCCTCATCATCGGTGCACAAGAAGTCACCATGACTAAGAACAACTTTCTGGTCATTAATTTCTAAAGTATAAGGATCAGGAAGAATAGTTATGCCAGTTTCTGTTGCAAATGATTCACCAACTAAAAAATCCCTATTGCCATGCATAAAGAAAGTTTTTGGACCATTAGTTGTAAAAGATAGCAGGGCATTTTTTATTTCTTGATAAATAGGAGTATCGTCATCATCACCAATCCAGGTTTCAAAAAGATCTCCAAGAATAAATAGATGAGTACAAGCCTCTTTTGATTCGTTTAAGAATGTAAAAAAGGCTTGAGTAAGTTCAGGATGTTTTTCGCTTAGGTGTAAGTCTGATATAAAGCGTGGCTTCATTCAGTAACAGTCACAGACTCTATATTAATAGCCTCAAGAGGAACATCTTGATGCCCACCAGATGATCCTGTTGCAACATCTGCAATAGCATCAACAACATCCATACCTTCGGTAACTTTACCGAATACGGCATAACCCCAACCCTGAGCATTCTCTCCGGTATGATTAAGGAAACCGTTATCTTTATGGTTGATAAAGAATTGACCAGTAGCAGAATGTGGTTCCATAGTTCTTGCCATAGCAACAGTTCCACGGTCATTTACTAGTCCATTGTTTGCTTCATTTTGGATTGGAGCAGTCCCGCTAGATTTGTTACTCATATCTGCATTTAAACCACCGCCTTGGACCATAAAGCCATTAATCACTCTGTGAAAAATAGTTCCATCGTAATAGCCAGACTTAGCTATTGTCTTAAAGTTTTCAACAGTAATAGGGGCTTTTTCACCATCTAGTTCTAGATGTATATCTCCCATGGAAGTTTTAATAGTTACTTGTGTCATGCTTGTCTCCTTAATAATAGGCATTACAGCTTCATCACTTTTCTTTGAACAAGAATTAAGAACAAAGGCGAGAGCAAAAGAACATAGGGCCAGTTTTAATATTTTGTTATTTTCCATAGATGCAGCTTTCAATATAAAAATGTGATTTTATCATTAAAAATCATAGTTGAGCATGTAGTCACTAAATTGATCTCTTACCTTTTCTTCTGTTAAACCATATTCATCTAAAGAATAACTATGGGCAATTTTTGATTTATTTGTACCCTTAGAAATATAATCCTGAATAGAGTTCTCTGTCTTGATTGTCATATCAAAGCCTAAATGAGCATAAGAATTTTTTATACAATCTAATGGACTCTTAATAAAGTCATGGTAATTAATATCAACAATATTATTAGAAAGTATATTTTTTCTATCTTCTATTCCTTTATTTAAATTATGCACCCAAAAGTCTACAACTGTTTGCCCTATGCTTTTAGGATCAATCCTCTTAGAAAAAGCTAATCGAATATTTTTTGTTAAGCTACAAAATGAACCTACAGACTCAATTGGATCCCTATGTATATGAATAAACTTAGCGTTGGGGTAGGTTTGTAGTATTTCTGGAAGATGACCTATGTGACTTGGGTCTTTGAGGAGCCATCTTTCAGGCTTACTATTAATTTCTAGGGCTTGAAAAAATTTCTTGTGCCATTCAAATACAGAATCGAAGCTGCACTCTTTTAAATAGTCTACATATTCAGGTATATCGGCCATGCAGAGATAAACAAAACTTCTTACATTCATGGTTGCTATTTGTTCGCACTCTTCAGGAGTCTCAGCTCTTATAGTATGGAGATTTCTCAACTTTGGAATTAATGTTTTAGCAAGTTTCAATTCTCTATTCACTTTTCTAATTTTCTTTTCTTTTTCTTTTAAAGTTTTTGCAAGGGGGAAGGGATTCATAATTTCCCAGTATTGAGGAGATCTATGGGCATCATCGAGAGATAAGAGATTGAATAATAAAGTCGTACCAGATCTAGGAAGGCCTATAACAAAGACTGGGTCTGATGGGTCAGAGAATGTCTTGGTTAGATGAAGTTGATGAAGGTGCTTTCTTGTTTTCAATCTATTTTTTAATTGATGATTGAATGCAATTTTTCCAAATGAATTAAATTTGTTATGTTTATTTAAAGAGTGAGTTAATATTTCTAAAGGCTCACTATAATCATCATTACCTAGCTTGCCATCCAAGCCTTTAAGCATTGATTTAACAGTAAATTGTTCTTTCACTATATTGATTACTCCTTCTAACTATAAGATACTCTTAATTTAATTAATCCTCAATTAAGACCTATGAATATACTTTTTCTTTGTGTTGCTAATTCAGCTAGAAGTCAGATGGCAGAAGGCCTTGCGAAGTCCATGCTTGGTACCGAACATAATATACAAAGCGCAGGTTCCATTCCTTCTGGAGAGGTTCATCCCAATGCAGTTAAGGCAATGGATGATCTTGGCATTGATATACGAGAGCAATATTCAAAATCTACTGAAGATTTAGATGAAGATTTTTTAAGTAATTTAGATTATGCGATTACACTTTGCGCAGAAGAGGTATGTCCAGTTTTGCCTTCAAGTGCTCAAAATTTACATTGGCTTAACGAAGACCCAGCTAATACAACTTATTCAGTAAAGCAACTTGAGTCTTCATTTTCAAACACAAGAGATAATCTTTATAAATTGATCAAGAAATTTATGATCATGAATGTACAATAGTAAGAGCTATAGTGGCTCCCGAAGTTGGGATCGAACCAACGACCAATTGATTAACAGTCAACTGCTCTACCGCTGAGCTATTCGGGAACGCGGACGTGCATTATAAGTAATTTTTAATAGATAAGTAAATGACAAAATCACTAAAGGTTGTATCTAATTTCGAACCAGCTGGATCTCAGCCTGAGGCTATTAAAAGTTTGGCTGAGGGATTGGGTGACGGATTGTTACATCAGACCCTTTTGGGAGTAACTGGATCAGGTAAAACTTACACCATGGCTAAGGTAATTGAAGAAACTCAAAGACCCGCCATAATCATGGCTCACAATAAAACATTAGCTGCCCAGCTCTATGGAGAGTTTAGAGATTTCTTCCCTGAGAACTCTGTTGAATACTTTGTTTCTTACTATGACTACTATCAACCTGAAGCATACGTACCTACATCCGATACATATATAGCAAAGGATGCTTCTATTAATGAACATATTGAACAGATGCGCCTATCTGCAACCAAGGCATTACTAGAGAGAAAAGACACTATTGTTATTGCGACCGTATCATCTATCTATGGACTAGGAGCTCCAGAGTCTTATTTAAAAATGGTGGTCCATCTTGATAGAGGAGATATCATCAATCAGAGAGACTTACTAAGACGTCTCTCATCACTACAATATACAAGAAATGATTTAGATTTTAGAAGAGCAACTTTTCGAGTAAGAGGAGATACGATTGATGTGTACCCAGCAGACTCAGACAGTGAGGGCTTGAGAATTGAATTGTTTGGAGACGAAATAGAAAAACTATCTTGGTTTGACCCTTTGACTGGAGTAATTCTAAAAGAGGTACCAAGAGCAACTATCTTTCCAAAAACTCATTACGTCACCCCCAAAGAAACGGTTCTTAATTGTATAGGCAGTATTAAAGAAGAATTAAAAGAACGATTAGACTATTTAAGATCAATAAATAAATTAGTAGAAGCGCAAAGATTAGAAGAAAGAACTAATTACGATATTGAGATGATGAGAGAGCTCGGATACTGTCAGGGTGTTGAAAATTATTCTAGATATTTATCAGGAAGAAATCCTGGCCAATCGCCACCATGCTTATTTGATTATTTACCAAAAGATGCCATTGTTTTTATAGATGAATCTCATGTCTCTGTTCCACAAATAGGGGCAATGTACAAAGGTGACAGGTCAAGGAAAGAAACCCTTGTAGAATATGGCTTTAGGCTACCATCAGCTATGGATAATAGGCCTTTAAAGTTCGAAGAATGGGAGCTTTTGGCCTCACAAAGGGTTTATGTTTCAGCAACGCCGAGTCGGTATGAGAAAGAGCACCAGGATAACTTGGTAGAGCTCCTTGTTAGACCAACAGGTTTAACAGATCCTGATGTAGAAATACGTCCAGCGACCACTCAAATAGATGATGTGATTGGTGAATGTAACGAAAGAGTTGCTATGAAGGAACGGGTACTTATCACAACGCTTACAAAAAGAATGGCAGAGGACTTAACTGATTATTTAAATGAGAATGGAATTCAGGCAAGGTATATGCATTCAGATACGGATACAGTTGAGCGAGTTGAAATTATCAGAGATCTTAGAATTGGTAAATTTGATGTTCTGGTTGGCATTAATTTATTGAGAGAAGGTTTAGATATTCCTGAGGTGAGTTTGGTAGCAATTTTAGATGCAGACAAAGAAGGCTTCTTAAGATCTGAAACTACTATGATTCAAACTATTGGAAGAGCTGCAAGAAATTTGCGCGGTAAGGCAATTTTGTATGCGGACAAAATGACCGGGTCAATGGAGAGGGCAATTGCAGAAACTGATAGAAGAAGAGCCATTCAAGAAAAATATAATATTGAGAATAATATAACTCCAAAATCTATAACAACTAAAGTTAAAGATATTATGGAGGGCGCAAGAGTCATCTCTGGTAAGGCAAAAAAGAAGAAGGAAGATATTGAAAAATCCTTACCTTTTAAAATTAAAGAAGACTCTATAGATGGGTTAAGTGAGTCGATAGAAAAGATCGAAAATCAGATGTATAAATACGCAAAAGAAATGGAATTTGAGAAAGCTGCTCAGTGCAGAGACAAAATGAAATTCCTTAAAAGAAAGTTAATTGATCTTTAGGATCAGTGCACGCATGAGCTGCCATTAGCTTGTAATAACTTTTAACTCTATGGACATAATCTATGGCTTGTTGTCCTCTTGAATAACCATTTATATCAATTAGATTAACGTCCTCACCTGTAATATTTTTAAGCTTATTTTCTATATCAAACCAGGTAATTTCAGATGGATCCTTACCAATAGTTTTAGCAATATTTATAATATTTGTTGGCCCTAGATTATATTTAGCTAAAGATATAGATAATTGATCTGCGGTAGTTTTTCCATAAACATTTCTATCTTGTAGTATGGCAAGATACTTGGCACCACCAGTAATGTTTTGTTCTGGATTCAGTCTTTTCTCAACTCCAACAATCGCTGCTGTATCAAGAGTAACCATCATCATTCCTCTGACACCCATGTTTGATTTTGCTCTTGGATCCCATTGTGATTCTTGAAAAGAAATAGCTGCTAATAACTCTGAGTCAATGGAAGTTTCTTCAGAAGCTTTATCAAACATTTCCTCATACTTAGGAAATCTGTTTTCAAGAAGATCTTTAAATTTTGTCTGCTCAAAGTTATTGAGCGGGGTGTTGTTATAAACTTTTTCTAAATGGATATTGCACTGCTTAATTTGATTTTTATCTGACAAAAAAATGTCGCACGAACTTATCAGAATCAATACTGAAAAATTGAAAAAAACTTTAAAGATATTCCCCATTTTTAATTATTTTTATTAAAAGACTTTATAATTGGTGTATACAATATTTCAGACCGAGAGAAGTGTCAAAGATTAATACCTTCATACTGCAGGGCAAAGAAAGTTTCTCAAACTCAAAATTAGAGCAACTCAATCTCGACTTCAACAATTCAAACAATAAAAGCTCAACTATTTCTTCAAAAGAAATTTATATTGTTGCTGCCAAGAGTGATGATTTAAATTTAGATCAGCTTAAAAATATTCTTGCAGCAGATCATCCAGATGATTCTTTTTCATTTATTGTAGGCCCAAGGTCTGGAACTATTTCTCCATGGTCATCAAAAACTGAAGATATTATTAAGAATGTTGGGATCCTTAATATTAATAGGGTTGAAAAATTTAACAGCTTTACCATTTCAGATTTCTCAATAGATAATAATTTAGATTTATCGATGTTTTATGATCGAATGACACAATCCATTTATTCAGACCATGAGGAATGTCTTGCGTTTTTAAAAACAGACCCTCAAAGAGCTGTAAACATCATAGATATTTTATCTTCTGGCATTGAGGCACTTGAAAATGCTAACAAAAGCTTTGGATTTGCTCTAAGTGCTGATGAAATTACTTATTTATATGATTTCTATTCAAAAATAGCCAGAAACCCTACAGATGCTGAGTTAATGATGTTTGCACAGGCTAATTCTGAGCACTGTAGGCATAAAATATTTAACGCTAAATGGTCTGTTGATGGTGTTTCCAAGGATGATAGCCTATTTGACCTTATTAAGGAGACAAGCAAACAATCGCCAAAAGGAATTATTTCTGCGTATAAAGATAATGCAGCTATAACAATGGGTGAGAAGGTTGAAAGACTTCATTTAGATGAAAATAATAAGTATGAGTTTGTTGAAGACTTGTTAAATTCAACTATTAAGGTTGAAACACACAATCATCCTACTGCGATCTCTCCTTATCCTGGAGCAGCAACGGGTTCTGGAGGAGAAATTAGAGATGAGGGTGCAACAGGTAGAGGAGCAAAGCCCAAAATAGGCTTGGTAGGATTTAATGTCTCTCATCTTAGAATTCCTCAATTGCCTAGAAGTTGGGAAGGTAATGAACACAAGCCCGAACGAATAGCTAATCCATTAGCAATAATGACCGAAGCACCAATTGGAGCAGCTGCATTTAATAATGAATTTGGTAGACCATCAACTCTTGGGTATTTTAGATCATTTGAAACGCATTTTGATTCTTCAAAAAATGCTTTTGGTTATCACAAACCAATCATGCTTGCTGGCGGTATCGGAGAGATTCGTGATAAGAATAATTTTAAATTACAAATATCAGATGGGTACCATGTTGTTGTTCTTGGGGGTCCAGCAATGCTCATTGGTCTTGGTGGTGGAGCAGCTTCATCGGTCTCATCAGGAGAAAGCGATGAGGATTTAGATTTTGCTTCTGTTCAAAGGGATAATGCAGAAATGGAACGCAGGTGCCAAGAGGTTATTAATACCTGCTCTTCTCAAGACAATAGCTATATAGAATTTATTCATGATGTTGGTGCCGGGGGCTTGTCTAATGCTATCCCAGAGCTAGCTAAAGACTCAAACTTAGGCGTATACATAGAGCTTGATAAGATTCCTAATTCAGATAAATCTATGTCTCCTATGGAAATTTGGTCTAATGAATCTCAAGAAAGGTATGTCATGGCCGTTCATCCAGACAACAAAGAGTCTTTTGAAAATATATGCAAAAGAGAAAGATGTGTTTATGCATTTGTTGGGATTACAACTAATGAGCAGTCTGTAAAACTTTATGATTCAAAAACAGAAACATATCCAGTAGATGTTCCATTAACAATGCTTTTTGGTGATTTGCCAATTACTGATATAAAAGTTTCTACTGATGAAAAGACATTTTTTAATGATAGCGTCTCATCAGAACACTCATTTAAAGAAACTCTTAAAAATGTTCTCCAACATCCAACAGTTGCCAGTAAGTCTTTCTTGATAACTATTGGAGATAGAACTGTTGGAGGAATGGTAGCGAGAGATCAATTCATTGGGCCTTATCAGGTTCCAGTTTCAGATTATTCAATGAGCTTAAGATCTTTTACATCATCGGGTGGCGAGGTTTTAACAATTGGTGAAAAGCCTACTATTGCTATAAATAATCCAGCTGCATCAATGAGAATGGCAATGGCAGAAGCCTTGCTAAATATGTCAGGTGTTTATATTAAAGGCCTTGATGAGGTACAGGTATCAGCTAATTGGATGGCTGCAACAGGTGAAGGAGTAGAAGACTTATCATTAAGAGATGGTGTAGAGGCCTTATCTGAGTGCTGTGTTAGCTTAAATATATCTGTTCCTGTTGGTAAGGACTCCTTGTCTATGAAAACTAAATGGCAGGAAGATAAGAGTGATTATGTAGTAAAAAGTCCATTATCAGGAGTCATTACAGCTATGGCTCCAGTAGAAGATGTGCGTGTTGCAGTAACACCCGAGCTAGATACAGATATTCAATCAAAAATTTTACATGTAAAGCTAAATGATAAAAAAAGGCTTGCGGGATCAATATTTTCTCAGGTAACTGAGTCACAGTTTCAAGAAACACCTGACATAGACGATATGCAGCTATTAAATATAATGTTTAATACTGTCCAAGGATTGGTAGCACAAAATAAAATCTTAGCCCTTCATGATATTTCTGATGGAGGGTTGATGATCACTCTTCTTGAAATGGCATTTACTAAAAAGGTCGGTCTTGATTTGTCATTAGATAAACTAGCAAAAGACGATTTAAATTCAACTTTCTTTTCTGAAGAGGCCGGCATTGTTATTCAGGTAGCTGAAAAGTTTTTTGATGAAATTACTCACGAACTTACAAAAGTAGGCCTGATTGCTACTTCGGTTGGTGAAATATCTTCTTCAAAAGAAATTGTTATTAGCTCTTCTGATGGTGAGCTATTCAGAGATTCAGTAATTAATTTGGAGAAATATTGGAGAGAGGTAAGTCACTCTATTCAATCTATAAGAGACAATGAATCCGTTGCAAATTCTGAAATCGGACTTTTGGATGATATTAACCACAAGGGCTTATTCGCAGAAGATCAATTTAACGAAAATGACGTTAAGTCATTTGCGATAACAAACAATAAACCAAAAGTTGCTATCTTGAGAGAGCAAGGGGTTAATGGGCAAATGGAAATGGCTGCTGCATTTTCTTTAGCAGGCTTTGAGGCAGTAGATGTTCATATGCAAGATCTTCTTGATAAAAGAGTAAACCTTAAAGACTTTAATGGTATGGCTGCATGCGGGGGTTTTTCGTATGGTGATGTTTTAGGTGCAGGGGGAGGCTGGTCAAAAACTATTTTGCATAATGGGTTTGTTAAAGACCAGTTCCAAGAATTTTTTGCCAATACTTCAACTTTTGCTCTAGGAGTTTGTAATGGTTGTCAGATGATGTCCAAGTTAAAGGATATTATTCCAGGAGCTGAGCTTTGGCCTTCATTTGAAAAAAATCTTTCTGATCAGTTTGAGGCTCGACTAGCTCAAGTAAAAGTTCAAAAAAGTGATTCTATATTGCTGTCAGGTATGGAAGGTTGGTCACTTCCAATAGCATCAGCACACGGCGAAGGTCTTGCTAACTTTAATGGAAACAATTTAGATGGTTTAGTTAAGGCAAATCAGTTAGCTTTAAATTTTGTAAACTCGTCAGGCAACACAACCGAAACCTACCCGTTAAATCCAAATGGATCAGTTGAAGGGGCTACTGGAGTTACCGCAGCAAATGGAAGGGTGACTATAATGATGCCACATCCAGAAAGAGTTTTTAGAAAGTTGCAAATGAGCTGGAAGCCAAATCATTGGAAAGAATTTTCACCTTGGATGCAGATTTTTATTAACGCAAGAAAATTTTCAGAATAGAGATTATTCCCAAAGTGTTATATCTTCATCTCTAAAGATATAGTTATCCGTTTTGCTGTCTTCAAGATAGTACTTTAAAGTTCTTTCAACTGTTGGGAATGCTAACTCATCCCAAAGAATTTCATCTTTTGCAAAAAGTTTTACTTCCATACTTTCAGAAGTAGGTCCAAAATTTTCATCAAGCAAATCAGCTAAGTAAAAAAGATGGATTTGGTTGATATGAGGAAGACTAAACATTGTATAGGGCATTAATACCTTAGCCTCAGAGCCTGTTTCTTCCATGGTTTCACGTAAAGCTCCGGCTTTTGTAGTTTCAGCATTTTCCATGAAACCTGCAGGGAGTGTCCATAGGCCTTTTCTTGGATGTATATTTCTTTTGGCCATCAAAATCTTGCCATTTCTAATACACAGAGCGCCCACAATCATATTTGGGTTGGTATAAAAAATCTTATTACATTCTTCGCAGAAATATCTTTTTAAGTGATCGTCTTTTGGGACAATGAATTTTAATTTTGAGCTTCCGCAATCTGAGCAATATTTCAATTTTTTTTCCTAAATAAAGTATAAGGATGATTAAAAAGTTAAACTTACCTTAATGATAGACAGCATAAAGCAAAAGCTTGAAAAACTAAATCTCCATGAGCCAACTTCATATAAAAAAGCTGGAGTTTTTGTAGGTATTTTGAATTTTGATGAGTATAAAAATGATCCTGAAATTTTATTTACCAAAAGGTCTAATAAGGTTTCTACCCATTCTGGCGAGACAAGTTTTCCTGGGGGTAAGTGGGAGGATGGAGATAAAGATTTATACCATACATCATTAAGAGAATCCTTTGAGGAAATATCTCTAGATGTAGCAAATGTTAGTAAATTAGGTCAGCTTGATTATCTTATCTCTCGACATAAAATTGAGGTCCATCCTTTTGTTGGACTTATAGAATCAAAGCAAAATCTAATACCTAATGAAGAAATTGCTGAAATTTTCTCAGTCCCACTTAGCTACTTATTAAATCATGATAATGTAATTGAGAATGAGCTAGAAAGAGATAATATGAAGATAATAGTTCCGAGTTGGGTTTATAATGGACATAGGATATGGGGTCTTACAGCCATGATCACAGCAGATTTTTTAAATATCTGTTTTGAGGCTAATATAGGAACTGATTTACGGGTTATAAGAAAACATTATGATAATTGATTTAGGCAATAAAACTCTCCAAACCGATGGTGATGATTTTTATATAGCTCCAAACGCGACAGTTATTGGTGATGTACAACTATCTAAAGATGCCAGTATTTGGTTTAACGCAACTTTGAGAGCTGACAACGAGCCCATTTTGATTGGAGAAGGCTCCAATGTTCAAGATGGAGCAATAATCCATACCGATCCAGGATTTAGAACTACTATAGGCAAATATGTAACAGTAGGTCATATGGTCATGCTTCACGGATGTGAAATTGGAGATGGAAGTCTTATTGGAATAGGGTCCGTTGTATTAAATGGTGCAAAAATTGGTAAGAATTGTATTATTGGTGCTAAGGCTCTTATAACAGAAGGGATGGAGATACCAGATGGATCAATGGTTTTAGGCATGCCAGGAAAAATTAAAAAAACTTTGAGTGAAGATGAGCAACAGTTAGTCTCATTAGGCGCTCATCATTACATTGAAAATTATAAAAAATACAAAGAAACTGCAACGATAAAATGAATACCAGCGAAATAAGACAATCATTTCTTAAATTTTACGAATCTAAAAATCATCAAGTTGTGGACTCAAGCTCACTTATTCCAGTTAATGATGAAACACTATTATTTACTAATGCTGGCATGGTTCAATTCAAAGATGTTTTTTTAGGAACTGATAAAAGGAAATATGAACGTGCTACATCGTCGCAAAGGTGTATCAGAGCAGGTGGCAAGCACAATGACCTTGAGAATGTAGGATACACACTTAGGCACCATACTTTTTTTGAGATGCTAGGAAATTTTAGTTTTGGAGACTACTTTAAAGAGGATGCCATCAAATATGCATGGGAGTTTTTAACAGAAGTTTTAAAGCTAGATGAAAAAAAACTATGGATTTCTGTTTATAAAGATGACGATGAGGCGGCTGATATATGGAAAGATATTATTGGTGTTGATCCAAAAAGAATCGTTAGACTTGGCGATGAAGATAATTTCTGGTCTATGGGTGAAACAGGCCCATGCGGACCTTGTTCAGAAATATATTATGACCATGGTGACCATATTGAAGGAACTCCTCCAGGATCTGATGGAGATGAGGGTGATAGATTTGTAGAAATATGGAATCTTGTTTTTATGCAGTTTAATAGAAATGATGCTGGTGAAATGAACCCATTACCAAAACCATCTGTTGACACTGGTATGGGCTTAGAAAGAATTGCTGCGGTTATGCAAGGCGTCAATTCAAATTATGAAACTGATTTATTTAAAGACCTTATTAGCGCATCTGAAAGGGTCCTTGGTGAAAAAAATAGCCCGTCACATAAAGTTATTTCTGATCATATAAGATCTACTAGCTTTCTAATAGCTGATGGAATTATCCCAGAAAATGAAGGTAGGGGTTACGTTCTCAGAAGGATTCTTAGAAGAGCTATTCGTCATGGGTACAAAATGGGAGCAACCAAACCTTTTTTAAATGAATTGGTAAAAGATCTAGCTGAGCTAATGCAGGACGCTTATCCAGCCTTAACTGAAAAAAATGAATTTATTACAAAGACCATAAAAGATGAAGAAATTAAATTCTTTGAAACTCTAGAAAAAGGAATTGGGATATTAGATGAAGCCATAAACAATATATCAGGAGATACTATTCCAGGAGATGTTGTATTTAAGCTTCATGATACTTTTGGTTTTCCGTATGACTTAACTGCTGATATTGCTAGAGAAAGAAATCTGCAAATAGATGAAGCTGGCTTTACAGCCTCAATGAAGCATCAGAAGGAATCATCTAAGGCTGGTAGCAGTTTTGTTTCTAAACTTCCTGCAGCATCGGGTATAGATGAAACTGAATTTCTTGGATATGAGCTTTTAAGTTCAGATTCAAATGTATTAGTTTTGTGGAAAGATCAAAATAGGGTTGAGTCCGCTGGTGAATCTGAAGAAATATTTATAGCATGTGATAAAACTCCATTTTATGGGGAATCAGGTGGTCAAATTGGAGACAAGGGAGAGTTTAGCTCTTCTGAATCAACTGGAATTATTTTAGATTGTAAGAAGCAGGGAAAGGTATTTCTTCATAAAGCAATAGTAAAGTCAGGAACATTAAAAACAGGTGACCTTATTAGAATGAATGTAGAGAAGGATAAAAGAAATGCTATTGCAATTCATCATTCATCCACTCATTTAATGCATGCAGCTCTTAAACAAGTACTGGGAGATCATGTCCAACAAAAAGGGTCACTAGTTGATGAAAATAAATTAAGATTTGATTTCTCACATTCAAAACCATTATTAAAAGAAGAAATATCAGCTATTGAAGATCTGGTTAACAGAGAATCACTAAACAATGAAGAGGTTACCACTCAAAACATGCAGCTCGAAGTTGCAATGAAATCAGGTGCCGAAGCTTTATTTGGTGAAAAATATGAAGATGAAGTAAGAGTTTTAAGTATGGGAAATGAGTCATTTTCTGTTGAGTTGTGCGGCGGAACCCATGTTTCGAGGACTGGTGATATAGGCACATTTTTAATTACCAATCAATCAAGTGTTGCATCTGGAGTAAGAAGAATTGAGGCCGTAGCAGGAAAAGTGGCTCTTAAACATCTAAAAGAAATACAAAGAATCAATGAAGAACTTCAGCAAAAATTAAATATTCCTGCAGATGGTATTGTAGATAAAGTTGAGTCCTTGATTCAAGAAAACAAGAAATTAAAAAAGACTGGAAGCATAGATACGACTGAGACAGAAATTGCATTCGCAGAATCATGTGAAATAAATGATTGGGTCCTATCAATTGAGCAAATCTCGATAGATGACAATAAATCGTTAAGAGGTATGGTTGATGCAAAGAAAAAAACCATTGCTAAAGGCTCTATTATTTTACTTAATGTTCAAGGCAATAAGATAGCTGTCGTTTGTGGTGTAACTGATAACATTGTTGATCAAATTTCAGCAAAAGACATCGTTAGTAATATATGTGAGGCCATCAATGGAAGAGGTGGGGGTCGTCCCGACTTTGCCCAAGGTGCTGGTGAAACAGAAAATATTAAAGAATTCGTGACATCTATTTCAAATTCAGTAAAATCTCTCGCAAGCTCGTAATTAAATATGTCTAGAATGATAGTTCAAAAGTTTGGAGGCACATCTGTAGGTTCTGAAGAACGTATAGCATCTGTTGCACAAATAATTCAAAAAGCATCCATTGATAACTCTGTCATTGTTGTAGTTTCTGCTATGAGTGGTGAAACCAATAGACTGATTAAATTAGCTAAAAGTTTTGGTGAAAACCCAAGTAAAAGAGAGTTTGATGCTCTTATCTCAACTGGAGAAAAGGTTAGTGCTGCTCTTTTGGCGATGGCTCTTCATCAAATTGGTGTAAAAGCAAAATCATACACTGCCTCTCAAATATCAATGAGGACAACAGATAGTTACTCTAAAGCAAAAATACTTGATGTTGATGGTCAAAAAATTCAGGATGCTTTAAACCAAGGAATAATTCCAATCATCACAGGATTTCAAGGCATTACCGAATCTGGAGATGTAACAACTTTAGGAAGAGGCGGGTCTGATACAACAGCTGTTGCAATTGCTGCACAAATGAAAGCTGAGAGGTGTGATATTTATACTGATGTTGATGGTATTTACACAACTGACCCTAGGGTAGTTCCAGAAGCTAAAAAATTAGATAAGATTACTATGGAAGAAATGCTCGAGATGGCTGGCCAAGGAGCGAAAGTAATTCAAATCAGAGCAGTTGAGTTTGCAAATAAATATAATGTACCAGTCAGGGTTTTATCAAGTTTTGAGCCAGGCAGTGGTACTCTAATATCTCTTGAGGAGAAAGATATGGAAAATGGATTAGTATCTGGAATTGCATTTCAGAAAGATCAAATGAAATACACTTTACATGGAGTAAGCGATACTCCCGGTATTGCTTATTCTATTTTAGGCCCATTAAGTGACGCTAATATCGAAGTAGATGTCATAGTTCAAAATATAAGTGTTGATGGAAAAACAGATTTCACCTTTACTGTTTCAAAAGAAGACGAGCATGCAACATCTGAAGTTATCAAGCAAATGAAAAATTCTTTAGAGTTTGATGATGTTATTGTTGATTCACAAATTGCAAAAGTTTCATTAGTTGGTGTTGGAATGAGAACTCATGCTGGTATAGCTAGTACTGCTTTCAAAGCTCTGTCAGAAAATGATGTGAATATACAAATGATAAGTACATCAGAAATTAAAATAACAATTGTAATAAATGAAAGTGCAGTCACAAAAGCTGTAAAAGCGCTGCATGAAGCTTTTGAGCTGGAGAAATAATATGTATGATTTAATTTTTAAAAACTGCAAAATAGTAAATGAAAGTAAAATTCTAGAAGCAGATATCGCAATCAAAAACAATAGAATTGAATTAATTCAAAACACTATTGATTCTGAATCAAAAAAAGTTGTTGATCTAGAAGGAAGGTATGTATTACCTGGGCTTATCGATGATCAAGTACATTTTAGAGAACCTGGGCTTACCCATAAAGGTGATATAGCAACTGAGTCTAGGGCTGGGCTTGCTGGAGGAGTAACGAGTTATTTTGAAATGCCTAATGTTAATCCTACAACTACTACAAACGAAAATTTAAGCAAAAAATTTGCTATTGCTAGTACTAAATCTTTATCAAACTATTCCTTTCATCTAGGTGCAAGCAACACAAATATCGAAGAAATAAAGCGTGTTGATACTAGTCAGGCTGCAGCATTAAAAGTTTTCATGGGAGCCTCTACTGGTGAAATGTTGGTTGATAGTCTTGATGCGCTTGATGATATTTTTAACTACTCACCACTTATCGTAGTAACCCACTGCGAAGATCAAACCACAGTTAAAAAGAATGAAAAATTATTTTTTGAAAAATATGGTGATGAGCTATCAGCACAGCAGCATCATTTGATTAGGGATGTAGAAAGCTGCTATTTATCTAGCTCTCTAGCTGTTAGTCTGGCTAAAAAATATGATTCAGATCTCCATGTATTTCATCTTACTACAGAGAAAGAGATGGACTTATTCTCAAAAGGAGATGTGAGTGGAAAAAAAATTACATCTGAGGTTTGTGTTCATCATATGCACTTTAATGAAGGTGATTATGCAGAGCTTGGCAATCAAATAAAATGCAATCCATCAATAAAAGAAGAATCAGATAGGCTGGCGCTTATTAAAGCCCTTCATGAAGATAAGATTGATATCATTGCTACCGATCATGCTCCTCACACATGGGATGAAAAAATGAGAAAGTATCAAGATGCTCCAGCTGGCCTGCCTTTAGTTCAACATGGGCTTCAAATCTTATTAGATTTTTACCATCAAAATATCTTAAGCCTTCAAACTATTGTTGAAAAAACTACTCACAATGTTGCCAAAAGATTTCAGGTCAAAGATAGAGGTTTTATAAGAGAGGGCTATTATGCTGACTTGGTGGTTGTTGATATTGATAAAAAATATCAAGTAACAAATGAAAATATTCTATATAAATGTGGTTGGTCTCCATTTTTAGGAAAAACATTTAATTCTTCAATACACATGACAGTTTGTAATGGGCATATAGTTTTTGAAGATGGTCAGGTAAAGGAAGATATTCCTCTGGGAATGCAAATAGAATTTGATAGATAATTAGGTATTTTTTTACTATCAAACAGTTATAATCTTTCATCGATTTCGGAGAGTTGGCTGAGTGGTCGAAAGCGCCTCCCTGCTAAGGAGGTATATGGGTAACTGTATCGAGGGTTCGAATCCCTCACTCTCCGCCAGTTAGCCTGATTTAATATCTGATAATATCTTATTTGAAGTTCACACTTCTATACTTATAATAAATTATGAAAATTACAGATAATCTTAAAACCTTTATAAATGGTTATTCCATAGAGGTTACACCTTCAGCTGTATCAAAAATAGATAATCTTTCTATGGTGCTACCTAAAAATACTCGAGTGTATATTGCTCATATTGAAGGAACTCCGATTGAGAATATGATTGAGGCTGCAGTCAAGGTAAGTTCAGAAGGCTTTAAATGTATGCCACATTTCCCAGCAAGGATTATCAAAAATTCTAAAGTACTTGATGACTGGATCACTAGATATAGTAACGAGGCTAATGTTGATGAAGCTCTTATTATAGCTGGGGGTTCAAGTAAGCCATATGGAGACTTTGATTCATCCATCCAATTACTTGAAACTGGGTTGTTTGATAAACACCAGTTTAAGAGAATTCATATAGCAGGACATCCTGAGGGCAATAAAGATATTGATCCAAATGGCTCAAATAAAAATGTAATTGAAGCTATCTCATGGAAAAATGAATTCTCAAAAAAAACCGATGCAAATATGGCAATAACTACTCAATTTTGTTTTGAATCTGAGCCAGTTATTAAGTGGGCTAATGATTTAAAAAATACTGGTATCGATCTTCCTATTCATATCGGCATAGCAGGACCAGCAAAGCTCCAAACATTAATTAAATATTCAATTGAATGCGGTGTAGGCGCCTCGATGAAAGTTTTACAAAAAAGAGCAAAGGATATTACAAAACTCTTGCTTCCATACAAGCCTAGCTCTATTCTTCAGGAATTAGCTTCCTATAAGAAAGATAATCCGAATTTCAATATTGAGCAGGTGCATTTTTTTCCTCTTGGAGGCGTAAAACAGGTAACTGAATTTATTAAAGAAAGTGCTTAAAAAAGTTCAGATAACATACATCTAGCAGACCCACCGCCATATTTTTCTATAGTCGGAAGATCGGAATGGATAATTTTAGTATAAAAATTATTTAGCATACTAAGCTGATTTTTTTCCAAGGCGCCATGAGCTCTTGATGACATTATTAAGTATAGATTTCCATCCCTATCTTTTGCCTCTAATGCATTTCCACAAAAATCTAGAATTTGCTCTTTAGAGATTTCCATTACCTCATGATATCTACCAACCTTTTCTTTAATAACTTCCCTGTATTCTGGTTTTATAACCTCATAACAAATACCAATAACTCCAGTTCCAATAAACATAAATACGTCTGTGTGATAAATAGGAGCTCCTTTATGGCTTTCTGTTTCAACTCTAACTAACTCATAAGAATGATCTTCACACCATTTAGTTAGAAGGTTTGGGTCTGTTCTTGGGGATAGGCCTGAGTAAATAATTTTGTTCACTCTGTCAAAGACCATACTACTTGTTCCCTCAAGGAAAATATCTTTGTTTTCATAAGAGGAATAATCATTGGTTAGCTCATATTCCTTGCGCAGGTAAGAAACAATTTCTGGGGTTTTTTCCGTTCGCCTATTAGGAGCCAACATACTAAAAATTTGCATTGTTTTATCACTAAATGTCGTAAACCAATTTGGAAAAATATGATCTGGGCATTCCTTGCTTCCTTCAAAACATAAAACACTAATCCCATTAGACTCAAGCTCAAGTTTAAAATCATTGAATTCTTTGATCGCTTTGATTGTAATTATTTTGATATCTTCATTATCACCATCTATCTGATAGTGATTGGATTCCATTGTTTCAGCATTTTTATAAAAGATAGCAGGTTTAATCATTAAGATATGATTTGTTGATTGGCTTGCCATAATAAATTGTATCTAGTGGTTATTCGGTAATGGGCATAGAATACACCTATGAAAGATACATTACAAAAAGATTATTTTGAAAAAGAAGCAATATATGGAGCGTCAAATTATTCGCCATTGCCAGTAGTCCTGGAAAAGGGAGAGGGCACTTATTTGTGGGATATAGATGGCAATAAATACCTGGATATGATGTCAGCATACTCTGCAGTTAGTCATGGTCACTCTCACCCACAATTAGTACAAACTCTTTATGAGCAAGCACAAAAATTAGCTATTTCATCAAGAGCATTTTATACAGAGCCATTTGCTGGATACTTAGAAAAACTATCAAAAATATCAGGGTTTGAGGCTATTCTTCCTATGAACACCGGCGCTGAAGCAGTTGAAACAGCTATAAAAGCAGCAAGAAGATGGGGTTATTTCACTAAGGGTATTGAAGAGAATAAGGCTGAGATAATTGTTGCAGATGGTAATTTTCATGGGAGAACATCAACAATAGTAGGGTTTTCATCTGACACAGAATATAAAAAAGGGTTTGGCCCATTTGGTGATGGTTTTGCTACTGCAGATTATTGTAGTAATTGCTTATGCGATACATCGAACTGCATAAAATCAATCGACTCCATAAAAAAACTTATTAATAAAAATACATGTGCTGTTCTTGTAGAGCCTATTCAGGGGGAAGGAGGAATCATTATTCCTAGAGATGGATGGCTTAAACAGCTAAGAGATTTATGTTCTGAAAATAATGTGCTTATGATTCTAGATGAAATTCAATCTGGTCTTGGGCGTACGGGAAAATTATTTGCTTTTCAACATGAAGATATTATTCCGGATGGACTAATTCTTGGGAAAGCACTTGGAGGCGGTTTAATTCCTGTCTCAGCTTTCTTAAGCTCTAGAGAGGTAATGGATCATTTTGATCCAGGATCACATGGTTCAACATTTGGTGGTAACCCACTTGCAGCAGCAGTTGCTTCAAAAGCCATTGATCTGCTTTATGAAGATAACCTTATTAATAATAGTCATGATTTGGGTTTATATTTCTTAAATGAACTTAAGGCATTGGATTTTACTTTCATAAAAGAAGTTAGAGGAAAAGGGCTATGGATAGGCCTAGAGCTATCTAATGCCCCTATGCCTGCAAAAAATATATGTAAACTGCTTTTAAAAGAAGGAATGCTTTGTAAAGAGACTCATGAAACTGTCATAAGGTTTGCACCTCCACTCATGATTCAAAAATCAGAAATTGACTGGGCATTAGAAAAAATTAAAAAAGTTTTTTCTTCTCTCTAGCTTTGAACTAAAATACTCTAATGAAATACCCATTTAATATATCCAAGAAAGAATTAAAAGATTATCTATTTGAATTAAAAGAAGTTTGCATTATTGAACACGAAGATAATTGGTTTAAAGAAAAATCACATACAAAGCTTTACCCAAATGTGAACGAGGCAAAACTAAAAGTTGCAAAGCCACATTATTGGATAATTAATGCAGTAGAAAAATATGAAGATGAAGGTTGCGAGGATAAGGAACTTGCCTTGATAGAGCTTGGGCAGCTTGTATTTAAATCAAACTATTATTCTCAAAAATTAACTTCTGAAACTGAGAATGAAGAGGCTAAAAAGGACCTTGTTTCATCTCTTAGATTTTTGAATATTACAGATGCTGTTATAGCAACTCAGGTTGTTTCTATGGATACTCCTAAATATGCACGTTTTGATATGTCAGAAGAAGAGGCCCTCCATCTCATCTCTTCTTGGGGTTGATAAAATTGCCAACTCCCTTTGAAATATCTGTATGGAAAGAAATTGATAAAATCCCGATTGGGCAAACAAAGTCTTACAAAGATATAGCTATAAATTTAGGTAAGCCTAATGCATCAAGAGCTGTTGCAAATGCTTGTGGAAAAAACCCAACCCCTATTATTAGACCTTGTCACAGAGTAATATGTTCGAATGGTTCCCTTGGTGGGTATAGCGCCCCTGGGGGCGCTATTAAAAAGAAAAAACTATTGGAATCTGAAGGCTTATTCTTCTAAAGCTTTATTTATTTTCCAGTTAAGAAATTTTAGATGATTTTTTAATTCATCAGTTCCATAAAGTCTTTTTGTGTATAGTTCAATTTTTAATAATGAACTATATATAGCTGATCTCGAGATTTCATCATAATCACTATCGGTCAAACCCTTAATTAAACCGTCAACATAATTTGATTGAAGATTCATTTTAAATGTAGTTGGAACTTCCTTAGCAACAAAGATACCTTCTTGTAAATCATCAAGCACTTCATTTGGAAGATAAGTATTGCCATATTGTGAACTATCAACAAGCCTTGTCATTACTCTTGGATGAAGAATATGTGCCAATACTCTTCCCTGAAGACCTAAAACAACCTCATGCAGTTGAGGGTCTTCATTTCCTCTTTCAGCCGAACTATACGCTGCCCTTTTTTCATATTGAAGATACTTAAGAATGTTCTCATCAAAAATAAATGCATCATTTGATAAAAGTTTTGATGTAATAAGACTCATTGCTTTTTTCTGATCTTCATATGCTACAGCTTCAAATGGGGTTAAGTCTGTGCCATTAACAGTTCTATTTGAATAAACCCCACCAATTAATCTAGATACTCCTTCCATAAATCTACCTTTTTCACGAACAAGGCTAAAGAAATTAGATCTAAATTCTGTTGATGTATTGCCGTCAACTAAAAATATTGAGGGCAGCTCCTTAATTTTGGCATCAAGTATTTCAATTCTTCGAGATGTATAGGTAACTGGATCACCAGAAAGGTCATATCTTTTTGCTCTAGGGTCTGTATTAGATCCTGGACTTCCCATGGCATCTCCATCAGTCCCAAAGACATATTCAGGTATCGAAGCTTTTGCCAAGATTAAATCTCTTTCTTCATCAGTCATATTTGGAGTGTATCCAAATTCTATTGCCCACTTATCATATATTCCTGGTCCATGTGGGAAAAAGTTCCCTTGAGGAGTTCCAGCTGGAGCTAAATTAATTGGATCGTAATCCATAACAGATCCAATATGACTCTTGCCTGTTATAGAAACATTATGTATATCATCAGCATTATAAATCCAGCTAGATTTAAAGTTATGACGCAAACCTAAGGTATGACCAACCTCATGCATTGTAAGAGATACTATCCACTGCTCTAAAGGGTCATTATCTTCTGTATATCCCCATAATTTTCTATATGTATAACCTCTTTTAATTGCATTAAATTCTTGAACAATATCTGCTGCAATAATTTCGCCTGTTCTTGGATTTGCGATACTTGGGCCATATCCTGAAAATTGTGGATTTGGTGTAGATGCCCATCTAACAACATTATATTGGATATCTCCAGCATCCCATTCAGCATCATCAGGTTGAATTTTTGCAACTACTGCATTCTTAAAGCCTGCTTTTTCAAATGCAGCATTCCACCCCTCAATTCCTTTAACTACAAATGGCCTAATCTCTTCTGGAGTTGAGTTTTCTACCCAATAAACAATTGGTTCGACAGGCTCTGATAATTCAGCTTCAGGATTTTTTTTAATCAATCTCCATCTATTCATTAGATCGCGAGCAGGGTAGCTATCATAAGAAGATAAGTCAGTAACTTTTTCTGAAAAGTATCCAATTCTTTGGTCTGCTATTCTTGGCTCGAATTTATCGTCTGGCATTTCTACAAATAAATGCCTAGCTGATATAAATGTATACCTTTTATCAGCCACAGCATCAACAGAACCACCTGGTTTGGGTCTTGGGTTAAAAAAACCATAATTTATTTCTATTGCAGTATTTTTTGGATAGTTTCTAACGTCATTAATGTAGGTTTTGCTTTTATCTATCTTGCCAATATTTAGATCATAATATTCCATATACTCTTGAGGTATGTTTGGAGTAACACTTGTTAACATTTCACTTAAAAACAACTTATCAGCACTTATTAAATATTTATCATCCTCTTTAACAACAACCTTAAACCTTCCCATGAATGCTTCAATAATATTCGTAAGTTTTGATTGAGAAATTTTATTTGAATCATCATATTTATATTTTGTATTAATTTTATAAAGACCAATATCATCTTTAAATTTTCTAAACTCTAATATAGATCCATCGCCCATTGAACCGCCACTTGCACCAACATCCTGTGGGCCATTCAATATATATGCAAAATAAATAAACTCTTTATTTATTTTATCTTCTTCAATAATTAGATAGTATTTATCTTCTTCAGTTTCATGCAAGATATTCATAAAGCCATTAAGTTCTTTAAATTCTCCATCCTCTATGAACTCTTCTATGCTGGCATAATCTTTTTTATCTTTTTTGCCTTTGCCCATCTTTGAATCTTCCAAGACAGCGTCACTCGAATCCTCAACAGATTCAGGTTTTTCACCTTCTTGAGCATTTATATTGGCTGTAAAAGCTATTAATGCGTACCCAAATACGCATATTAGAAATAGTTTTGAGATTGATTTTTTATTTTCCATATTGATTTCCAAATTTTTTTTCTTAATTCTATCCTAGAAGATTAGATACTGGTAGTATGTATGAATGAAAAAATTATATGCACTTATCACTGGAGCCTCATCGGGTATAGGATCTGAAATAGCAATATCACTAGCTGAGAGAGGTTTTAATATAATACTCACAGCAAGAAGAGAAGAGAGGCTAATAGCTCTTACTAAAGATCTTCAAGATAGGTATGGAGTTCATGCTGACTATGTAACAGGTGATCTTGCTTCCCCAGAAACACCTCAAGAAATTTATAATTTTTGTAAAGAAAGAAACTATGAAGTTGAGGTCTTAGTTAATAATGCTGGCTATGGATTACCTAAACAATTTCATGAAACTCCTATGGAGGATGAAGAAAAAAATATAAGAGTATTAAGCACATCTGTAATAGCTTTATCAAAAATATTTATACCCGACATGCTGGAAAGAAAATCTGGCAAAATAATGATTATTTCATCGGTTGCATCATTTGCACCTCCCTCAACTCTTCAGGTCTTATATGGACCTCTTAAAACATTCATGAATAGGTTTAGTGATGCACTAAATGTGAATTATAAACATAAAGGTATTTCCTCTACTGCTGTTTGTCCAGGATTTGTGGTTACAGAATTTCATACTTCCAGTGGTGTTCAAGATGCTATGGATAAAGTTCCAGCATTCATGAAGCTTAATGCCAAAGATGTAGCTGCCGAAGCTGTAGAGGCCACTCTCAGCTCTAAGTCTTACTGTATTCCAGGAAAAAGATATAGAGCTATAGTTTTCTTTATGAAATATACACCATTTATAATGAAGCTATTATCGAATACTCTTTCTGGCGGGAGATACGCTAAAAAGTAAACCTAGTTAAGAATAGAGTCTGAAACAAAAGCATTTGTTTGCCTCTCTATACCGAAATTGGAGTTTCCTCCGTGTCCCGGTATAAACATTACATCATTTCCAAGAGGCCACAACTTATTTTTAATTGAATCTAAAAGATCTTGATGATTGCCACCAGGAAGATCAGTACGCCCAATCGACCCTTGAAATAAGACATCTCCAACTAGAGCAATTTTTGTATCTTTTTCATAAAAAATTACATGTCCCGGGGTGTGACCAGGGCAAAAATATACTTCTAAAGTGATACTGCCAACTCGAACAATATCACCATCTTTGAGCCATAGGTCAGGAATACAATTCCTTGAATCCATTCCAAACATCTGGCCTTGCTCCTTAAGGCTATCTAACAAGAACTTATCTTCAATGCTAGGACCTTCTATTTTTATATTAAGTATTTCTGATAATTCAGAAGCTCCACCCGCATGATCTATATGACCATGAGTAAGAAGAATTTTTTCTGGTATAAGATTATTATCTTTTGCTTTGGCTAAAAGAATCTCTATGTCCCCACCCGGGTCAACAAAAGCACATTTATTAGTTTCTTCACAGAAGATAATTGAAGCATTTTGTTCAAACGGAGTGACTGGCACAACTATGGTATTTTTTAGAGACATTTTTAAATTTTATCTTTAATAATCTTAATTCTATCTATGGAGTTATCATCTATTCTGATAACTTCAAATTTATAATTATCTATTTGTACGCATAAATTAGATTGAGGGATTAGATCTAGATATTCTGTAATTAAACCATTGATAGTCTTAGAATTTTCTTCCGGTATAGACCAATCTAAGAAATTATTGAGGTCTCTGATTTTTGAATTTCCATCGGTAATTACAGAGCCATCTTTTAAAATTGTAAATTCTTTTTCAAGCTCAACCCTATCACTACCAAATTTACCTGCGATTTCTTTAAAAATGTCCTCTATTGTAATTAAGCCTTGTATTTCTCCATACTCATCTACAACAAGAGCCATGCTTTTTCCATTCAACTGAAACTCTCTTAATTGTTTCATCAGCGCAGTTGATTGAGAGACAAAATATGTAGTTCTTAAAATATTATCAACCTTATTATTTATTTCCAATTCATCTAAGAATGCATGAGAGTCCTTTAAATGCAATGTACCAATTTCATTATCAATTTCGTCTTTAAAAACTGGCAATCTTGTATATTCAGTAGACTCAATAATTTTTTTGTTGGATTCATAACTATCATTTAAATCAAGTCCAATTATTTCAGATGTAGGAGTCATAATATCTTCAACAACAAGTTCCTCCATCCCTAAAATTGAAGATAACATTCCTCTGTATTGTTTAGGTATTAAATCACCAGATTCATCTAGTAAAGTTTTAAGCTCTTGAGTATTAAGATTGTCATTATCATTTGCATCTTTGGCATTTAACTTAAATAATTTTAGAACACCTGAACTGAGTAGATTCGTAATTGAAATTAAGGGCTTAAAAACAAACAATAATACTTTGAGTAATAAGGAAGATTTAATTGCAAAACTTTCAGGCTTAATTGCAGCCATAGTCTTTGGGGTGATCTCAGAGAATATTAGAATTACCAGTGTTAGTATGACCGAGCCTAAAAGCACATTCCCACCAAAATAATTAATCATTATTATAGTAACTATTGCTGATGCTAAGATGTTTGCAAAATTATTACCTATCAATATAGTTGATAAGAGTAAATCAGGTTTATGTAGCAGTTTAAGGGCTCTTTTTGCACCTCTATGTGGTTTTTTTGAAAGATTTTTAAGCTTAATTTTATTAGCAGCCATCATTCCCGTTTCAGACCCTGAAAAAAATCCACTAAGAATCAAAAGGCCAAAAAGTACCCCAAATAAAAAATATATAGAATATTCTTCTTGCATTAATTAATTATAAATCAAATATGAGTTTGCGATGTAAGCAAATAAAACAGCCCACATCGATATAAAAAGTCCTCTTATCGCATACTTAATAGGAAAGTTAAAGAACTTGATACCGATTAGAGTTATTAAATATATTAACAATGCAACTAGGGTAAATGAAGTTTTTATAGCTAGGTTAGTTGTAAAGACTGACTGAATTGCAAATCCAGATATCAATGCGAAAGCAAGAAATACTAAACCAATGCCTAGAATCTTTGAGACTAGTTTGTAATTTTTTTCAATCGAATAGGATTCTGCATTATTAAATTCACCCATTTTAATTTTTCTAACATTCCTCTCAAGAATAAGTATTTCATAATAAGCGATAAATAAAATTATTAGACTAAGGCCAGTAATTAAAAAATGTAATGTAGGTATTAGAGATATAACCTTATATGTTCCAAGATACATAGCAATATATGAAACCGATGAAACAGAAACCGCAATATTTAATGAGTTAGAGCGCGTTAAACTTACTCTAATAATGAAATAAAGGACTATAGATATAGTAACTTGCGTGATAAAGCTCATAAAAAGTGATGTAAATTAAATCTTTGTGTATTAATACTATCAATATTATCAAGGTTAACCTAAAATACACATCTTTTTTAACATTTAGAATATATACAAGTTATGGTAATTATAAGATTAGCTAGAAGTGGGGCAAAGAAAAACCCTTATTACTTTATTACAGTTGCAGATGAGAGGCGTCCTCGCGACGGTTCATTTATCGAAAGATTGGGGTTTTTTAATCCATCAGCTCGAGGTCAAGAAGAGAGACTCAGGGTTGATTTAGATAAAGTTAATGAGTGGGTATCAAAGGGAGCTCAGCTAAGTGATAGAGTTCAATATCTAGTTAACGAAGCCATGCTTTCACCCGAAGATCTTAAAGCAAAAATGGACGCTAAAAAAGCTAAAGCTGATGCTAAAAAAGCTGCAATAGAAGCCAAGCTTGCAAAAGAAGCTGCAGAAAAAGTAGCTGCAGAAGCTGCTGAAAAGGAAGCTGAAGAAAAGGCAGCCGCAGAAGAAGCTGCAGCCCAAGAGGCTCCTGCTGAAGAAGTTGTAGCTGAAGAGGCTCCTGCTGAAGAAGTTGTAGCTGAAGAGGCTCCTGCTGAA
>ERZ767285.6-NODE-6-length-103604-cov-4.796546_pt1 | contig 103604 bp, 102 predicted proteins | sample MGYA00374953_ERZ767285 | MGnify/ENA primary metagenome ERZ767285 (study PRJEB28947, sample SAMN06267186) | marine metagenome | isolation source: Columbia River Estuary | place: USA:Columbia River Estuary, USA | collected 2013-07-23 ...
AATCTTTGGTGCGGCCGGAGCCCTCAAAATGCTGGAACAAGTTATTAAAGATACTATTGAATACACCAGCCAAAGAAAAGCATTTGGTAAATCAATTCTTGATAATCAAGTTGTCCACTTCAGACTGGCCGAACTTCAAACCGAAGTAGAGCTTTTAAGAGCTTTGGTTTATACCGCAACCGAAGAATATATTAATGGAGGCGATGTAACCATGAAGGCCTCTATGATGAAATTAAAGGCAGGTAGGCTTGGGAGAGAGGTTACAGACAGTTGCCTTCAGTACTGGGGCGGAATGGGATATATGTGGGATACTCCGGTATCTAGGGCCTTTCGAGACGGTAGGCTAACTTCTATTGGCGGTGGCGCTGATGAAATTATGCTTGGAATTATTTCTAAGCACATGGGCACAGCACCTAAAAGATAACACGACTAGTTACTAAATCTCACCAAGTTCTTAGCCATTTTTTTTGAGTACCTTTTAAAGATTTTTAAGGCCTTATTGAGGTCCTTCTCAATTTCCTCTTCAGCCAGAGAATACCCATCCCAATATGAAACTTTATAAACTTCTTCTAATTTAATAATTTCTATTGATGCAGCGTCTGGGTTAGATTGATCATTATGCTCAATAATGACTGATTCATCATTGAGGGATATAGAGGTGTTAGGAACCTCTGTAAAAATTGATTTGAACAGGTTTTCTATTCTGAGATGGCTATTTTTTATATTTGTGTTGATCATAGGAATGGTGCCTACCTTCAACACCAAATTCTCTCAAGCCCACATGTTTGGTTTTTCTTCCTCGGGCCCTTTTTCTCCAAAGCGTATAGCTATTCTTTTTTAAGTTATCTCTCATAAGGTCCTCGACCTGGTTTTGATTAAGGCCATAAGTTGCTTCAATTGCATCGAAAGGAGTTCTATCCTCCCAAGCCATTTCAATGATTCTTGAGACATCTGATTCTTTAAGCTCCATGGTCATAAAATAAAGTTAACCTTTTAACTTATTTACCTCTGCTTCGAGTTCAGCAATTCTTCTTTTCATTGGCTCAAGCTCATCTTTTTTTACAAATCCTGCTTCCTTCATAAATTTTTCTAATGCCGGCTTCATCATTTTTTCCATGTTCTTGGCATCTTTCATCATTGCAAATGGGTTCATTGCATTACTCCTTTTTTGTAAGTCTTATTATATATAAATATCAAATCGAGTGGACTTACCTTTGACTTGATAGTTAATGTTTTTGTCTATTATGTCGGCTTTGATAGGCCTTTTTAAAATAATCTTTTTAAAATTACTGTTCTTAATATCAAAAAAGACTGCATCTCCATCATCAGCAATATTCTCAATATCTAAAATATGATTGATGGTACTTATATCACCAGATCTAAGAAGGTTTTTGCTTGGTTCTGGGTACATAGGATCGAGATAAACAATATCAATATTATCAGTTTCTTTGTATTGGGTCTCCGACTTGGCATTTAAAAAAAGCAAATTTTCAAGAAATGGTAACTCGGATTTGGCTCGCTCTATAGCGTCATTAACTAAAAGAAATATGATCTTGCTCTGCTCGCAAGCAACAACCTTATGACCAAGGGCTAAAAAAATAATAGTGTCCGATAAAAGTCCGGCCGTACCATCAAAAATAGTTATGTCTTCCTTGTTTTTGCCTATGGCTTTTTTTATGGAGGTCTCATGCTCGGTTCTTTTTAATCGCCAGCCCATGGGTCCGGATAAAAAGTCTACATGGAGGGAGCTTGATAAATTAGTAGAGTCCTTTGTAAAGTGAAGGCCGTTCATTCTCAAGTCAATAAAAGAGCCGGACAAAGGAATCTCATTAACAACCTCCATATCCAAATAGTCAGAAATATACTGAATGTATTCTGAATCTTGATCAGGGTCAGCAAATATACAACAACTCATATTAGAAGAACTAATAGCGCTCCAAGAAAAACTCTATAGATAACAAATGGATACATTCCAATTCTCTCAACGAATGCTAAGAAGTATTTAATTGTTATGAATGCAAAAGCCATGGACGTTATAAAACCTATAAACATTGGGAGTAAATCAATTGATCCATCAAAAGACATCATATCTTTTAACAAGAAAACCAAGGCTCCCAAAATAGTGGGAATGGCTAAAAGAAAGGCAAATCTTGATGCATCCTTTAAATTTAAGCCAATTAAGAGCGCAGCTGTGATGGCAGTACCCGATCTCGAAGCTCCAGGGAATAGCGCAAAAACTTGAAAGAATCCAATGAATATTGCTGCAAGTACTGATAGCTGTATGAGCTCCTTTGATCTGGAACTAAACTTGTAAGCAAGCAGAAGAAGTGCTGCAAAAATTATATTTGCAAGAGCAATATTTTCAATACTATCCCTGTTATTGTTCACTAACTCAGATGCAAACAAGCCAAAGAAAACTATTGGCAAGGTGGCAAGGATTAATTGATAGGATAGTCTCCTGTGGCCCAATACATTTTCTGTATTAGTAAATACAGCTACTGTCATACCAGTGAGCTCAGATCTAAAATAATAAATCACAGCAACTAGCGTTCCTGCATGAACAGCAATATCAAAAGACAGTCCGAGATCATTGGTACCAAATAATAAACTTGGAAACAGTAAGTGGGCTGAACTTGATACTGGTAGAAATTCAGTGAGCCCTTGAATAAGGCCAAGAATAAAACTTAAAAAAAGATCACTCATTTATTTTTTTATATTGAGGATCTGTGGCATATATAGGATTGGCATCATCAGGATTAAATAATGACGCATCGCAATCGGATTGCATAAAATTATCTAAAGCTAATTTGGCAATTGAGTCGGCTGAAAGCTCATCTATGTTGTCTGCACTGATTGCCATAAGCGGCCTATCCAGTGCCACACAAATTCCTTTGAGGTAACTTGCAACACTTCTGGTTGCTGTGTAAGACCCTGTGCTGTTGGCATATGCAAAGAGGTCGATGTCTGCAAGAGAAAAGCTTGAATTTAATCCAAGGTTAGATAGCATCTTGTTCCAGTCAGGTCTGTCTTTCCTTTCATGGTCTAAGGAGTAACAAAGAATGTCATCATTATTAATAATGCTAACTGAGGTCTGATCCCCAGAACTTTGAACTGCGATAACCTTCATTAACTATATCTGGTCTGATATTTCTTTAAATACCGTTTCAACAGTTCTTGAGCCATCTACGCTAAAATATGCAAGATCACTGCTCAATGATTTATTTTTATAGAATTCGGATAAAGGCTTGGTCTGCTCATGATAGACATCTAGTCTTTTTAGAACAGTCTCGGGCTTATCATCCTCTCTTTGAATTAAGGGCTCGCCCGAATCATCATCTACACCTTCATTTAATGGAGGGTTGAAATCAATATGATAATTTTTTCCCGACCCTGGGTGCACTCTTCTTCCAGACATCCTATTCACTATAACTTCGTCATCAACACTTATCTCAATGACATGAGTAAAATTTACGCCCATTTCATCAAGCTTACTAGCTTGGCCAAGCGTTCTTGGAACGCCATCAAATAGTGAGCCATTGGCACAATCTGGCTTGGTTAGCCTGTCTTCAATTAAGGAGCCAATGATCTCGTCTGAGACCAATCCACCTGTGTCTAATATATGGGATACCTTTTTTCCAAAATCACTTCCAGAGGCAACGGCCTCTCGAAGCATATCGCCAGTACTAATTTTTGGAATATTGCATAATTCGCATATCAAGTCTGCTTGAGTACCTTTTCCAGCCCCTGGAGGACCTAATAAAATAATATTTTTCATATTTCTAATATAGCAAATGCTGTTGCGTAGTCTCTTTCGTCTGCAAGACTAACATGTGTCTTTGTAATTCCCAAATCTATCATTTTCTCTGCAAGTTCATTTAAGGGGTTAAAAATAGGTTTGCCCGCCTCATCTCGAAGTACTTCTATGTTATTCATTTGAATTGAATTTTTAAAGCCGGTACCAAAAGCTTTTGCGATTGCTTCCTTGGCAGCAAATTGTTTAGCTAAGAAAGATGCTCTCTTAGTGTCTTTAATCTCATGGAAAATACTAAGTTCATTTTCAGATAATATTTTATTTGCGAAAGCATCAAAAGATTTCATCTTTGCAATTCTTTTAATTTCAACAATATCTGTTCCAATCCCATGAATCATATCTTAATCCTCTTAAAAATATCTCTGCTCTCAAGATCTCTTCCATCCAAACAAAAATGAATAGCTGTTTGGGTGAGATGTTTCAGATATTTTTTTGATACCTTTGAAAGTTCTCTTGTTCTTATATTAATAATATCTGCACCAGAAAAATTTGAATTCATAGATTCTCTAAATCCTCTTTCAGGAATGAATGAATAGTTCTTTTCTGATTCAATGGCCTCATTTCTATCGATATCATTTTCAAAATCTAACCCATATCCCAGCATGTCTAGAAGATCTAATTCAAAGTGCCTCAAGGTTATTTCTAGCTCATCTCCCCTAGCTACCTTATGCAAAAATTCTTCATATAAAAAAAATAGGTCTTCCTGTGCGGCATCCTTTGGGAGTAACCTCATGAGCAATTCATTGATATACAAAAGGCTGTAACTTGTTTTTGAAAAACTATTGGTAGTAGTTGAAAAGTCCCTATCTATATTGGTCAGAGTTTTCATATCTGATCTTCCTGAATAAGTCACCTGAAGCTTAGTAAAGGGTGTTAAGTATCCAAAGAACTTGGATTTTGGTTTCTTTGCGCCTCTTGCCATAAGAGACATTTTTCCGTTATTTTTACTGAAGACCTCTGCTATTAGGCTTGTTTCTCCAAATGATCTTTGATGAAGTAAGAAGCACTCATCCCAGTCACTAAGACTCATAGCTGCCGCCAACTCCTAGACTCTGAATGTAATCTGAATCCGTATTCCAATTTTTCTTTACCTTAACCCAGGTTTTTAAAAATACTTTTTTACTAAAGTATTCCTCCAGCTCTATTCTTGCCTGCTGCCCTATCTTCTTAAGTGTTGAGCCACCTCTACCAATGACTATCTGTTTTTGACTATCACGCACAACATAGATCACTGCATGGATTTTTAAAATGTGCTTCTCGTCCTCTAACAGCTCGACCTGGACAAAAGTGTCATGAGGAAGTTCGTCGCCAAGCATTCTTATTATCTTTTCCCTAATCAACTCAGATATCATGAAAGTATCCCTATGTTGACTCTCGATACCCTCCTCACCGTAGATATGTTCGTTTTCAGGCAAGTACTTGTGGATGAGCTCTTCTAGATTGGATATACCCTCATCATTAATTGCAGATATAGGAATGATATCTAAGAAGCTGTATTCATCCATTAACCTAGCCATCATAGGTAGAAGTTTATTTTTATCTGTAATTTGGTCTACTTTGTTCACAACACATATAACCTGAGAACCTGCCTCTTTAAGTTTTTCAAGCACTGACAAGTCTTGTTCATCGAGGGTTAGTCGCTGAACTACAAATAGAATGAGATCAGAGTCATCTATTAAGCTTTGAGCTGAGCGATTTAAGACCTTATTCATAGTCTTTGGGGATTTGATGTGCATCCCTGGCGTATCAGCAAATATCATTTGTTTATTATCTGATGTCTTTATTCCCAATATATTGTTTCTAGTGGTCTGAGATTTTCTTGAAGTTATAGATATTTTTTTTCCAAGAATATGATTCAAGATTGTAGACTTACCTACATTGGGTTTGCCAATAATAGAAATGTAACCGCAGTAATTAGTCATTAACATTCCTCATGTACTCTAAAACTTTGGTAGCAGTTGATGTTTCTGCTGAACGCTTTGTAATCCCAGATGAAGCAAAGACATTATCATCGTAATTAACTCTACAATTAAATCCCCCGCCAACAATTTCTTCAATGGAATAGATAGGAAGGTCGAGCTTCATTGACTGAAGTAGTTCTTGCAATTCAGTTTTTGGATCCTTGAAACTCATATCAGCTGATAAATGCTTAAGTTCGTTATTAAAAATTCCCAAGACGATCATATTTACCTGATCCCAGCCAGAGTCTAAAAATATAGCACCAATAGTAGCTTCAAATGAATCTTCTAAAATTGAGTTCTTACGTTCTCTTGAGAGATTGGCTGTCCCTTTCGATAGTTGGATATAGTCGATAAGACCAAGCTCCTCAGCTTTCATTGTGAGAGTCTCAGCCTTAACAAGATAAGCCCTCATTCTGGTCAAAAGCCCTTCCTTCTCGTTACTAAATTTTAAAAAAAGATACTGAGATATGACGGTATTGAGAATAGAGTCACCCAAAAACTCCAGTCTTTCATTATTGGTAGTGTTGCTATAGCTTTTATGGATAAGAGCTAGTTTAAGTAGTTCAATATTTTTAAAGCTATACCCAAGCTTGGTTTGGAGTTCCTTATAAGACATTAATTAATCTTACCAGCTCTTGAGAAGTGCGGTATACAAGTCCAGCATTCCCAGGTCATGAAAAGATAACTTGCACTGCCAAAAAAATTCTCTCTTGGAACAAAGCCTACATCTTTTGTACTATCATTTGAGTTATCCCTGTTATCGCCCATTACAAAGTAATGGCCTGATGGGATAGTCCATTCAGAGGGGTATTGAACATTCTCGCCTCTAATATTTCTAGTGGTAAATACCGCATCCCCAAGAGATTCAGAAAAATAATCCACTACAACCTCTTTCTCACGTGTAAAGATTTCTCCAGAAGAATTTCTAAACCTTTTAGTAATAGTTTCCTTCTCTGATTTTAAGAAATCTTTTTGAACTGGCGTGCCGTTTATATATATTTTTTTATCTATTATTCTGATTGAGTCGCCAGGTTTACCGATGAGTCTTTTTACGTAAGGCACAGGATTATTACGAGGTATAAAAACTACAACATCGCCATATTCAGGGTCATGATCTAATGCAAAAGGGCCACCTACTCTATTCACCTTCAAGCCGTATGAATTTTTATCAACAAGCAAAAAGTCGCCAACCTTCAACCCTGGCATCATTGAGCCTGATGGAATCTGATAAGGCTCGTATAAAAAAGTTCTTAAAATAAAAATAATAAATAAAGGAATAAAGTAACCTCTGGATGTTGATATTATCTCTTTGTTTTTAAGTCCAATCCCAATCACAAGAACAATAAGCGCAATTAGCGATCCAAATAAAAGAATGATTCCAAGGTCACCTGCATTGATAAAAATACTGACAAGCATAAGCATGCCAAATACAGTTGAAATTGAAGAGATATTCTCAACAAGAAAACTTTTAGTCTCTGGTTTTTTTATGGTGTCATTAACCCAAACACCAAGACATACACCCATTCCTAGTAAAGAAAGTATAAATAAAGGATCCGTTAACAAATTACTCTCCTGATTTAAAATAATTTAAGAAAGCATCTTGTGGTATTGAGACCTTACCAAACTGTTTCATTTTCTTCTTTCCATCTTTTTGTTTTTCAAGAAGCTTCTTTTTTCTACTAATATCTCCACCATAGCATTTTGCAGTAACGTTCTTACGAAGAGCTTTTACTGTTTCTCTAGAGATAATTTTTGAACCTAGAGCTACCTGAATTGGAACATCAAACATTTGCCTTGGTATTAGCTTTTGTAAATTTGCTGCAATTTCTCTAGCCTTTTGATTCGAGAATGATTTATGAACAATCATTGATAAAGCATCGATCTTTTGATTATTAATAAGGATATCTATCTTAGTTAGATCAGATTTTATAAACCCAATTAGGGAGTACTCAATGGATGCAAAACCTTTAGTAGATGATTTTATTTGATCAAAAAAATCTACAATCACTGACGATAAAGGAAGTTCAAAAACAATGGATACCTGATTACCAAAATAAGTCATATCCTTTTGGATGCCTCTTTTACCGGTACATAAAGTTATTACATTGCCAACATACTCGTTAGGAGTAAGGATTGTTGTATTAACAATAGGTTCTCTGATTTCATCTATATCATTTGGAGCAGGAAGCTGGGAAGGATTATCACATTTTAGGACAGTGCCATCCGTTTTCAAGACTTCATATTCAACAGATGGTGCTGTTGATATAAGATCTAAATCGTATTCTCTTTCTAGCCTCTCTCTGATAACTTCCATATGAAGAGTTCCAAGGAACCCGCATCTAAAGCCAAACCCTAGTGCATCAGAAACCTCTGGCTCATATACTAATGAGGAATCATTAAGAACAAGTTTTGATAAGGCATCTCTAAATCTTTCGTAATCATCAGAGTTCACAGTAAACATTGAAGCAAAAACTTTAGGATTTACTTTTTTGAATCCGGGCAGAACTTCTGTAGTTTCATCTGCTGAGTTCATGATCGTGTCGCCAACAGGGGCGCCTTTGATATTTTTAATTCCCGCAACAAGATAACCAACTTCTCCAGCAGAAAGCTTTTGCTTCTTCACTTTTTTTGGAGAAAAAATGCCAATCTCATCTGCGTTATGACTTAGACCTGTTGAATGAATTTTAAATTTTTGCCCGCTACTTAAAGAGCCATTCTTTATTCTGATTAAAGAGACCACACCCAAATAGGAATCGAACCATGAATCTACTATTAGAGCTTGAAGCGGCGCTTCAGGGTCTCCTTCAGGCGATGGAATATCTGATATCAGCATATCTAAGAGATCTTCTATTCCTGCCCCGGTCTTGGCACTAACAAGAGGTGCAGAGATTGCATTTATACCAATCATGTCTTCTATTTCTTGCTTAACTCTATCTGGTTCAGCCTGAGGTAAATCAATTTTATTAATTACAGGAACCACCTCTAATCCTTGGTCAACAGCTGTATAACAATTTGCAAGAGTCTGGGCTTCTACGCCCTGGGAGCCGTCAACGACCAATAATGCCCCTTCACATGCTGACAAAGATCTTGATACTTCATATGAAAAATCTACATGACCAGGTGTGTCAATAAAATTAAGAAGGTATTGAGCATCACCTTTTGAATATTCTAGAGTTACTGCCTGAGCTTTGATAGTAATTCCTCTCTCCCTTTCAATATCCATAGAATCAAGGATTTGCTCTGACATCTCTCTTTTGGTCAGGCCACCACAATGCTCTATCAACCTGTCTGACAGGGTTGATTTGCCATGATCAATATGGGCAATAACTGAGAAGTTTCTAATATGTTTCATAAGATGCTGCTATTTTACATTCATATAGGGCAACTTTGGAGCTATTGCTCCTTATATATGCTAATTAATAGTTATTGATCTTATTAGACGAGAACCATTTCTATTTATATGAAATGCCACCTTATCTCCAGAAGAAAAGTTTTCTAAAGCTAGCTCAAAGGATTCGATATCTTCAAACTTAAATTTCTTTCCTTTATGCTGCATCATTGTGATGACATCTCCGCGGGATATCTTTCCTGAAGCAGGTGAACCTTGATTAACTCTTGAAACTATAACGCCCTCAGGAAGGCTTGACATTGATGGGTTGTCTCTATCGATTTCAGCAACTTTTAGACCAATTGGATCAGAAGAGTTCTGAGATTTAGCAGGAACGAAGGATTCTTTATTTGCTGGAAGCTCGCCAAGAGAAAAACTAAGCTGTATTTCTTCACCGTCTCTGATTACTTTTGCATATGTTTTTGTCTCTGGTTGAAGCTGGCCAACTACATGAGGAAGGTCAGTGCTGAATTTTATTTCTTTGTCATCGAATTCGATTATAACGTCACCAGGAAGCAAGCCTGCGTTATCAGCAGATTCTCCCTCTTCGACATCATTGATTAGTGCGCCATAAGGTTTTTTCATGCCTAGTGCGTCAGCAAGATCACTATCCACCTCACTCATTCTTACACCTAGATATCCTCTTAGAACTTCACCTGTATTAATAATTTGATCTGCAACATCTATGGCCACATTAACTGGAATAGCAAAAGCAAGGCCTTGGTAGCCTCCGCTTCTTGAATATATTTGCGAGTTAATTCCAACAACATTTCCATCAAGGTCAAACAATGGACCGCCAGAGTTACCTGGATTAATAGCTACATCGGTCTGAAGAAAAGGAACATAATTACCAATATTATTATTTTGAATACTTCTTCCCTTGGCGCTAACAATTCCTGCTGTAACCGAGAAATCAAAACTAAAAGGGGATCCTATGGCAACAACCCAATCCCCAACTTTTAGCTTATCGCTATCTCCAACCTTGACCTTTGGAAGTTTATTGCCATCTACCTTTAGTACTGCTAAATCAGACAATGCATCTACTCCAATAATCTCAGCCACAAACTCTCTTCTATCAGCGAGAGAAACAATAACCTCTGTTGCATCTTTAACAACATGGTAGTTTGTTAAAATATAATTATCTTTTAAAATAAAGCCCGACCCATATGAAATAGACTCTCTGGTTCTTTCAGGAGCTTCTCTGTATTGTCTTGGGATGCCAAATCTTTCGAGCATCTCTTCCGGAATGCCTCCATAGCCAAATGACTGACCTTGTTTTACTTCTCTTTTTGAGGTTATGTTCACTACCGCAGGAGCAGCATCGTCAACTAATTCCGATATATTCTCTGGTAAGCCTGAAGCATAGAGGCTTGATGCAAATGATAAAGATATAATCAATGAAGATAATTTAGTTTTTGTGATATTCATAATTTTTAGTATGTTATTTTTTAATATTTTCAGCAATTTCTATAGCTGATTTAGTATCAATGTTTCCATAGATGGTTACAACAGTTCCGTCATTCAAAGGTACTAGATAAATCATTTTATTATTATGTTTCCAGTATCTAACCTTATTAAGTCCTAAATTCTTTTTTTCAACTCGTAGGGTAAAGTTTTCATTGCCTCTTCTAAAAGTTCTTCTTTGATCATTCTGTGATGCAAAGCCAACATTTCTTAAGTCAATGTTTTGACTTGTTGCATTCATGAAATCCGGATTATTAATAACATTCAAGACATGATCCACTAAATTATTGCCGCTATTTTCTATAATTTCTTGTGCTTCATTGCTATTAATTGCAACTGCAAGTTTATCTTGAGCATCAGAATTTACAGACATTCTTGAAAAGCTACCTTCGTTTAATATTAGAACAGTCATTAACACTGATGCAGCTGCAGTGAGGCCGCTTGTTAGCCAAATATTTGGATTTTTTGTTTTGTTTATAGAGTCTATTGATATTATTTTAGAATCTTCATCGTTCATTGCAGAGTGAATTAAGGCATAGTCAGCTAATTCATTTTGCAATTCCTTGTCTGACTCCAACAAGGCTAAAACTTCACTAGACTCAACATCATTTAGTTGGCCATCAAATAATGCTGATAGTCTTTCTTTATTCTTATCCATGATTTTCGTTTCCTCCATTAATATAATTAATGATGCTTTCTCTTGCTCTAAAAATTCTTGATCTTACTGTACCAATAGGTGTATTTGTAATAACAGATATCTCTTCATAACTTTTTCCATCAACCTCTCTAAGAGTAAAGGCTGTTTTGAGAGATTCTGGTAATGTTTTTACATATGATTGAATATTTTGTAGTGATTGTTTATGCATTAAAGAAATTTCAGGATTTTCATAAGATGGGATATCTATTTCCAGGTCATCTGAGGATATATTTACTTTATCTTTTTTAGATGCAGAGCTAGCAAAATGATTTTTTGCAAGGTTAATTGCAATTCTATATATCCAAGTAAAAAAAGCACTATCACCTCTAAACGAATTAATCTTTTGCCATACCTTAATAAAAGTTAGCTGTGTTAAGTCTTCTGAGTCCTCTCTTGATTTGGTAAATGCAAAAAGAGATGCATAAACTCTAGGATAGTATTTGGTCATCAAAAATTTAAAAGCTCCTTCATCTCCATTTTGTGCCTTACTTATTAAAAGGTCATCTTCGTTGTGGACATTAGTTTTCATTAAAATTAATTCCTTTTACTTTAAGACAGGCAAATAGATCAAAAGTTTCCTTGCTTGGTAAATTTTTTTAAGTTGTTGTTGATAAAGGATTCATGTTGCAGATTGTTAAGAGATACGCCCTTAAATATATAATCAAAAAGCTTCTGGTCATCATAATCAAGGATTGAATCAAAGACGTTAACATCCTTTTCATCCAACATAGGTAATTTTTCCTGAGCAAATTCTCTTAATAGAAGATCTATTTCTCTCATTCCTCTTCTGCATTTCCAGTATATTCTGTTTATTTCTTGATTCATTAGTTAATATAGTTTTAGTTGTTGAATAATTTTACAAGAAAATAGATATACAAAATAAATTAATATCATTTGGTTCGCTGTATTTAAGATCTTTAAAAGTCTTACATATTAAAGGTGATGATCAAAAGATAAAAGACTTTCTTCAAGGCCAGGTTTCTTCAGATATTAATGAGCTTAATAATTTATCATCTCAGCTCTCTTGCATATGTAACCAAAAAGGTCTTGTAATGGCAGGATTCTTGATTCAAAAAGTTAATAAAAATTTTAAAATAATTATTGAAGAATCCTTAATAGAAACATTTGTTGAGGATTTAATGCCATATGCTAAATTTTTTGGAGTTACTTTTCATATGGGAGACGAGAATGTTCTGGGTCATGTTGTTGATAGCCTAGAAAAGTCAAACAACAATTCGTTTCTTACAAATGGTAGTTTTGATCTTGAGGTAGAGATTGAAGAAGATAAAAAATCTATTTCTAATGAAATAAGCCAAGATAAATGGCAAATTGCTAATAAAATAGCACTTAACCACTCCCTTTGTTTTGATGATATAGCGTTATATAGGCCACTAGAGCTTAATTATGACAAGTTGAGAGTTTCCTTTACTAAAGGTTGTTTTAGAGGACAGGAAATAATAGCTAGAATGCATTACTTGGGTGTGAATAGGAGATCTTTCTGTGCTGTTATTGAAAATACTGAGCACCCAATAGAAAATAATATCAAGCCTCTGGGTGAAAAGTTAGAATGTGAAAACTATAAAATTTATAATTGTTTTATAGAGCAGGATATTCAAAACGAGCTGCTGAAATCAAACAAGCATGAGTTATTTACTATGCCTACCAATCAATTGGACTAATTTTATTTTTTAATAAAAAAGAATTGGTCTTTGAGAAATGTCTACACCCTAAAAATCCTCTATACGCAGAAAGCGGCGATGGGTGAGGAGCTGTAAATACAGCATGCCTTTTTTCGTCTATTAAATGCCTCTTGCTGATAGAATTTGCACCCCATAATAAATACACTAAATTATGTTTTTTATTTAAAATCTCGATGATGGATTCAACTACATTTGACCACCCAATTGAAAAATGAGATCCAGGTTTTGAATCCTCTACAGTTAATGCGAAATTAATTAATAGTACGCCTTGACTGGCCCAGCAACTTAGATCTCCAGAATGATGAGTTACAGACCCTAAATCAGAGTGGATTTCTTTATAAATATTTCTTAAAGATGGGGGTATTTTATTTCCCTTTTTAACAGAAAATGCAAGGCCATTTGCTACGCCTTTTTGGTGATATGGATCTTGTCCAAGTATGACAACTTTTGTATCTTTAAAACTACATAATTTAAATGCATTATAGATATCATTAGCTTTCGGATAGATATGTTTATTATTTTTAAATAGCGCTTCTAGTTCATCAATTGGGTTGGATAAATCGATAGCAACACCCCCTTCTTTAAGCGTCTTATGCCAATCGCTTGGCAATTTAAGTAGGTGGTTAAATTTGTTCATTTTCTATGAAATTTTATCCACAGAATCTGTGGATAAAGTTATGGATAACTTTATTTTTAATACCTCAAACCTATATAAAACAAGGGTTTGGTAAAGTTGTCTAAAATTTATACAATAATACATTTAAATACCGCAAATCAATAACTTAAGTAAAATATGTCAAACATAATGTACACAATATGTAAAAAAGTTACATAACTCAATAACACTTAAATCCACTGTTGACAAGTAATTTTTATAACGATTTTTATATATTAACAAAAAAGAACATAAGTTCTTATTATTTCAAGAATTTTGAGATAATTTCCGTAAACTATTTACAGAGTCTAACGCTTATAACATGGTCAATATTTTTAATATTTTCTACCAGTTCTTTTGATGGCTTCTCATCTAAGTCTATTAAACTAATGCCAATTGAATCTCTGCTTTTGTGTGTCATGTCAGCAATGTTAATTTTATTGCTACCAAGCTCATCTGTAATTTTACCTATCATTCCAGGCTCATTTTTATTGATAATAACCAGCCTATGTTCTGCTGTTTTTCCAAGCTTTATTCTTGGAAAATTAACCGAGTTTATTATCACGCCATTTTTTAAAAAATTTGTTACCTGATCCGCAGCCATAACTGCACAATTAACCTCAGCCTCTTTTGTACTTGCACCGATATGCGGAAGCAAGATTACATCATGAAATGAAGAGGACCTTTCAACCAATTCGGGGGTTGGGAAGTCTGTAACGAAGCCAGATAATATATTTTGATTTAATGCATCAATAATATCCTCATTATTAACAATTCCTCCCCGTGATAAATTGATAAGTTTTGCACCTTTTTTAATAAATTTAATTGTCTCTTTAGAGATTAGATCTTTTGTAGCTTCTATTAGAGGGACGTGAAGTGAAATATAGTCAGAATTACTTAAAAGGTACTCCATAGTCTCTGCCCTTTCGACGTCCCTTGGAAGCCTCCATGCCGAATCTACAGAAATATGAGGGTCGAATCCAATTATTTTCATACCCATTACTTCTGCTGTTTGGGCTAATAATGAGCCAATAGCTCCAAGACCCACGATACCTAATGTCTTACCTTTTAATTCATTGCCTTTAAAATTCTTCTTTTGAGACTCCATAGAGGCGTTAAGCAATGCATTGTCTTGGCCAGACAGTGTTTTAGCGTAAGCATTTCCCTGAATAATACCCCTTGAGGATAAAAGCATGCCACACACAACCAGCTCCTTTACAGCATTTGCATTAGCTCCAGGAGTATTGAATACAACTATTCCTTTATTTGTTGCGTCTATAACAGGAACATTATTAGTCCCAGCGCCTGCCCTTCCTATACATTTTAATGATTGATTGAGATCGCCATCCGTTAAAACCTGGCTTCTTATTAATAGTGAATCAGGATTAATTTCATCTATATGAAGATCATTTTTAGCCAATATCTCAATTCCATCCTCAGCGATGTTGTTATAAATTTTGTATGTATACATTTTTTAAAAGGGTTAAATAAAAAAAATTATTATATAGCTATATTTAAAAAAAAATTAAATATCTTTTTATAAACCTAAATATAGTACCTAATTCAATGATGAATCTATAAACATCTTCCAATCTGCATAATCTTTTTTATAGAAATTATTTAATTTACTATTTGATCTATATTTGCTTTCGATTAATGTTTTAATTTCTTCCATAGCAACCCCATCGGCAATCTGACAAACTATACAAGCTCCAAGTGCTGTTGATTCAGTGTTGCTTGGCTTTGCGACCTCTTTTTGAAGGGAGTCTGCAAGAATTTGTAAAAAAGATTTATTTGCAGTCATTCCTCCATCAACAAGTAAACTATTGATTAAAATACCATTAGACTCAAGAATAGTAATAATATCCTTTGTTTGATAGCAAATAGATTTAAATGCAGCAGTGATCATATCCTCCTTGCTTGAATTCTGAGTAATGCCGCTAAAGCCAGCTCTGACATCAGAGTTCCAATATGGTGTGCCTAGGCCATTAAATGCTGGTAAAAATTTAACATTATTAGACTCACCATTTTTTTCAATGAATGCCTCGCTATCGGCGGAAGAGCTAAAAAATTTCATTTTATCTCTTAACCACTGAATAATATTGCCACAAGAATATATACTACCTTCAAGTGCATAACTCGTTTGATTATTTAATCTGTACCCCACTGTTGTTAGCAAACCTTCTTTAATAGTTACCGGTGTCTCTTTTGTGTTAACCATTAAAAAACAGCCAGTTCCGTAAGTTGATTTAAGATCTCCATTATTAAAACAAGCTTGGCCAACTAAAGCGCTCTGCTGGTCTCCAATAACCCCATTGATTCTAATATCAACTCCATCAATATCTAAAGTTCCAAAAAAAGAATCACAATCCCTTACTTCAGGCATCATCGAAATTGGGATGTTAAACAAATTCAGGAGGTCTAAATCCCAGGACATGGTGTGAATATTAAAAAGCATGGTTCTCGATGCATTCGTAACATCTGTTAAGTGATTTTTTTCTTTGGACAACTTGTATATCAAAAATGAATCAACAGTACCAAACATCAAATTACCAGATTCTGCATCACTTCTAGCATTTGGAACATTGTCTAATATCCAACTAACTTTAGAAGCAGAAAAATATGGATCTAGCAATAAACCAGTTTTGTTGGAAACCATTTCCTCATTTCCATCTGCTTTTAGATTGGAGCACATTGAACTAGTTCTTCTATCTTGCCAAATAATTGCTGGGTAAATAGGATTGCCTGTTTTTTTTGACCAAACTATAGTCGTTTCCCTTTGGTTTGTTATGCCACATGATGTGATATTAAAATTATCACTATTAGTAACATCCTTTATTGTTGCAAGAACGGTATCTAGAATTTCTTCAGGGTTAGCTTCAACCCATCCATCCTTAGGATAAGACAATTCATATGCCTTTTGAGAATCCTTAATAGAATTCAAATCTGAATCAAAAATGATTGATCTAGAGCTTGTCGTTCCCTGGTCAATGGCTAAATAATTTTTCATAATTTCACATCCTTTGTATAATTATCCACAATTTATCAACTGATTACCAACAGCAAAAAAACACCTTATATACACTATATAGTGAAAAAAAATGAAATTGTCACAATATATAGTGTTTTTTTACTTGATTCTTTATCCACAACAAGTAATATTAGCAGTAAGAGAAATTTAAGGTGATTGCTAAGAAGCAAATACAAAACCTCTTTCAAACAGTTATAAAAAACTCATTTGAGTAAGAATTTTTTTGGGGACAAAATAAAAAAGATGGAAACACAACAAGAAGCAAGCAAAACAATAAACGTCCAAGAACAGCCACTAGTTAATGATATTGAAACTACAGCTCCTGGAAAACTAAGAGTAATAAAAAGAAATGGAAAGGTAGTTGCATTTGAAGAAGACAAAATAAAGGTAGCTATTACCAAGGCATTTCTTGCAACAGAGTCTGGGAATGCGGCAGCAAGCGAAAGAATACACAAAAAAGTAAATCAAATCTCAACAGGCATTATTGAGGTTTTTGAAAGAAGAATGCCATCTGGTGGAACACTGCATATTGAAGAAATACAAGATCAAGTTGAATTGCAGCTTATGAGAACAGAAGAGTTAAAGGTTGCAAGAAGCTATATTTTATATAGAGCTGAGAGAACGCAAGAAAGAAAAAAAGAGGCTCCAGAAATTGATATAGCTAATAGACCAGAAATTAATATTAAAAAAAATGATGGAACCTTAGTTCCTTTAGATATTGATAAAGTTGCAATGCTAATCAACGATGCTTGCGAAGGACTTGAAGCTGTTTCAATGAATGAGGTTCTTGAAGAGGCACTCAAAAATCTATATGACGGAGTGTCGCTTGCAGATATGAGAACAAGCCTTGTTATGTCAGCAAGAACAAAGGTTGAAAAAGAGCCCAATTATTCTTTTGTTACAGCAAGAATACTAATGGATCAAATTCGAAGCGAAGCTTTAGGATTTCTTGGTGTTGCTGATGAGGCAACATATGATGAAATGGAAAATCATTATCCAAAAGCACTAAATGCATACATAGATAAAGGAATAGAGTTAGATATTCTAGACCCAGTACTTAAAACATTTGACCTAGACAAGATGGGGGCTGCCATAGACCACACAAGAGATAATCAGTTTACATATTTAGGACTTCAAACTCTTTATGACAGGTATTTCATTCATAGTGATGATGTTAGGTATGAGTTACCACAAGTATTCTTTATGAGGGTTGCTATGGGATTAGCTGTTGAAGAGGAAAATAGGGAAGATAGAGCAATAGAATTTTATAAATTACTATCAAGCTTTGACTACATGAGCTCAACTCCTACCCTTTTTAACTCCGGAACAAAAAGACCTCAACTATCATCTTGCTATTTAACAACAATTCCAGATGATTTAGATGGAATATTTGGAGCAATGAAAGATAACGCTTTACTCTCAAAATGGGCTGGTGGACTCGGTAATGACTGGACTTCAGTTAGAGCTATGAACTCATATATAAAAGGAACGAATGGAAAAAGCCAAGGTGTGGTTCCTTTTCTTAAGGTTGCGAACGATACAGCTGTTGCGGTAAATCAGGGTGGAAAAAGAAAAGGTGCTATGTGTGCATACCTTGAAACATGGCATTTAGATATCGAAGAGTTTTTAGAATTAAGAAAGAACACTGGTGATGAAAGAAGAAGAACCCATGATATGAATACTGCAAACTGGGTTCCAGATTTGTTTATGAAAAGAGTTGAGCAAGGCAAGAACTGGACATTATTTTCACCAGGAGAAACACCAGAACTTCACGATCTTATTGGAAAAGATTTTGAAGAGAAATATGAAGAATATGAAAGAAAAGCTGCGGCTGGAGAAATGGATCAGCATAAATCACTTCCAGCAAAAGAGCTTTGGAGAAAAATGCTTACAATGCTTTTTGAAACTGGTCATCCTTGGATTACATTCAAAGATGCTTGTAATTTAAGGTCTCCACAGCAACATGCAGGTGTAATTCATTCATCAAACCTTTGTACAGAAATAACACTTAATACAAGTGCGGATGAGATTGCGGTATGTAATTTGGGCTCTGTTAACCTTGCAAGACACATGAAAGATGGAAAGCTTGATCAAGAAAAAATTAAGCAGACCGTATCAACAGCAATAAGAATGCTTGATAACGTTATTAATATTAACTACTACTCTGTAGAAACTGCAAAAAACTCAAACCTAAAGCATAGACCAATAGGTTTAGGAATGATGGGCTTCCAAGATGCATTATATGTTCAAGACATAGCTTACTGCAGCGATGAAGCTGTTGAATTTGCAGACAAAAGTATGGAGCTAATAAGCTACTATGCGATTCACGCCTCTACAGAGCTTTCAAAAGAAAGAGGAAGCTATAAATCATACGAAGGATCTCTCTGGAGCAAAGGAATTCTTCCAAAAGATTCAATTGAGATACTAGCTGAGAATAGAGGAAACGAATATATCAATATTGATAGGTCTGAAACTCTTGACTGGGATACACTGAGAAAGAAAGTTATAGCTGATGGAATGAGAAACTCAAATGTTATGGCCATAGCCCCAACAGCAACCATATCTAATATTACAGGTGTAACACAATCAGTTGAACCAACTTATCAAAACCTATATGTTAAATCTAACCTATCAGGTGAATTTACAATCGTAAATCCTCATCTAGTAAATAAACTTAAAGATCTTAACTTATGGGATGACGTTATGATCAATGATCTCAAATATTTTGAAGGCAGTCTAACAGAAATATCTAGAATTCCAGATGATATAAAAACCATTTACTCTACTGCATTTGAAGTAGAGCCAAGATATATAGTTGAAGCAGCTAGCAGAAGACAGAAATGGATAGATCAAGGTCAGTCATTAAACCTATATATAGGGAATGCTGATGGTAAAAAACTTGATATCACATACAGAATGGCATGGTATTCAGGACTGAAAACTACATATTATTTAAGATCTATTGCTGCTACATCAACAGAGAAATCTACAGTACAGCAAGGAAAACTAAACGCAGTGAGTTCAGGTGAAACTGAAGCTGCACCACAAGAACTTGGGGCGCCGGCTCCAGTTCCTTCAGCTTGCTCTTTGGAAGAACCAGATTGCGAAGCTTGCCAATAATAAAGGAGAAAAAGAATGTTGAATTGGGATGATTACGGTAAGGAAGAAAACAATACACCCGCTGTAGTAAATGTTAGCGAAAGTGTGAAAGAAGTACAGAAAGCAGAAGCTCCTGCAAAACCAGTAATGGATACAGCAGCGCCAGTGCCTTCTGCAGAAAATAAAATCATAGAAGAAGGAACAAGAGCTGAAACAGCAAGAGAAGCTGTTAAGAACCTTGATGAAGCAGCAGGCATTGCTGAACTTGATCAAGTGATGGGTTCAAGAGTTCAAGTCGACGATAAAATGATGATTAATTGTAATGCGGACCTCAATCAGTTAGTTCCATTTAAATACGATTGGGCATGGCAAAAATATCTTGATGGAAGTGCTAACCACTGGATGCCTCAAGAAATAAATATGACAAATGATATTGTTTTATGGAAATCAGAAGATGGTCTAACAGAAGATGAAAGAACAATAGTTAAAAGAAATCTAGGCTTCTTTTCTACTGCTGATTCACTAGTGGCCAACAACCTTGTTCTTGCTCTTTACAGGCTAATAACGAATCCTGAATGCAGACAGTATATTTTAAGACAAAGTCTTGAAGAAGCAATACATACTCATGCATATCAATATTGTATTGAGTCGCTAGGTATGGATGAAGGTGAAATATTTAATATGTATAGAGAAATACCTTGTGTAGCGAGAAAGGCTTCATGGGGATTAAAATATACACAAGAAATTTCTAACCCTGAGTTTAAAACAGGAACAGTTGAAACAGACAAACAGCTACTCAAGAACTTGATTGCTTTTTACTGCGTTCTTGAAGGAATATTCTTCTATTGTGGATTTACTCAAATCTTATCAATGGGAAGAAGAAACAAAATGACAGGAACATCTGAGCAATTCCAGTACATCCTTAGAGATGAGTCAATGCATGTAAACTTTGGTATTGATGTTATCAATCAAATAAAAATTGAGAATCCTCATCTTTGGGATGAAGAACTTAAATCCGAAGCTGCTCAAATGATTCTTGAAGGAACAGAGTTAGAAATTCAATATGCAAGAGATACAATGCCAAGAGGCGTGCTAGGTATGAACGCTGCAATGATGGAAGAATATCTCAAATTTATTGCTAACAGAAGATTAACGCAAATAGGTCTTGAAGAAGAATTCAAAGGCGTAAGTAATCCTTTCCCTTGGATGTCAGAAATTATAGATCTAAGAAAAGAGAAAAATTTCTTCGAAACAAGAGTTACCGAATATCAAGTTGGCGGAGCCCTGAACTGGGAATAAAGAAGTCAATAAAAATTATGAAGAAGCCCCTTTTAAGGGGCTATTTTCATGAGTGGATGTTCTTCGTATCTATCGGAGCCTGCATCCCACTAATATCAAAAAGTTCAAATTCAATTGAATTAACAGCAACTATTGTTTACTCGATTGGTATATTCATGATGTTTGGGTTTAGCGCGCTTTATCACCGAGTAAAATGGAGACCTAAGGTCTTAAAAATCATGAGGAGACTTGACCATTCATCAATTTTTATAATGATAGCTGGAACTTTTACACCGATATGTCTTTTAGTGCTTCCTAAAGAAACAGGCTTGCAGCTCCTGTTGATAATTTGGGTGATAGCTGGAATTGGTATATTGCAGGCTGTATTATTTACAAACTTGCCGCGAATGATAAGAGCAGGCTTATATCTAATAGCAGGCTACGTAGCAATCCCCTACCTCTCAATAATGTCATCTGTGATGGGTGTTACTAATCTAGCCTTGACCATTGCTGGAGGCACCATATATTCAGTTGGAGCTATAAGTTATGGCTTGAAATTTCCAGACTTTAGTCCTAAATACTTTGGCTATCATGAATTCTTTCATGCGCTGGTCTGTATAGCTGCAATACTTCACTTTATCGTAATTTATTCAATAGTTGGCAACTAAATTATGAAACTGTATTCAAGTAAATTTGCTCCAAATCCTAGAAAAGTTCTTATATATTTAAAAGAGAAAAATATATCAGATATAGAAATCATCGATCTTGATCTCGGGAAGCTTGAGCATAAGACTCCGGAATATAGAGCAATAGCTCCAAACTCAAGAGTCCCTGCCCTTCAATTAGATGATGGAACAGTTATATTAGAAACTACTGCGATGTGCAGATATCTTGAATGCCTGTATCCAGAACCAAATATGTTTGGAGAGAGTCCAATAGAAATAGCTTCAATTGAAATGTGGTACTCAAGAGTTTCATTTGAATTGATGGTGCCTTTGATGCATGGATTTAGGCACACTCATCCGCACATGAGTGCAATGGAGAATCAAAATGAGGAATATGGACTTGCTCAAAGAAAATTAGGAATCAAAGAGCTTGAAAATTATGACACTATTATTCAGTCAAGAGAGTTTATAGCAGGTGATAGATTTACATATGCAGATTTGCAAATGGTAACTTCTCTTCAGTTTTTAGTTCGATTAAATAAATTGAATATCGAGGACTATGGAAACCTGAATGAGTATATTATTCAGGTTTCAAGCCGTCCAAGTTTTTTGATATAAATTACTGCTTACTAATTAACTCAAATATTTTAAGGGTTTGCTCTCCTCCATTTTGAAGAGCTCTAGCATCATCCATATCTGAAATAGTATCCCAGTTAGCTGCTATATTTTCTGGGGTCATATCTTCTCCAGTGCCCAGCGATACTCCCATTGTTTCATGGGTAATTATCCTGGCATAAACTCCAGCTCCGGCAGCAATGATAACTCCATTTGGTGCATCTTTTCCTGACAGATAAATTACAGCAGGAGTAACATACTCAGGCTGTAAGTTCTTTCCAAAATCTTCTGGAATTAAGCCTTCTGTCATTCTTGTATAAGCAACAGGGGTAATTGAATTTGAAAAAACATTATATTTTTGGCCTTCAATTTTTAATGTATTCATCAGACCGACTATTGCCATTTTTGCAGCACCATAGTTGCTTTGACCAAAATTTCCGTAAACCCCACTAGATGAACTTGTAAAGACTATTCTTCCATATCCTTGTTCTCTCATGATCGGGTAAATAGTGTGAGTACAATTTAATGTTCCCTGAAAATGAACATCCATGACTAAATTGAAATCATCAAGAGTAACATTATGGAAACTTTTATCCCTTAAAATACCAGCATTATTAACAAGAATATCGATTCTTCCCCATTTATCCATAACTTCTTTAACCATGTCCTGTATGGCTGATAAATCTGTAACGCTTGCGCCATTGGCCATAGCTTCGCCGCCTGCATCTTTAATTTGCTGCACTACAGCTTCTGCTGCATCACTAGTCCCACTTCCATCTACACTTCCACCTAAATCATTTACAACGACCTTAGCGCCTCTTTTTGCAAGCTCTAGGGCATGCTCTTTACCAATTCCTCCACCCGCACCTGTTACTATTGCAACTTGATCATCAAATCTTATACTCATCTTGTGTCTCCTTTTTGTTCGAAGTCATTCTTTGTTTTAAAATAGACAATTATTCTAATCAAAATTTAAATTTTTTACTATGTTAAAAAAATATGAGCCTAGGGATTATCCAAATCTCAATATAACCATTTATGAAAATATTGAACATATATCAATATTAAATAGTTGGCATGAAACATGTTTACAAAATATAAATTGGGTAGAAGGAGAAATTAAAATTTTTGGGAAAATCCATAAAATTCCGCGCCTTCAAGCCTGGTATTCTGATCATGGAATAAATTATTCATACTCGGGAAAAGTTCTTGATCAAAATATTTGGAATAAAGAATTGCTTGAAATAAAAATACTGATCGAATCAGTTTGTAAATGCACATTTAATTCTGTTTTAGCAAACCTTTATAGGAATGGCTCTGACTCTATGGGTCTTCATGCCGATGATGAGAAAGAGCTTGGTTTAAGACCTCTTATTGCATCTTTGTCGCTTGGAGAGGAAAGAGAGATCACATTCAAACATAAATATGATGATGTTAGTCTAAAAATTCCCCAACATCATGGTCAGCTTCTTGTTATGCATGGAGATACACAAACATATTGGAAACATGAAATAAAAAAGACAAAAAAATTTAAAAAGCCAAGAATTAATTTAACTTTTAGGAATATAATTAGTTATTAATTTTAATAAATTTCATAAAGGAAAAAAAATGAGCTCAAGAGTAAAAGTAGTTGTAACAGGCGCAGCTGGTCAAATCGCATATTCATTGATACCAAGGCTAGTAGATGGCAAAACTTTTGGGGATAGAATTGTTGATCTATGTCTTGTTGAAATCCCTCAGGTTGTCAGCAAGTTAGAAGGCCTTGTTATGGAATTAGAAGACTCCTATTTTCCTCATATGGGTGAAGTTACTTATACTGATAATTTTGAAGAGGCATCGCATGATGCTGATTGGTTTTTACTCGTGGGAAGCATCCCAAGAGGTATCGTATATGAAGGAAAGAAAATTGAAGAAAGGTCAGATCTTCTAAAAATTAATGGTGGTATTTTTGTAAATCAAGGAAAAGCCATTGGCAGCAACGCCAAAGATGATGCAAAGATACTAGTGGTTGGAAACCCAGCAAATACAAATGCGCTAATTGGAAAAAATGCATCTGGTAAAGACAGTCAATTATGGATGGCCATGACTATGCTTGATTCAAGTAGAGCTAAATCAGTGTTAGCTAAAAAAACTAATGTAAACGTAGATCAAGTATCTAATATGATTATTTGGGGTAATCATAGTCCGACTATGTATCCAGATATAGAGAATGCAGTAGTTAATGGTGAATCGATTTCTTCAGTTATTAATGACATGGGTTGGGTTGAAAATGAGTTTCTTCCAACTGTTCAACAAAGAGGTAAAGCTGTTATAGATGCTAGAGGTGCATCCTCTGCAACTTCGGCTGCTAAGGCTGCTCTAGATACCGTAATTGCATGTGAAAACCCTACTGATAGCAATGATAGTTTTAGCGCTGCGGTTGAAAGCGATGGCTCATATGGTGTACCTGAAGGTTTGATTTGTGGTTTTCCGCTTTCTACAGATGGCAATGGCGTAGTTACAATCAAAAAGGGTTTAGAATTATCTGATTTTGCTAAACAAAAATTTCAAGTATCGATTGATGAGCTCATTTCTGAGCGCCAAGCGGTAGAGCATTTAATGAAATGATCCAAGAAAATAAATTTATTTTCAAATTTATATATGGAGTCCTTATTGACGAGTTATGTGAATCAGCTCAATTAATAACAAATCATGACTTATCAAGGTTAGCCAAAAGCTTAGAAAATACTCATGTCAAAAATATTAATATAAGTCCAAGTTTGGTTGACATACCTCAATCTGATGATGATATTTTTATTGTTCTTGATGATGTTAATTTGTCACCAACTGATATTGGAAAAATAAAGAACCTTCTAAGTCAGAAGATTCTAATATGCACGAAGTCAGAAAAATCTATTGAAACCCAAGAAATGATGACAAAGCTTGGTTTTCAACTTGAGTTTAATAATACAGAGGAAGAGAAAATGTGCTTTTCTTATAATCTTAAAACATATAATAATAAAAGATCATGGAATAACTCTGAGGGATGGGCAAACCCTGAGAATTTTGATAAATATAGATGGTAAGCTACTTAAAGCTTGCCAGAAACTGAAGGAACTCAACCCTTCCTCCAACAACCTCGATATCACCTGATGCAATAGACTGAACAGGGTTTTTCAAACCTGATAAAGCTAGTTTAAGTTCTGACTCGTCACTTTTAACAGTAATATTACATTCTTCTAGCTTATTAGAAATTTCTGCAACATCATTCCTGATAGTTATTGTTTTTACTAATCCTGAGGTAAATACAAAACAAGCTACATAGTTATTCTTATAAATATTCTCTGGATTTAATCTTACCGAAAGAAGGTTAAAAAAAGTATCTGTAGATATTTCATTAATCAAATCTAAAGAGCGTTCTGCAGCTGGAAAGCCATCAAAACTTTCATCTAGCTCTATAGCAGAAGTTAAAAAATAGTTTCTTTTGTTAGGATTTGATGATCGCTCGCCAATATATATTAATGCCTTTTTTCTTAAAGCTCTTGTTTCATCTAACATAAACTCTAGAGCAATCAGCCTATCGCTTAATTGGAGAGCCCATTGCATGTCCTCTTCAGCTATTGCTGTATTTAATGATTTAAGAAGCTCCTCGTTACCACCAGCTAATTTGGAGAATTGTTTTGCCTCTTCGATTCTTGATAAGGGATCTAGGTCAGATGGATTTCCGTTAAACCATCCTAAATAGCCGTTAAAGATACTTTTAACAGACCATCGTACTGTTCCATAAAATTCATATAAAAATGGTGATTCTTTTACCTTTATTGGTAAATCAATCATATCGACAATCTGATCGGGATAGTAACCTTCATTCATAAGTCTTACAGTCTGGTCATGCACAAACTGAATAGCATCTCTATATAAAGTTAATGCTTCTGATACATCTGGTCCAACTATAGGCCTTGTATGGCTTGGAAATAAAAATTGTGGGTCTAGTCTTCTCATATGATCTAGACTACCTATCCAGCCCATTACATCTCTATGAGTGGTTCCTCTAATTGTATACAGGTTAGGAAAGGTCTTATAAATATTGTCACCCGGCATAAGTGATTCATGTTTTGGCAACCAAACAAATAACTGGTCATTAGTTTCTCCGGGGGCATGAAATAATTGAATATCAATACCTGCTATATCGAGTATTAACTTATCTTTAAAGGTGGTATCTGGTTTTACATAACCTGGTGGTGATTTAGATACATTGAGACTCTTACCTATTCCAACGTTAATCAAGTCCTCTTCAGGTAATTGAGTTCCAAACATTCGGGCGCTTCTAACTGAAACAATAGGATTAATTATCCCTAATATTCTTTGCATATAATAATCCGTAGATTCATGTGCAATAATTTTTGGTCTTTCTGGTTGAGAGGTTAAATAGAATGATGTTCCAAAAGTATGATCACCATGATTATGAGTATATATAACAGCTTTTATAGGATTTGAATTTTTTTTCTTAAAAAATGAATAAATCTCTTCTGCTTCAAATACGCTATCTGCCGAATCAATAATAATATTGCCGTCAATGCCCTCAACCATGATTGAGTTAGCAATACCAAAGCCAATAGCTATATGAACTCTCCCCCCAGGAGTCTGATAGGTTAATACTTCTTTATTAAACTCCTCTGAGTGCTTTATTAGTTTTTCAACTTTAGAGATTTTTGGAACTTCAACAGAATCTGATTGAGAGCATGCAGAAATAAGAATACAAGCAATAAAGATAAAACAAAAATTAAATACTTTCATGTAAACTTTTATTTATTTATAGAAAGATCCTAGAGAAAACTAATCATTATTTCATCAACAAGAACATCAGATTTATCCTCATTAGCAATAGCGCTTGAGTAATCAGATCTCCAGACAGTAACCACAGTCCATAGGGTTGTGTCTTTGGATGCATCCTTGAGATTTATTCTTAAAATATTTTCAGTAATAGTTCGTACGTTATTATCGTACATATAATTGTTCCAATAATATCTTGAATAGTGAAAGTTAGACCTATCAGATTGGACTTTATCCTTACTGCTTAGGTTGATATTAAAAACTAAGCTTGAGTCGGATGAGTATTTTAAGCCTCTCGATTCAAGAGCATTTTTTAGATTGTTTTTAAATCTTTCTAGTTCAATTGGATTTATTTCTGCACTTATATTTGATTCGTTTATATTTATATAAAAGTCGTTATAATTGCTTAAGTTAAAAGTATCAATTGAATCAACCTCGATGTTGGATTGAGTGGTGGCGCAGCCTACCAAAATTAATATACTGGCTAATTTTGTAATTATTTTCATAGAATAAGTGTACATGTTTTTATAGATTTTTATTATGTTTAACCTTCAAGACCAAAAATATATCCCTTTATTAGATCTCAATGCTCAAATATATAATGAATCTGAATTCAATTGCAAGCATGTTCACTTAGATTCGGATAGCGATGAAATGGTCTTTATGGTTGCTTTTAGGACGATACCTGAAGATTCTACCGGTGTAGCACATATTCTTGAACATACCGCCCTATGCGGTTCAAAAAAATACCCAGTTAGAGATCCATTTTTTATGATGATAAGAAGATCTCTTAATACATTTATGAATGCATTTACCTCAAGCGATTGGACGGCATATCCTTTCGCAACGTTAAATAATAAAGATTTTGATAACCTTTTGGGTGTATATCTTGATTCAGCATTTTTTCCTAATCTTGATAGTCTGGACTTTGCCCAAGAAGGACATAGATTGGAATTTAAAGATAAAACAAATATTGAAAGTGAAATTGAGATTAAAGGGGTTGTCTATAATGAAATGAAGGGTGCTATGAGCTCGGTTACAAGTCAGCTATGGCATGGGATGTCAAAACACTTATATTCTTCATCTACTTATAAGCATAACAGTGGTGGAGACCCTGATAAAATTCTAGATCTAACTCATGAAGAATTGGTAAATTTTCATCGAAAACACTACCACCCTTCTAACGCAACATTTTTTACCTATGGAAAAATTGATCCAGTTCAAATCCAAGAATTTATTAAAAAAAATGTTTTGGAGAGCTTTCAACCATCATCTGAGGTTATTGCTGTAAGAAATGAAGAGCGAATCACATCACCAAAAATAGTATCTGATTTATATAACCCATTGCCTGGAGATGAGGACAATCACCATGTTGTTATTAGCTGGCTCTTAAATGAAAGTCATGATCCTGTTGAGTTATTAGAGACATACTTAATGTCTAATATTCTTTTAGATAATTCTGCCTCTCCGCTTAGGAAAGTTTTAGAAAACTCAAAACTGGGTAAATCGCCTTCTCCTCTTACTGGTCTTGAGGCAGATCAAAAAGAAATGGTTTTTGCTGCAGGCCTTGAGGGTGTTAAAAAAGATCAGCACATTGCTGTTGAAAGTTTAATTACTGATTGTTTACAAAATCTTATTCTTGATGGAATTCCAAGAGAACTAGTTGACTCTTCTCTACATCAGTTAGAAATAAGGCAAAGAGAAATAACAGGCTCAGGCATGCCATTTGGGCTTCAAATTATGCTTACATGTCTTCCTGCTTGTATCCACAATGATGATCCTTTGAATATCTTAGATTTAGATAATGCTTTCAATGTTATTAAAGAAAGATTAAATCGAGACAACTATATCGAAGGCTTGATTGAAAAACATCTGATTAATAATCCCCATAAATTAAATTACTCTTTAGTCCCTGACACAGAATTTAATAGAAGAAATGAGGAAGCTATTGTTAAAAAAGTTCATCAAAAAACTGAAAGTCTTACAGTGGATGATAAAAATAAAATTGTTGCCCTGGCTGAAGATCTAGAAAAACGTCAAGAAAGAATTGATGATCCAGAAATTCTCCCTAAAGTTACTAAAGAAGATATTCCTTTATCAAGAAATTATCCAAATCCAAATATATCTGTAGTAAATAATATAGAAAATTATTTTTATAAATCTGGAACCAATGGCTTGGTTTACCATTCAATGCTATTTCCTTGTGAGGCACTTACCATTGATGAGCTAAAAATTGCTAGCTTATTCACGAGCTCTCTTACAGATATAGGTCTGGGGTCTGATTCATATGAAGATGTTCAAAAGTATCAATCTTCTATTACAGGTGGTATTTCAGCATCATTTACAATGATTCCAAATAAAGGTGATTCTGAACATAAGCTAGCTCTTAAAATTAGTGGTAAAAGTTTAGAAAAAAATGCTCATTTAATGCAAGATTTAATGATCAGAACTGTTCAAGAAGCCAATTTTGGTGAGCATCAAAGAATCCAAGAATTGCTTAGCTTCATCTCGGCAGATAACGAACAATCACTGACTCAAAATGGTCATGTTTTAGCTATGGCTAATGCTGCATCTCAGCTTACTGAGGTAGCTTCAACCAATGATTTAACTTCTGGCATAAGATTTATTAACAATACAGGTCTTTTATCAAAAAATATTAGTGATGAAGGTAGTCTTGATATCTACATTAAAAATTTAAAATCTATTCAATCAAAAATCTCTCTTACACCAAAAAATATATTTACAGCTTCGTCTTTAAACCAGGATGAGATGGACTTGAAATCTTTTAGTGGTTTAAATGCTGCTGATGTTGATGAACAGAATTTTATTAAGGTTCAAGATAAATCTATTGGATGGATAACTGGATCACAAGTTTGTTTTTGTGCAGAAGCTTTTCCAACAGTTGATTCATCTCATGAGGATGCACCTGCTCTATCTGTTTTAGGGACCGTTCTTCGTAATGGTTATCTTCATTCAGCCATAAGAGAGAAAGGTGGTGCATATGGAGCTGGAGCCATGCAAGATTCCCATAACAGTGTATTTAAATTCTTTTCATATAGAGATCCTAAATGTTCTGAGACATTTTCAGAATTTAATAATGCCAGAGAGTGGTCATTAAAAAATATTACCAATGCGCATTTAGATGAAGGAGTTTTGGGTGTGATTTCTAGCATTGATAAGCCCATGTCGCCATATGGTGAAGCTATGAGTGATTTTATGAGCGAGCTGGATCATAGAACTCAGGAAGACAGACTGGTATTTAGAAATAAAGTGAAAGAATGCTCTATAAATGATTTGGTTAGAGTATCAGAAAAGTACTTATTCAATCAATCTAAGAAATCTGTAATTGCTGGAGAGAGTTTCCAGGATGAAATAAAAGACCTAGGTTTTAATTTAAAAAATATTTAATTATCCAAAAAATAGGAATTTCTTTTTCTTTAGATCTTGTGCGCAACCCCAATATTGCTGTTGGTATTTGGTTGATCTAGCTTGAACTCTATCTGAAACCTTTACTAGCCATTGTTTTTTTCTATAAGTTTTTTTCTTAAACCCGCCATAACCCTCGTGGTATGCAAGGTAAAGAGATCTCGCATCTGTTCGTTCAAATCCTTGATAGTAGCCTTTGCTGGCATACCAACCTATAAAGTCAGCTGAGTCCTTAAAATCTTTTCTATTCGCTCCAGAATTTCCAGTTTCATCTTTATAGTCATCCCATGTCATAGTGAGTGCTTGAGAGTAACCAACTGCGGTTGAGGGCCTAAACCATGGAATAAATCCAAGTAGCTTATCTCTTTCTGGTCTAGCGTCTGATTTAAAACTAGATTCTTGGTAAACAAATGACATTAAAACATAAGGAGGAATTTTCCATCTTTTTTCTGATCTCATCACAGCCTTATACCAACTTCTTTTTTCTTTAAATATAAGACATATATTATCTGGGTTCTCAGGTGGTTTGGTAACACATGATTGAAAGAAAACAGCAATACACAAGACGCTCAAAAATTTTATTTTTTTAGAATTCATTAGATTTTTTCTCCGACATCAAACCCTCTAAAAGTTTTGAACCTTGGAAATCGAAGACTATAATTTTCACCTTCCATACTTTGAGTGATTGCATCTGCTCTAATTTCTATAAGCTGTCCAACAAGTGAGTCTTTTGCTGCCCAAAAACTCTCTCTATCTTCATCTGTGAGACCGCTCCCTACGCTCAGTGAAAAAAACTTACCATCATCATCTCCCTCAACACTAAATGCGCCAAGCTTGCCTTCATGTTTACCAGTGCCCTCTTGAATAGATACTACTTTTAAAGTTACCTCTATAAATGGTTTAATCTTTAGCCATGCATGGCTTCTCTTGCTTTCATATAAAGCTTTTTCTGGTTTAATCATTAAACCTTCGTAACCTTCACTTAATGCCTTTTTATTCATTGAAGCAAATGTTTTTTCTCCAGCCTCTGTATCAAAATCAATAACAGTAAATTCTACTGGTTTTATACAATCACTAAAATTATTTGCCAATGTAGTTAAAACTTCTTTTCGTTGGAGTGTATCAAGAGAACTTTTACCTTCATTAAATTCTTTAATAGGCAATACATCAAAAAGAGCAAGATATGCGTCTTCAGTTTTTGCATTTGTTTTTCTATGCACCTGCTTCATTAAGGATTGGAAATCATCGCTCATAACCTCACCATCAAAAACAAGACCATTGAATTCTTTTTTATTCAGCGCTTCTTCTATGTGTGGAAAGTTACTCAAGATTTTTCCATTCCTGCTATACAGTGTTGTTGAATTATTCTTTGTAATAGCAATAACTCTTACTCCATCATATTTATATTCTACCAAGCATGGGCCTTGAATTTTTTTTGGATGCTTAGCTCCATCGTGAGCTAGCATGCAAGAAAATACTGGAACTCTGTATTGAATATCCATTCTCTTAGCAACGTTATTAACTGTTTTTTCACTTACGCCGCACCTCAAGTCTTTGATTAGGATTCTTCTGTACCAATCATTCCACTGTTCTGATGTTGCTTGATTTAATAATTCAATAATAAGATCACGAGCAGCATGTCCTGTTTTTTCACGCTCAATTAATAATAAAGCACTCGATTTAAAATCCTCCCAATCAAGCCCAGGTCCATCCTCTTTGGATTCAGGGACTTGCTTAACGCCGAAAGTTATCAATGAGTCTAAGCACATTGCTAACCCTTCTTGAATATCTATTTTGTTTAGGTGCTCTTCAATAACATCTTCTTTAAAGAGTCTGCTATTATCACTCTCAAGTTTCTGGATGATTTGCCAAGGAAGTAGTTTATTTGCCATTATCTTTAATGCTAATCAAAATTTTTAAGTTGTCTTAGCCTCGTAACCTCTTGAGCTTTTGTTTCAATATGTGAAATCATTTGTTTAGTAATCGGTAATCTTTCCCCATCACAAATATTGGCATAGAATTTTTCAGAGAAGTTATAAGCAAATGCAATCATCTCTCTTACTGCCAATAATGGCTCTTCAACATTATTAAGATCTGTTGCCATTATTACAGCGAAAGTCTTTGTATTTTCTTCAAAAGTTCCTGGGTTTAAAGCATTGGCGACCCTAAAAATTTCTTTATTACTTTTACCCTTAAGTGAAAAAAACCCATGAGCCAGCTTAGCTCCTGAGTTGTTCATAAAACCAAATAACTGCTCAATATCAAAAGATGATTTATCCATAGAAATTAAATTGAGGACCACTAATTCTTGATCATTTATAAATTCTTGCTCTTCAAAGTCAAATGATTTCTGGGTTTCTTGTCTAACATCATCAAATTCTTTGATTTCAAAAGAATCGGATACCTCCTCTATTTTTACTTTTAACTCATTACCACTAGATATCTTTCTAATAAAAAGAAAAACAATGGTTAGAAATATTAGTACAGAAAGGCCTATAAGATAAATATCAAGATTACTTTGCATTTAGGCCTCTGCGAATTCAAGTGCTTGATTTACATCAACCGAAACCATTCTTGATACTCCAGCTTCTTGCATAGTAACTCCCATCAAGTGGTCACTTTTTTCCATTGAAACTTTGTTATGAGTGATGAAAATAAATTGAACGGTCTTCGACATCTCTTCAACCATATTGATAAATCTCATTGTATTTAAGTCATCTAAAGGAGCATCAACCTCATCCAATATACAGAAAGGAGCTGGATTCAATTCAAATATTCCAAAAACTAAAGCCAATGCAGTCAGGGCTTTTTCACCACCAGATAATTGAGAGATAGATGAATTCTTTTTACCAGGAGGTCTTGCCATTATTATGACGCCAGCATTAAGAGCATCCCCTTCTGTTAGAGCCAATTCTGCATAACCACCACCAAAAAGTTTTGCAAAAACCTCTTTCATTCTTGCATTAATTGCATCAAAACTGTCTTGAAATCTAGTTTTAGTTTCAGTATCAATAGTTTTAATTGCACCTGACAATTTATCAAGAGCTTCTGTTAAGTCATTGTATTGAATATCTAATTCTTCTTTTCTTTTTGACTCTTGAGCAATTTCTTCAGGTGCCGCTAGGTTTATTGCCCCCAATCTAATGATCTTAGCTTGAATATCTGCAAGCCTATCCTGAAGTTCTTTTATTTGCATTCCATCATATTTAGAGTAATCAATATCTTCAATTTTTAGGCCAGCATCTTTTATCTTGGCATTAGCATTTTCAAGATTTATTTCATAGGTTTTGAGATCAAGTCTTACATTAGTTACTTTTTCAGATATGGATTTGAGATCTAATTCAGCTATAGATTTTTTGTTCTCAAGCTCTCTCATGCTTTCATTAAACCTAGATTGTTTTTGGCGTATTTCTAATAGAATAGACTCAGCATTAGAGCTCTTATTAACAAGATCCGACATTATATTTTGTATTTCTAATTTCTTATCTTTACTATTTTTTATAGTTTCAGATAGTTCATTTTGTCTATCAAGGTATTCGTCTGGTGATGCCAGATTAATAGAACCTAGATCGTTGATATTTTTTTGTATGTCATCAAGTGATACTTCTAAGCCTTCAAGATCCATTCCTTGATATTTATTTTGATCTAGTTCTGAAATATTAATCTCAGCCTTATCTAGAACTTGAGATGCATTTTGAAGATTAATCTCATAGGTTCTTAAGTCTAACCTGAGATTACTTACATCCTTCTCTAGAGATCTCATTTCGTTTGCTACAAACAACTTACCACCATCCAACTCTCTAACCTCTGCATCAAGTGTGGCTAACGCAGATGAGCTTGTTATAAGGCTCTCATTTAAGCTTTCTTGTTGACTAGTTAATGTTACAAGACTTTGTTTTGCTGATATTTTTTCTTCTGAAGTTTTTTGGATTAAAGCTTCAACTTCCTGCTGTCTTTTAAGGAATTCTTCTGTATATGATTTTGATTGATCTGAAGCTATTTTAAGTATGCTCATAAGCAACTCTTTTAATTCTTTGACTTTATCATTTATTACATTTGCGCTAGACCCAAGATTTGTCAATAAATCTGAAATACTATCAATTAAATGAATTGCCTTTTCTTTAGGGCTTAAGTTATCTGTACTAGATTCTTTTTCTTTAGCTTTTTTATAGCTTTCTTTTACAGATACTAAATCCCTATTTGCTTGGGACTCAACTTTCTCTAGGTTGAAAATACTGCCTTCAAGCCTAGCTATATTCCCACCAATTGAAAAGCTTGATGCCTTTAACTCATCCAGCTTCAAGTTTGCAGTTTTTTGCTTTTCTTTAACAGAATTTATTGCTTCTTCGCGAGAATCTAAATCAGACTGCTTAGACTCAATTGAATCTTCTAAAGGTTTAATTTTTTCTACAATAGCATCTTTATTTTTTACAGCATCTAAAGCTTTAATTATTGAGATATTAAGCTTAAGTTCTTGTTGTTTTGGACTAAGATCCTTAAAAGTAGATTCTTTTTCTACAGCTTTTTCATAGCTCTCTTTTGCTCTTTCTAATGCCGCAAGATTAGATGCCTCTGACTTAGATATATTCTGGAGGTTAGCCTCATGCTTAGCAATTTCAGCACCGATAGTATAAAAATTCTTTTGAGCTGTTTCATAAGAATCGACAACAGATTCATTTTGAGTTCTAAATTCATCAATCTGAGATTGCTTCGTGTCAGACTCTGCTTGTTTTATTTTTAAATCTCTATTTAAGCCATCAAGACTTTTTTGAAGCTGATCTCTATTTTTTTTAGCTTCTAGTGAAAATAATATCGCTGTATTGATTTGGTTTTCAGATTCTTCTTTCTTTAAAGAATTATATTTTTCAGCTGCATTAGCTTGGTTCTCTAGCCTACGTATCAATCTTTCTATCTCATCTTTAATATCTTTTACTCGAGATAAGTTTTCTTTAGTTTTCTTAATTCTGCTCTCAGTCTCTCTTCGTCTTTCTCTATATTTAGATACTCCAGCAGCTTCTTCAATATGCGTTCTTAATTCTTCTGGCTTAGCGCTAACAAGCCTACTTACCATACCCTGTTCAATGATCGCATAAGAGCTAGGGCCAAGACCTGTTCCAAGAAAAATATCCTGAACATCTTTTCTTCTGCATTTAGTACTATTTATAAAGTAAGTTGATTGGGCATCCCTGTTCATTATTCTTTTAATGGATATCTCATTGAATGCTGCGTATTCACCGCCTATTTTTCCGCTTGAGTTATCAAAAAGAAGTTCGATACTGCACTGGCCAGACGCCTTTCTATTTTCAGACCCATTAAAAATAACATCAACCATTGATTCGCCTCTCAGGTTCTTCGCAGAAAGCTCCCCTAGCACCCACCTAACAGCATCAATTACGTTTGATTTACCACATCCATTAGGTCCGACGACGCCGACTAAATTTGTAGGAAAGGATATCTTCGTTGGATCTACGAAACTTTTAAAACCTGCTAGTTTTATGTGTTTAAGCTGCATTGCGAAGAGTTATTTTGTTATGAATATATTAAACTATTGTTACTTTTTTAACCATTCATTTGAGCTAATTTTATAGGTATTTGAAGGCTCGTTCTGGTCAAGCAATATTAATGCTTCTGTTATATATTGAGAGTCGCTATTTATGCACATTAGCGAAAATTGAATATCAACAGTCTCTTTATTTAGATAGGCAGAACTAATATCAAATCCAGGAATAGAAGAGCTGGTATTATTTAAAATAGCCATTGTATTTTTATTAACATTAATTTTAGCAATTGGTATATCAGGCCCATTCATAATAAAAACCTCTACTAGACCTTTGTAATTTGAACAATTAGCAGGCCTATCGAAATCAATAAAAATTGTTGAGTTTGCGAATAAGGGGAATTTAGAGTCTCTCAAGTCTCTATAAAGGCTATAAAAAATAAATTTTTCTTCACTAGATTTGAAATACCTTTCAGAATAAGTAATAAGGCCTTCCGCTGCATTAAATTTCTTACTATCTATAGCCTCCAAGATGAGACTTTGCATCCAATAAATTTTATTTTCATCTTCAATGAGTTGCTCAAATTTATTAAGAGTTGAAGTTGAAATACTAGTATCATTTTTTATATCATCTTTCATTTCATTTGTTAGAACCTGTTCTTCAAAAAATCCGAGATATGAGAATTTTCCAATAAAACTAAAAATGCATAAAAAAATAATAATAGTTGAAATACCAATGATGTAACCCTTGTTAGCAGTTCCCTGATTTAGTAAATAAGCGAAAATAGGCAATAAAGCAAAGAAAGATAACAAGTAAATAAATATCATTAAACTTTTCTTCTAAAGATATAAGTGCTTAATGCAATCAAGAGTATTACAAAGGGAGCAATCCATAAAATATAAGTATCTTGATTAAACCCAGGGTTATATAAAACAGAACTTCCAAACCTGCTAGCTATATACTCTTTAATCTCCTTGTCAGATTTTCCATCTTTTATTAATTCAATTATTTTATTTTTTATATCTATGGAGACAGGTGCATTTGAGCTTGCAAGTGAACCACTTGTGCATTTTGGGCATCTTATTTCTTTAATGAGGCTATAAAACCTTTTTTCATCTGCAGCATTTTCAAAATTATATAAAGATTCAGGCATGATAAAATTTGAGAAAAGTAGTAATGTTAAGAAACTATATTTGATCATTCCATACCACCTTTTCTTTTTTTATAACGGGGGCAAAAACATCACCCCAAACTCTTTTATTAACTTCTCCACTGAAGTGAGCAATGATCTTCCCATTTTTAATTAGAAACGTCTCAGGAGCACCGGTAACTCCCAAATCTAGAGCTAATGAACCCGAATAATCATGGATAATTAGTCTATAGGGATCTTTATATTTACCTAACCACTCAATTGCATCATTCCTTTCATCCTTATAATTCAGACCAATAATTGGAATATTTTGAGAATTTAGTTGAACTAAAAACCCATGCTCTATCCTGCAAGTAATACACCAGCTAGCCCAGACATTTATAAGGTAGCTCCCTTCTAAATCAAGATTGTTGACTACTGAATTTTCGTAAAGGGAGTTCAACTCAAAAGCTGGCATATCTGATACCTTGAAATCCGCTCCTGGATAATAATCATTATCGTTTATAAAAAAATATAAAAAACTTATTAGAGATATTGGTATGACAAAAATTATAAACCTAAGTAAAGTAATCATCTTGAGGTGCCTCTAAGCGAAAAGGCTAGAAATGAACCTGAAATTGCCATTAACAGTGCTGAAATCCATATCCAGCGTATGAAATAATTAAATTGGATGTTAACAATCCAACTTCCATCATCAAGTTGATCACCAAGTGTTACATAAATATCCTTTAGTGGCGTTGCATGTATTGCAGTTTCGGTTGTTATTTGTCCTCTAGTAAAATACTTCCTCTTTTCTGGATTTAATACAAAAGTTTTGCCACTTGGACTATCTATAATAAATGATGCCATTACAGAATCATGATTTGACATCTTTATAAGTTCAAGATTATCAAATTTAATCCTATAATCCTTGTAAATATCATCGCCGTTAATTTTTATATTAATTGCTCTTTCAGAGCTAAATTGGCTATTTAGTGAGATTGAAATTATTAGCAAGCCCAAACCAATATGAGCGGCAATACTATAAGGATTTGAATATTTTTTATTTATAAGAAATTCAAATATTACAAAAAGATATCTAATTATTATCAATAAACCAGTAAATAAAGAAACAAGAATCCATAAATCTGAAATTACAAAATAGAGCATAACGGATATTGTTATTGCCAACGAGAATATCCCAGAAAAGAGCATTGAGGTATAAGAGTTGATGATTCTATAGGTTCTCTGCCATTTAGAATCTATAGAAAAAAATAAGAAGATACATGCAAGGATGGTAGCTGGAACAAAAATTGCATTGTAGTAAGGAGCTCCAACGCTTATTTTTTGAAGATATAAATATTCATATATCAATGGATAAAGAATGCCAAGCATTGTTGAAAAAATTAACGTTCCAAAGATAATATTATTTATTGAAATAAAAGACTCTTTTGAAAACGATGTTATAAGTTTTTTTGAAGCCAATAATGGCAATCTGTATGAGAATAGAATTAGAGATGAGAAAACTAAAATTCCAGTAAAGCTTAAAAGATACAACCCTCTTTCAGGATCATTTGCAAAAGAATGAACACTATCAATGATTCCCGATCTAACTATAAATGCTCCGAACAGGCTCAGTGAAAAAACTATGATAGATAAAAGAATAGTCCAAATTCTTAAAAGTTGTGACTTAGAAGAGACGCTTAGTGAGTGAATAAACGCAGTAGCTGCCAGCCATGGCATGAGAGCAACATTCTCTACCGGATCCCAGAACCAATAGCCCCCCCATCCCAATTCATAATATGCCCACCAACTTCCAAGAGCTATGCCAACAGTTAGAAAAACCCATGCTGAAATTGACCATATTCTGACAGATTCTTCCCACCTAATACTTTTATCTCCATTTATTAAAAATGATATTGCATTAGCAAAAGCTATGACAAAACCAACATAACCAAGGTACAACATTGGTGGATGAATCGCTAAAGCAGGATCCTGAAGAACGGGATTTATATCTGCTCCATCCATAGGCGCTATTGGTAATATTGTTTCAAATGGATTTGAGGTTAGTAAAAGAAATGACAAAAATCCGACAGCTATCAATGAGATAACGCCGATGGTTCGTGCCTTGAGAATATTATCATTAGGAGAATATGAGCTATATAGAAATCCCCATAGGCATAAAAATACTATCCAAAGATACATAGAGCCCTCATGGGCACTCCATATAGATGTTATTTTATAAAAACTGGGTAACTGGCTGTTTGAATGCTGAGCAATATATAAAACACTAAAGTTATCATTAAGTGCCAACCAAATATAAATAAAAAAAGATGAGGTCAGCATCAAGAACGCATGTGAATAGATTCGTGATATCAGCCTTGTAATATTTTTATCTCTTTTGGTGAAAAGAAATGAAAATACAAAAGTAGTTAAAAATAAACCAGTAGATAGGATTGCTAAAAAATGAGCGATCTGAATTAACATCTATTTTTCTATATCCAAGCTTGGAGGCATATAGTTTTCATCATGTTTTGCTAAAACTTTTTCAGCTTTAATTGAGCCCTCAAAAAGATATCCTAAAACAACAACACCGCTTCCTTCTTTAAATAAGTCAGGAACAATGCCGTTAAATTCAACCTCAATCGACTCTTCATAATCTGTAATTTGAAAAACTATATTGGTTCCATCTCTTACAACAGAATCCTCGAGAACCATTCCACCAACTTTAATTCTTTTATTTTCAGGTAGATCTTCAGCAAATATTTCAGACGGAGTGAAGAAAAAGTCTAAATTAGAATCAAGTGCTTTAATAATTAATATCGTTCCAAGACCTGAAGTAAGTAGCAAGAATAGGACTGTGGTTAATCTTTTTTTTCTTATTGCCTTCATTTAATTTTTTTACCGATATTTTTAATTTGCACTTTATATACTAAAAAAGTTATTGATATAGATAACAGCACTATTAAGACAACAGACCAGACATACAATCCATGATACTGACCATTAGAGCTCTGCATAAAAATAGCATCTGAAATAGAGTTAAATTTAAAATTAAACATAGTCTTTTACCCAACTTTTGTTCTTCTCTCTCTTAAGAATCTGAAGTTTAGAAGACAGGATTACGAGGCAAAAAACAATCCCAGTAAAACCAATAATTGAGCCAAATAAAGGATAAAGCATTGAAGGATCAATAGCAGGTTTCTCTGTTACTGTAATCGATGCTGTTTGATGAAGTGTGCTCCACCACTCAACTGACATCTTTATAATTGGAATATTAACAGAGCCAACAATAACTAAGATTGCTAAAAATTTATCTGCCTTTTCGTTATCTGTAAATGAGTCATGAAGAGAAATAAGGCCTAAATACATTATAAATAAAATAAGAGTAGAGATAATTCTTGCATCCCATGCCCACCATGTTCCCCATGTAGGGATACCCCATATGGCTCCAGAAACTAAAGCTATAAATGTTGTGATTGCTCCTATTGGTGCGATTGATCTAACTAAATAAGCTGATAATTTTACTTTCCATATTAAAAAAATAGCGCTTGCAAATGCCATGGCTAAATATAGGGATTGTGAAATAAATGAAGCTGGTACATGAAGGTAAATAATCCTATATGAATTTCCTTGAACGAAATCTTCTGATGTTAAAAATAAACCCCAAAAAAGAGCAACAAGGTAAATAGATAAAGAGGTATAAAAAATATAGGGATACGCCCTATCAACCTGAAATAAATAGGTTTTAGGTGATGCAAACTGATGTATAAACTTTTTTATCACAATATAGCTAATAGATTTAGGCCAAAATTACTCTAAATGCGCCTTGATAACAAAAGAGATAATAATTGGTAGTACGAGTATTATAATCGATAAGATTCCTAATAAGAGAAAAAGAAAACCTAAAAAATTCATACCTAAATTTATAGCTATGACTACCTTCCCTAAAACAACAAGTAATGGGAGTACTAGTGGCATAGTAATCAATATCCCTAATATTGATCCCTTTGTAAGACTAAGGGCGTTTCCAAAACTAAAAACATTTAAAAATATATAGGTTGTAATCATCAAAATTGGTATTAATTGAATGGCTAAATCAGCAGAACTTGTAATACCAAAACCATATAAGGCACCTAATAATGAAATTGGCAAGCCTATGAGCAGCCAATATACAAATATCTTTATAGTAATGACACCTGATAGTGAATTGTGTTTGATTGCCATCTGTTCAAGAGTGCCATCATTAAAATCTTCAAGAAAAATATCTTCTGTTGCCAACATCATAACTAATAATGTAGCTATCCATAAAACAGAAAAGAAAGACTGATCTATATCTTTATTTAAAATTTCTACAGTTAAAGGAAAAGCAGTCATAATTAAAACAAATACAAGAATTGGTCCAAGCCAGCCTCTTGATTTCTTTCTCAGTTTTAATAATTCAAATTTGAGTAATTTCATAATCTAGGCTTTATCAAGTTGAAGAACTTCAGCACTAATGTCCAAAGATATATGAGATGAAAAAATTAAAGCCTTTTTGGCAATTAGTTGATCGCTCAAAAAAGTACAAAGAATATCTTGTGATTTCTTATCCAACCCAACGCATGGTTCATCAAGAACTAATAGATCAGAGTCATTCAAAAAAAGCCTTAGCAGTGCCAATTTTTTTTGCTGGCCATACGAAAGATTAGCCACCATAACATCTAATAACTTTTCCAAGCCCAATAGTTGAAGAAAGCTTTTAAGGTTGCCATGAGCTTCTATTTCCAATAAAGATAAATTATCTTCAACTGTAAGGTACTGTTTTAGGGCATTTTTATGACCAATAAAGCAAATATCTTTATTATAATTTTTTTCAATCTTACCCTTGGTTTGTTTGGTTAGACCACTAATTATTTTTAAAAGAGATGTTTTGCCAGACCCATTACTGCCTAAAATATGTATAGCAGCTCCTTCATTTAATGAAAAGGAAAGATTTTGAAACAGCTTCGTATCATTAATTTTATAGCTTAGGTTTTCTGCTACTAAAATTTTTTTCATATTGCCTAATTTAATTTAAGATTCTTAGTTCTTATTATAAGAGCTGGAAGTGGCTTTTGTGGATCAATTCGTGAATATAGTCTTTTTGATATTTCAGAAAAAGTTTCAGAAGAAAATGAACCAGAGCCACCAATAGAAAAATATAGTCGTTTTGTAAAAAAAATACCCTGCTCAATATCGGGAATGCTTCTTACTAAAGTCGTTATTTTTTTTATATTTTGAAGAATATTTTTTCTCTTAAGACTGTATTCAAACCAACCCCATGATGACAAACCTATTAATGCAATTTTTTTTAATGCCTCTTTAGCTTCTAGATTTGGAAATGAGGATGGAGGTAAAAATACAACGACCTCACCCTTAGATCTTGTAACCAAATCATCTAATTGATTTTGATAAGATGTATTTGAAGAAAAATTAGCTAACAAATATTCTTCATATTTATTAGCTAATGGTAGTTTAATATTTTTTAATCTAGATTCTGAACCAAGAACTATATAAGTTACTAATTCCTGGTTCAAAATATTTCTGTCTTATACTTTAGATAATGCTTGCTCGTAATCAGCAATGATATCGTCGATATGCTCCAAGCCTATAGACAGTCTTACAAAACCAGGAGTAATTCCTGCTGCAAGTAATTCTTCCTCATTTAATTGGCTATGTGTTGTGCTGCCAGGGTGAATAGCAAGACTTCTTGCGTCGCCTATATTAGCAACGTGATAGACCATTTCCAGAGCATTGATGAATTTTTTACCAGCTTCAATTCCGCCTTTGATTTCAAATCCCATTAAACCGCCATTTCCACGAGTTAAATATTTATCAGCTCTTTCTTTGGCATAACCTTCCATCTTAGAGGGATAGATTACTCTTTCGACTGCATCATGGTTTGATAGGTAATCTGCTACTTTCTCTGCATTGCTTGTATGCTCTTTCATTCTTAAGGCTAGAGTCTCTAGGCCTTGTATAAACATAAATGCATTGAATGGGCTCATAGCTGCTCCCATATCCCTTAAAATAGTCGTCCTTGCTTTTAAAATATATGCTATTGGTCCTAAAGGCTTAACTGCCTCTGTCCAAATAGCCCCACCATACGAAGGATCTGGGGTATTTAATGCTGGCTGTCTTTCAGGAACGGCTTCCCAATCAAAATTACCACTATCAACAATAATTCCACCAATAGAAGTTCCGTGACCTCCAATGAATTTAGTAGTTGAATGCATCACAATAGCTGCACCATGATCAAATGGCCTACAAAGCACTGGTGCTGCAGTATTATCTACAATCAAAGGAATTCCTAAAGGTCTTCCGATTTCAGCAACTTCAGAAATAGGAAAAACTTCAAAACTTGGGTTAGGTAAAACCTCTCCATAATAGGCTCTTGTTTTATCATCTGTGGCATTTGCAAAATTCTGAGGATCAGATGGGTCTACAAATCTAACTTCGATCCCCATATCTGACATAACATTTTTAAATAAATTATAAGTTCCACCATAGAGATGGGAAGAGGCAACAACATTGTCTCCATTTTTAGCTAAGTTCTGAATAGCTACTGTAGAAGCCGCTTGTCCTGATGCGACAGCGAGAGCACCAACTCCACCCTCAAGTGCAGCTATTCTATCTTCTAGTACAGCAACTGTTGGATTCATGATCCTTGAGTAGATATTACCTAACTCTGATAATGAAAATAGATTTGCAGCATGATCGGTATCATCAAACTGAAAGCTTGTAGTTTGGTGAATAGGTACAGCTACAGAATTAGTATTTTCATCTTTCCTCCAACCCGCATGAAGGCCTATTGTTTCTGGGTTTGTGTAAGTTTTGCTCATGATTTGTCCTCAATATAATAAAAACAACTTTGAGAAATGATTGTAAATTCTCTTTAGCCTATTTTGTTGCGCCGGCAAGCTGATATCAAAAAGCGCATACCTATTATATTTATAGTTAATTAAATAACAACAGTATGGCAATAATATGCTGACATGTTTATGTTTAATATCTATAATCATGGAAACATAAGGAAAACTTCATGGCAAAAAAATATAATAATTTTAGAGTTGGCGGATCCCCACACAATGTGAATGAGGATTATGCCGTATGGACAAACGATCTTCTTACTAGAGTAATAGCAAGTAAAACAGTGATTCAACCTGGTAAAGGTACGCATGGTCATAAGCTTATTGATTCTGACGTTGTTTATGTCATTACCAATGGAAGAGGAACTATGGAAGTCATCGAATATATGAATTCAGATGAAGGTCATGGATCAGATCCTTCATATGGTGTTGAACACAAAGATTCTTATGAACTAACATCTGGAGATGTTGTCTTAGTGCAATCGGGTGACTATTGTAAAGTTATCAATGACTCGGATCATGACCAGCTTACCTACCTTAGAATATTCGATAGAGGTGGTTGGAGAAAATAACTCCTAACAAAAATATTTATGAAAGATAAAATAGGGATCTTCTTCTCAGGACTGTGTGTTGTTCATTGTCTACTCTCTACTGCCCTGATAATTAGTGGAGTTGGTGCAACATTTCTCAAAATATCCGAGGAATTAGTGCATCCAATTCTTCTTATTCTTGTTGTCATGATTGGTTTAATTAGCTTTCCCTCATCTTATAAGTTCCATCAGAATCCAAAGCCCATGATATATGGAGCCATTGGGACAGCTGGCATCTTTCTTGCTCTGTTTTTTGATACAACTTTAGAAATTGTTTTGACTATAATTTTTGGTAGTTTGCTTATCTTTGCTCATTACTGGAATAACAAACTGAAAACTGGTTAATTAATAACAACTTCGGCTACAACTGCAAAATGATCTGAAACACCCTTTCTAGCTTTTGCATTAAATCTTATTGGTCTTCCAGTATCAGCATAGCTATTAGATTCAGTTTTGTGTAATTGAATAGTTTGTTTATTAAACTTAATGCCTCTATCTCTTGAAACAAATATCGCATCTAAAAAGCTCCAGGTTTTATCATAGCTATAATAAGAAGTTCCCTTGCAATCCTTGCATCCCTCCAGGTGTGAGACATACCAAATATCCTGCTGATTGTTATATATATTTAATTTAGTATCATCTTTTGAACTTAAATTGAAGTCGCCAAGAGCAATTGACGGTTCATTATTTGATTCTAAAAGTTCTCTCAATAAATCAAAGGACTCTATTCGCATTTGAATATCATTAAAGTTAGAAGGAAAGTGCAGGTTATAAATAACTATGTCTTTGTTATCTATAGATGCTGTTATTTTAAAAATAGGTCTTGTGTCATAGGTAGCAAATTTTGGAGAAAAACTTACATAATGCAGGGAGGGATCAGAGAGCTTGTATCTTGATATAAAAGCAGTATCAACACCTCTCTTGTCAGTACTGTCTAGAAGCTCATAGTCAATGTAGCCATAGGGTTTAAGCAAATCAAAAAGTTGTCCCAAGATATTTTTATTTTCAATCTCTTGGAGTGCAATAATATCGGCACCGCCATCATTATAAGTGATGATATTTTTTACAAGTATATCTAACTTTGCATTCTTGGTTTCTTCATTCCAATCTAGAAAAAAGCACTCATTTCTCCATGCTTTTACATTTATATTGCTGCAAGACCTCTGATGTTCTTCATTTTGTTTAAGCTCTAATGGCAAATATGCTTTATCGTCCTTTCCCGCATCATCCTTGGTATCAAAAAGATTTTGAGCATTAAAAGTCATAATGGTAAAAGATTCTGATTGCGCAGCTGGAATCATTAATGCCATTAAAAGGTAAAGCTTAAATTGAATATTCATCTACAAGTCTCTAATCTTAAGCTTAAGTTCAAATGGAAGATCTTGATCTAGTTTTGTTCTCTCTTTGTATTCAAGAATATTTTTTAATCTATCATCAGAAAATGGAACCATCTTCCTTTTGTTTAAATTTATGTGTCCTAGAACGGTTTCAAAAATTGCAGCAAGCTCATTATTTTCATTAAGTAAGATACCTACAAAATGGAGCATTTTTTCATTTGCATTGTTTAAAAGAAATGAAGGGTAGATCTTATCTCCTAAACGAAACTCTTTAAGGTACCTAATATTATCCTCTAAAGTAAATGTAGAAAAGCCACTTGCTACATACTCAGGAGAGAAATCAAGCTCTTCAAAATAGAGTTTAGAATAAACTTCATCAAACATTTTGTAGTAATAATTAACGTTCATATGATCGTTATGATCACACATGTCTGTGGTTACGGTTATTGGATTTGCTAGGTATGGGAGTTTAAACATAAGCTATTATGGAGCAAAAAAAAAGCCCAGTAAACTGGGCTTTTTTAATTATCTCTAATCTCTTAGAATTTTGCTCCGAACTCAACACCGTAAGTTCTTGGGTCAGTAAATGAACCTAATAAAGCACCACCACCAACATTACTTGATTCACGTAATGCACTGATATCTTGCTTATTTCTTAGATTTTTAACATAAAGACCAGCATACCAATCATCACTGTTAGGTGTGTATCTAACAAGCAGATCCATTGAAACACGCTCATCTATTTTCAGTCTTTCCATATTAAATATGCTCAGATCAGCAGCACCTGTGTATCTGTATGAAAGTCTAGCTGAAGTTACACCATTGCTTGAGATCATATCTTGAGTTAATGATAAGCCATATGATTTATCAGCAGACCCAGGAAGATTATTACCTTTAATACTTTGAGCTATACCTGGAACACCAGTTGCACAACCTGATGTATATAAACCTGGTACTGAACAATTGTAACCAGCTGATTTATACCAAACTGTGCCATCATTGAATGTAGCAGCTGTAATTAAACCACTTGCACCAGGAACCTGAGCAGCTCCTAATATTCCAGTTGCTCCTGTAGGGTTAAGATAGTCAATTAACATAGTATCTGATACAACTTCGTGATCTAAGAATAACCAGTTTGCTTCAAGCTTAGTAGTCTCTGATAAGAACGCTATCAAATTACCTTCAAAACCAGTAAATTCTGCATCGATGTTTTGGTTCTGTGTTCCTGTATCTACAACAGCAGCAACAAGGAAACCATCGTTTTGAGCATTAAAAACATTCATGTTAAGAAGCATAGCGCCATCAAGTAATATACTTTTCAAACCAATGTCTAAAACACCAGCTTTTTCAGGGTCATATGATGTTGGATTAGCACCAGCATTAACACCACCAGCCTTAGCTGCTGTTGTATAACTACCATAAACCATAACGTCATCACTTAAATTGTGCTGAAGTGCTATTTTGTATGAGAATTGATCATCTTCTTTTGTGTCAGTTGTAACAAATGGAAGAGTATCTCTATTCTCTACAAGCCATCCACCATTTGCTTGCCAACCTGGAGCGCCAGTTTCGTTATAAGTAGTAGCTACCACTTCATCTTCTTGATAACGAGCACCTAAAGTTAATTTAGTGTCTTCAGAAAGATCAATATACACTTCACCGTATAAAGCTCTTGAAATATCATCAACATTTTGATCATTTATGATTCCGCCTAATTCCCATGGCACTGTAAAGTCAGGATAACCAGCTTGCTTAGCTGTTTGTGCACCAAAAGCAGGAATTAAAGCAGGGTTACATGTTGGTGCTCCAGCCTGGCATCCAAGGGCATTACCAGCAAGACCTAACCAAGTTAACATATCCTGATAAAAACCTACTCCACCTTTAGCTGACCAGTCAGGGAAGCCTAAAGCTTGAACCAATGAACTATAAGGATGGTTTCCAAAACTAGTCATCATTTGTGATCCAGCAGTTTGAACAAGATAAACATTATCATTTCTATTTTCTATTTGATAAAGGCCAACTGTATAGTTAAGTGGGCCATCGTAGTTAGAAACTAAGTTAACTTCCATTTGAGATCCGTTCATATTTACATCAGAAAAATCATAAATTCTTTCTGAGTCAACAGTTTCACAGAATTGTCTTTCTCCACCAAAACATAAATAACCTGAAACAGGAGGCTGGCCTAAGCTAGCTGCAGTTCCGGCAAAAGGAGTTGTTGTGTATGATAAATCCTGATCTCCACTTTGATGGAAATCTCTTGTTTCATATGAAACCTTAGCTGTTAGCAACAAGTTATCATTTAAATCATGATTAATTTGTAGATTCGCTACGGTTTGTTTTTGGTAGTGAGTTGGAGCTCTGTTTAAAGCAACTTTAGTAAAGTCTCTAGAAGCAACTGGATTAGCAAAAGAATTTTCTACTTGTCCATTTGGTAAATGAGCAAGTAAAGCAAATGCTCCAGCAAAGTGACCTCTTGTATCTGCAGCAATATTCATGCCACCTCTTTCATAAGGACTACAACCAAAGAATAAGCTTTGAGCACAGAATGAAACTTCTTCTTGCATTCTATTGTCATCACTTTCTTGATCTGAATATGTAAACTGAAGTTGAGTAACATCTGAAATGTCATAATCTACTGATAATCTGAAAGCAGTATCACTTCTGTCATCAAAATCTTTGCCAGTAACTGTATTTGTTATCATCCCGTCTCTTTTATTAGACAAAACAGCAAGTCTAGTTCTTAAAGAGTCAGAAAAAGGCATATTTACAACTGCTTCAGTTTGAATTTTTCCAAAATTACCAACATCAACACTGTACTTACCTTCGAATTCAGATGTTGGTCTTGCAGTAATTAAGTTAATAACACCATTAGCAGCATTTCTTCCATATAAAGTACCTTGAGGTCCTTTTAGAACTTCAACCCTTTCTAAATCAAAAAACCCAGTATCAGCAACAACACTATCATTAACACTATGGCCATTAACAGCTGTTACAACAGATGCTATAACACCAGCACCAATACCAAATGAGCCCATTCCTCTGATTGTCCAACCTGAACCAGAACCAATTACTTTGGAAGTTTCAAGACCTGGAGTTACCTCAGCAAGGTCAGAAACATCATAAACTTGATTAACATCAAGTGATTCTGCGGTTAGAGCTTCAATAGAAAGCGCTAAATCCTGTGTTGACTCTGCTTTCTTAGTAGCAGTAACAACAACTTCTTCTACTTCTTGTGCTGATGTAGCAAAAGAAATGAAGACTAAATTAAATAATAAAGTATTTTTTAAGAATAATTTTATTTTCGACATGAATGATCCCCTTATGAATGTCATTAATATGCTTAATGTAGGCTATATCAGCTTTTTTTAAACAAAAATTGAGTACAAATATTATATATAAATATGAAGATTATTTAAATATAAAAAAAAGGCTGGAAATATTCCAGCCTTTTTTAATCATCTAAATACTAGAAAGATGTTCCAAACTGCACACCCCAAGTTCTTGGATCAGTGTAAGTTGCGAACGTATTTCCACCTTGAAGAGGACTTCCTGCAGCCCAAGTACCAACGAATTGGTCATTTGCAAGGTTCTTACCATAAAGTGAAACAAACCAATTTGCATCATTTGGTTGATAGGTAATTTTTGTATCAAAATACTTATGCTCATTCATAGTCGCTCTTTCAGAATTAAATACATCACCAAATCTTTCTGATTGATATCTATAAGTAAGTCTAAATGTAGTTACACCACCATCAGTGTTGTAATCTTGATTAAGAGACAAACTGTAAGAAAGCTCAGGAGATTGCGGCAATTGATTGCCCGTTACATCTGTAAGATTACCTGTATTAGCACATGGCACTCCAGTGACAGGACTGAAAGGTACTAAACATAATGATCCAGCAGACTTAAATATTACTCCAGCATCAGTAACCACATACCTGACAACACCCTGTGGATCAGCATTGATGCCCACGTTACCAGCAGAAGTTGCTCCATTAGGATTTAGTGGATTAACTAAAGCAAAATCTCCAATTTCTGATTTTACTGCAAGCCAACTGAAGTCTAATCTAGTAGTTTCACTTAAGAATAGAATTGCATTTCCTTCAAAACCGTTTATGTCAGCATCAACATTATTATTCTTTGATCCAGCCTCAACAATGGATGAGATTAACATTCCATCTGTAGTGTTTTGGAAGTAAGCAGCATTAAAAAGTAATGCGCCGTCCATAAGAATACTTTTTGTACCTAGTTCAAATACCGCTGTCTCTTCTGGTGCGTATGGATCTGGGGTACCAGTTGAATTTGGGTTGTTACCACCAGCTTTTACAGCAGTTGTGTAACTAGCGTAAACCATCTGATTGTCAGATAAGTCATGCTGAATAGCTAACTTGTATGCTAAAGCATCATCTGTCTCAGTAACTTGCGTTGGGAAGAACCCATATTCACCTGTTAATTTTTGAGAAAGTGGGTATTTAGGACAACTAAAGAATGTTAAACATGATGCAACACTATCTTTAACAGTATCATCATTCCATCTTAATCCAACTGTCAGTTTAGTTACTTCTGATAGATCAACATACATCTCACCAAAAACAGCCATAGATTTACTTCTAACATGGTCTTCATTAATAAATCCTTGAATATCTGTAGGAACTTCATACTTAGGCAATCCTAATAATGCAAAGATTCCTGGAGGAGCCAAAGAAGCAGGAGCTCCAAGCACCATAGCAGTGAAAAAGTCTGTTCCACCATATCCAGTTAAAGCCCCACCAAATAGTGGCACGTTAAATGGATGTTGAACTGCTTTTGAAATCATATTCCAAGAAGCGGTTTGAATTTGATATTTGTTATTATTTCTTTGATCAAATGTATATGCACCTAAAACAAAGTTTACAGGGCCGTCTTTATCAGAAATAAATGTAATTTCTCCCTGTTGAGTATCAGTAGTAACAACTGAGAACTCATAAGTTCTGTCTGAATCTACAGTTTCACAAAAACCATAACCCTCTCCACCAAAACAACCGTACCATGACATAGGTATTCCAGTTGTTGGGATTAATCCAGGGAATGGCTGAACAGCTACAGAATAATCATTATCATTCATATGATAGTAATCTCTTGTCGCGTAAGAATACTTAGCAACCATACTCCACTCATCGTTTATTTCGTGATTAAACTCAACAGTAGCAAAATCAGCAGTCTGTTGATGAATAGGCTCTCTATTTAAATTAGCTTTTTTGAAAGTATCTACAACTGCAGCACCTTCATAGGAGTTTTTATCAGCAGTATAATTTAAAGCACCAATTAAATTGAATAAGGCAGCAGTGCTTCCTCTTGAATCGGCTGCTGTGTTAGGAGTTCCTAATTCAAATGGACTACAACCATATATAGGATGCGGCGCACAAAAAGAAGTTCCAATATTATTTCTGTTGTCATCACTTTCATAAGTTTCATAAGTAAACTTAAGAGTTGAGTCATCGCCAATATCTACATCCATTGAAAGTCTTGCGCCCCAACTGTCAACATCATTAAACATATTTCCAGTATTAATGTTTTCAGTAACCCCGTCTCTTTTTTTAGAAGTAAATGCAAGCCTCGTTCTTATACTATCTGTGATAGGTAGGTTGTAGTTCATATTTGTTTTAACTAATGCAAGATTACCAGCTTCAACTTCTACATAACCACCAGCTTCAGCAGTTGGCCTGGCTGTAATCATATTAATAACACCAGCAACAGCATTTCTTCCAAATAAAGTACCTTGAGGTCCTTTTAAAACTTCAACCCTTTCAACATCAAAGAAGCCGATATCAGCAATACTTGATGAGTTATAACTATGACCATTAGAGGCTGTTACAACAGCTCCAACAACCGCAGCACCAACACCGTAAGAACCTGTGCCCCTAATTGAATAAGCAGCACCTGATCCGATACCCTTATCCATAATTAATCCAGGAACGACTTCGGCTAAGTCACTCATATTTTCAATCATGTTTTCTGAAACATCTTCAGCTGTAAATGCTTGAATTGATAAAGCTAGATCTTGAACGGATTCAGCTTTTTTGGTAGCCGTAACAACTACTTCTTCAACCTCTTGCGAGACAACATTTAAAGAAAAAAAGAAAAGAAAACCTGCGCTGCAACTTAATGCAAATTTAGATAGTTTGTTCATATTTGACCCCCCTAATGGCTTCATTGAACTTATTTATCTAATAAACATAGCATTAATAGTCATATATATCTATATTTATATATGTTAAATATATTTATTTATTATCAGTATTTTTATAAGGAAATTAATGGAACTAATCTCCCCTATACCAAGGGTGACATTTTGAAATTCTTTTGAGTGCCATGACTGACCCTTTAATAACTCCAAACTCTTCAATAGAATTAATTGCGTATTGAGAGCAAGTAGGCTCAAATCTACAAGATGGTGGGGTTAAGGGTGAAATAAAGTATCTGTAAAAACGAATTGGTAATATAAATAACTTTATGAAAAACATCTCATACTTATCTACTTAGGATTGCTGTTTTCAATTGAAAGAATCTTTAGAGCCTCTTTTAGATCCATAGTCTCTGTCTTATCACTTCCAATTCGTCTAATCGAAACTGTTCTATTATCTTTTTCTCTTTGGCCTAGCGCCATGATCACTGGAACTTTTGCAGAGCTATGTTCTCTTACTTTGTAACTTATTTTTTCATTTCTAAGATCTGCATGACATCTGATACCTGCTTCTTCTAGTAAACCTATTATTTCTTTTGCATAATCATCAACATCAGAAATGATAGTAGCTACTGATACCTGAAGTGGTGCCAACCAAAATGGAAGTCTTCCTGAGTAGTTTTCAATTAAGACACCAATAAATCTTTCAAAAGAACCTAATACTGCTCTATGGATCATTACAGGCTTATGCTTAGACCCATCTTCGCCGACATACTCAGCATCAAGTCTTTCAGGTAAATTAAAGTCAGCCTGGAAGGTTCCGCACTGCCATTCTCTTCCAATAGCATCGGTCAAAACAAAATCAAGCTTTGGTCCATAAAAGGCACCATCGCCCTCTTCAATAGTAAATGGAAGATTTAATTTTGTAATTGCGCCCTCTAGAGCCGCCTCAGCTTTATCCCACACCTCATCACTTCCAACTCTCACCTCAGGTCTTGTTGAAAGTTTAATATCGAATGTTTCAAATCCGAGATCTTTATAGATATCAGATAGTAAATTTATAAAAAGCTCTGTTTCCTTTTCAATTTGCTCTTCTGTACAAAAGATATGACCATCATCTTGCGTGAAGCCCCTTACCCTCATAAGACCATGCATAGTTCCTGATGCCTCATATCTATGACATGAACCAAATTCTGCATATCTCAAAGGGAGATCCCTATAAGATTTTAGCCCTTGGTTATATATCTGAACATGACAAGGACAATTCATTGGCTTTAAAGCATTGGTTCTTTTTTCATTAGCATGCTCCTCATCTATTTCTGTGATGAACATATTTTCTCTATATTTATCCCAGTGCCCAGAAGCTTCCCACAATTTCCTATCAACAACTTGCGGAGTTTTAATTTCTAGATAGTTATATTGTTCTAATTTATTTCTTATAAAATTCTCTAAGAGTCTATATATTGTCCATCCGTTGGGATGCCAAAAAACCATTCCTGGAGCTTCTTCTTGAAAATGAAATAGGTTCATCTCTTTTCCAAGCTTTCTATGATCTCGTTTTTCAGCCTCTTCGATTCTTAAAAGATAGGCATTTAATTCTTTTTCATTTTTCCATGCAGTTCCATAAATCCTTGTCAGCATTTTATTCTTGGAATCACCCTTCCAATATGCTCCAGCTAGCTTGGTTAGCCTAAAGGCTCCAATATGCTTAAGGCTTGGTAAATGGGGGCCTCTACAAAGATCAACAAACTCATTATTATCTTGATAATAAAGTTGGAAATTATCATCTTGTTCGGATTCGCTGATAATCGATTCTTTGTAGGACTCGTTCACTCCTTTAAATATATTCATTGCATCAGATTTAGAATGAAGAGTTTTTGTTATAGATGAGCCGTTTGAGATAATTTTTTTCATCTCTTTTTCAATTGAAGCTAAGTCATCAGGTGATATGGCTTTCTTAAATTCAAAATCATAATAAAAACCATCAGCAATCGTTGGTCCAATTGCTAGCTTTGTATCTGGGTATAAATTTTTTACTGCCCTAGCTAAGACCTGTGCAGTAAGAGTGTGTCGCATTATTTCAAGACCTTCATCAGAATCAATTGTTATTATTGATACTTCTGAGTCCTGATCTATGGGGTCACTAAGATCTTTTTGAATACCATTAACTATTACTGCTACTGCAGCTTTAGCAAGCCCTGGGCCAATATCAGACGCAAGATCAAGCCCTGAAGAGCCATCAGCTAATTCCCTTATGCTTCCATCTGGTAATGTGATTTTCATTTGACCATTATATATGCAAATATTGAACAGTATTAGTTATAACTAATAAACTCTTTGCTAATGTTATAAAATATATCTAAGAAATGCCTTCTTAGTTAAATGGATATAACAGATCCCTCCTAAGGATTAGTTGCAGGTTCGATTCCTGCAGAGGGCGCCATAAAAAAACCCTCATAAAGAGGGTTTTAATTATTAATTCAATTTTTTGCTATTAGTCCTCGAAATCAGCAGCTAGTGAAACATGAACTCCGCCGTATGAAGCAGACGAGTAGTGTTGAGATTTGGCAACCCATTTACTACCTTCTTTAACCCAGTTCATAGTTACTCTTGTTCTATATGGTTTTGAATTTCCTTCGACTTCAGTCATTCCTTCGTAATAAAATCTTACATAAACAACATCATCTGATAATTGAATAGCTTCAGGGTAATGAATATTCAAAGAACCGCCTTGGCCTGATGTGGCCCAATCTTCAGCTGTTTGCATTACAACAGGTTTATGGAAGCTCCCATCTGAATTTGTTCCATAGGTTCCTGATTTACTTTCGTGAGCAACAACTGTTTCCCAATCACTTGCATTTCTTGCTTCAAAATAGGTAGCAAGGGTTTTTAAAACTTCTTTTTCTGCAGATGAATGACCATCAGCAAATACAAAACTTGTTGATAATATTAATAAGCCACTAAATAAAAATTTATTCATAATTTTTTTCTCCTAAATTAAATATGATTATTAATATTACATTAATAATACTTTTTTAATAGGTGTATTAGAAAAGGTTAGCTTTTAGGGTACTAGCCAAGAGGAGACAAGGTCTTCATCCCATGAATGAATAGCCCTTCTGTGTCCTGAACTCTTCAGATAAAGAAATTCCAAGGACGTATATTTAAATTTAAGTACTGCAAAATTTAAATACCCATCTTCAATATTTCCATCTTTTAGATCATATTCTGCAGGATTATCTATTTCTAGCGACGACCCTCCATCAACGGAATAACACTTTTTAGACCTAGTGGTAGATTCGTTCCAAGATGCTTTTGTTACATCATTATCTAAGTGAACTTCAACGTATCCTTGAAGCTTCATTTGAATTTTTAATGCGGGATCATACCCAAGGATGGATGCATTACTATTTTTTTGGAAATGTTTAATTTTTGGAGCTCTGGCATCTGTATGAAACCGAAGATATCTTTCCTTAGGGTTGAATTCCCTTAATACCACTACTCTTGATACTATTTTATCTTCATCATGTGAAGATAGAACTAGAGTATGAAAAAGTGTTTTTGCATTATCAACTGCGTTATCTAGAATTGATTCTGCAGTGCTCAGAGTTTCTGATATCTCATTATAAGCATCAGGAATAGTTAATACTCCTTTCTCATTCATGTTTTAACTTTCCATGATGTTCCTGAGCTGTTATCCATAATTTCAATTCCTTGTTCCATGAGCTCATCTCTAATCATATCGGCTCTTTCATAGTTTTTATTTTTCTTAGCTTCATTCCGTTCTGATATTAAAGCCTCTACCTCTGCTTTATTAAGATTTATATTAGATTCATTTACTTCAAACCATGATTTTGGATCTTCTTGCAAAATTCCCATAAGGCTTCCTAAAAGAATGAGCTTACTTTTTAAAATACTTTTTTGTTCTTCTTGGGCAGACAAATAATCCTTAACGAGAACATTAATATTAGCTATGAAACCTGGTGTATTCAGATCATCCATTAATGGATTAATCCACTCACTATCTTGTATTTCCACTAAGTCTTCTAATTCAAGATCTAATAAAACCTTATACAGCTTGTCTAAAAGCTTTTTGGCTTGATGTATGACTTTCTCATTCCAATCAAGGCCTTGTCTGTAATGCGAAGACATTAAAGCGAGTCTAATGACCTCACCGTGATACTCATTTGATAAGTCTTTCACCAAAATTATGTTACCAAGTGATTTAGACATCTTTTCGCCATTAATAGTAACAAAACCATTATGCATCCAATAGTTTGCATAGGAGTTTGGGTTGTTAATATCAGCGGTGGAGCAGCAACTTTGTGCTATTTCATTTTCATGATGAGGAAAGGTTAAGTCTCTACCACCACCATGAATATCAAAAGGGAGTCCCAATGTTTTCTCTGACATTGCTGAACACTCAGTATGCCAACCAGGCCTTCCAAACCCCCAGGGAGATTCCCAGCCAGGCTGATCATCAGAGCTTGGCTTCCATAAAACAAAATCAGCGGGATCTTTTTTAAATGGAGCAATCTCTACCCTACTTCCGGCTACCTGTTCTTCCCTATTTCTGTTTGATAACATTCCATAATTTTCATATGAAGGAACATGAAAAAGGACATGCCCTTCTATTTCGTATGCATGCCCTTTTTTAATTAAATCCTCAATTAACTCGATCATCTCTGAAATATATTGAGTTGCTTTAGGTTGAATATCAGGAATATTTACAGATAACTTTGCCATATCCTCATTGTAAATATTGGTATATTTTTCAGTTATCTCATTTATAGGTACTTTTTGATCATTTGCAGCATCGATTATTTTGTCATCAATATCAGTAATATTAGAGACATAGGTTACCTTATCAAATTTAAATTTTAAAACCCTGACAAGAGTATCAAAAACTACTGCCATTCTGGCATTTCCTATATGTGCATAATTGTAGACTGTTGGCCCACATGCATAGATTTTTATATGGTTGGAATCTAAAGGATGGAAATCCTCTTTTTTACCTGAAAGAGTATTAAATATTTTAATAGGCTGCATTGTTCTAATTATTTGAGATTCTATTTAGATCTATAATTTTTAAATTTCTAAGCTCATTTAGTAATGGTAATAATGGCATGCCTCTAATTGTATATGATGAGCCATCTACACTTGAAAATAAGTTGCATCCAACCGACTCAAACTTATATGCGCCTGCTGCATGAATTGGATTTTCAAGTTTTACGTAATTAATGATCTCTTCCTCAGATAAATCATGCATATTCATTTCAACAACTTCTGAGTATTCCCATATAGGCATGCCATCTTTAAAGATACAAACACCGCTATGCTGAAAGTGTGTTGTTCCAGATAATAATTTTAAATTACTTATAGCCTTTTCTGTTGAACCTGGTTTATCAAATACTTTGTTTCCAAAAATACACATTTGATCTCCGCCTATCACTATATTTCCAGGATTGTTAGAGCTCACCACCCCAGCTTTGGCTTTAGCAAGTTCTATAACTTGTTTATCAAATGGCATGGATGAGATTTTTATTTTTAAAGCATCTTCATCAACTTCAGATGTAATGGTTTTGAATTTTATGCCCGCATCTTCGAGCATTATTTTTCGACTCTCTGAGCCCGATGCTAGAATTATTGATGTGGCAGGATTGATACTAGAAAGTATCGAACCATCATTCATCTAAAAAGCTTTTGGAGAATTAATTAAGTTCATAAATTCAGCCCTTGTTTCAATATTATCTCTGAAACTTCCAAGCATTCGACTTGTAATAGTGCTCGATTCTGTTTTATGAATGCCTCTCGTAGACATACATTCATGATTGGCATCAATGACTACTGCAACCCCTCTAGGCTGAAGAACTCTATCGATAGTATCAGCTATTAAAGCTGTCATAGTTTCTTGAGTTTGCAATCTTTTGCCATAGATATCTACAACTCTTGCAAGCTTGCTTATGCCAACTACTTTTTTATTTGGTATATAACCAACATGAGCTACCCCAACTATTGGAACCATATGATGTTCGCAATGAGACTCAACTCTAATATTTCTAACAATAACTACTTCGTCATAACCTTCTACTTCTTCAAAAGTTTTTCCCAGGACAGCCTCAGCATCTTCCTCATATCCACAAAAGAATTCGTTATACGATCTTACAACCCTATCAGGAGTTTCAATCAGCCCCTCTCTATCTGGATCATCCCCTGCCCATGATATAAGAGTTCTCACTGCCTTTAATGCTTCTTCTTTTGTTGGTTTGTTAGGCATCTAAATTCTCCTTAAGAATTATTAATTATTTATAAAAGATCTGTGATTAGTTTAAGTACAACAGCCAAAACAAATGATGAAATTATTACAGCTCTAACTGACGTTATAACTGGTAACATTTTTCCCCATATAGCGTTCGCTTCAATAGCAAAAATTATTGCTAGTCCTAAAAAAAGACTTGAAGTAGTCCAGCCATCTACTACTAGATATGCACCTGGGCCATGAGCTGAGTAAACCATATACATGAGCATTGGAACTGAAAATAGAGTATTGGTTCTTGAGGCAAGTCCTGCTTTTGCACCAGCAACTGCAGCATCGCCTTCTTTCATACCCAATACAATTTTTTGGTTTCTCCAAATAATACCCCAAACATTTAACATCATTAGTGTACCCATTGTTGAGCCAAGGATAATTTCAGTGCTAAGTTTTGCTGTTACTTGATGTAATAAGATAACACCAGTTAAAAAAGTAAATAATGCAGCCCATCTAAACCACCATAATGCATTTGGGGCTAACTTTTTGAATACATCTGCTTTTGCATCTGGATTAGCAACTTTTACATATTCACCCTGTATAAAGTTAAAGTAATAAAGTAATCCTATCCAGGTAATTCCGAAAAGAATGTGAAAAGCTCTAAAAAAAGCTTGGTCAGTTAAGATATCCATAATGCTCCGTAAAAGTGTATTCCTTATATTAAATTAAAACGTGCCTTAAATCTAATAAAAATGGGGCAAAAAGCCCCATTTTATATATAGACTTAGAACTACATCATGCCGCCCATTCCACCCATTCCACCCATATCAGGCATAGCTGGCATTGGCGAGTCATCTTTTGGTATATCAGTTACCATGGCTTCTGTTGTTATCATCATTCCAGCAACTGAACCAGCAGCTTGAATTGCTGTTCTTGTTACTTTTGCTGGATCAAGAATACCCATTTCAATCATATCTCCGTATTCACCAGTAGCTGCGTTAAAGCCATATGATCCTGAACCATCTTTAACATTTGCAACTATTACAGAAGACTCTTCACCTGCATTAGAAACAATTTGTCTTAAAGGAGCTTCAAAAGCTTTCTTAGCAATATTGACACCAACATTCTGATCATCATTATCACCAACAACTTTCTCAACAGATTCTAAACATCTAATTAATGCTGATCCGCCTCCAGGAACAACACCCTCTTCAACGGCTGCTCTTGTAGAATGAAGTGCATCTTCAACTCTTGCTTTCTTCTCTTTCATCTCAACTTCTGAACCTGCTCCAACTTTTATAACTGCAACTCCACCTGCAAGTTTTGCAACTCTCTCTTGAAGTTTTTCTTTGTCATAATCAGAAGATGTTTCTTCGATTTGAGCTCTTATTTGATTTACTCTAGCCGCAATTGCTGACTCATCACCGGCTCCATCAATAACAGTTGCATTATCTTTATTCAAAACAACTCTTTTAGCTGTTCCTAAATCTTCTACAGATGCGCCTTCCAATGAAAGTCCCACTTCATCCGAGATAACTGTTCCACCAGTAAGAATAGCAATGTCTTCTAACATAGCTTTCCTTCTATCTCCAAAGCCTGGAGCCTTACAAGCTGCAGCCTTAACAATACCTCTAAGGTTATTAACAACCAAAGTGGCTAATGCTTCACCTTCAATATCTTCTGCAATGATTAACAATGGTCTTCCTGCTTTAGCTACAGACTCTAAAAGAGGCAATAAATCTCTAATGTTAGAAATCTTTTTATCAAATAAGAGAATCAATGGGGTCTCAAGTTCTACTGTCATATTATCTTGATTTGTAATGAAGTAAGGAGATAAGTAACCTCTATCAAATTGCATTCCTTCAACTACATCTAACTCATTTTCGATACCACTTCCTTCTTCAACAGTAATAACACCCTCTTTTCCAACTTTTTCCATTGCTTCAGCAATAATGGCACCTACTGCCTCATCACCATTTGCAGAGATTGTTCCAACTTGTGCAATTGCTTTGTTATCTGTACAAGGTACGCTCAAGCCTTTAACATGCTCAACGGCTGCTAATACAGCTTTATCTATGCCTCTTTTTAGATCCATAGGATTCATTCCTGCAGCTACAGCTTTATTACCTTCATTAACAATTGATTGAGCTAGAACAGTAGCTGTTGTAGTCCCATCACCCGCTTCATCATTAGTTTGAGAGGCAACCTGTTTAATCATTTGCGCCCCCATGTTTTCAAACTTATTTTCAAGCTCAATTTCTTTTGCAACTGAAACGCCGTCTTTTGTTACTGTTGGCGCTCCAAATGATTTATCAAGTACAACATTTCTTCCCTTAGGTCCCAATGTTACTTTTACTGCATCTGCAAGGATATTTACACCATTAAGCATTTCACTTCTTGCACCATCTCCAAACTTCACATCTTTAGCTGACATTTATATATCTCCCTTAATTTAAATTACTTATTGAATAACGCCGAAAATATCGCTCTCACCTAATATGAGAAAATCTTCGCCATCTAGTTTTATTTCATTTCCGCCATACTGCCCAAATATCACAGTATCACCAACGCTAACACCTACTGGCATTACATCGCCTGAATCTGTTTTTTTACCAGGTCCAACTGCTATAACTTCACCCTGTGAAGGCTTTTCTTTTGCAGAACCTGAAAGAATAATACCTCCAGCTGAGGTTGCTTCCTCTTCTGTTCTTTTCACAAGAACTTTGTCATGTAAAGGTTTTAATTTCATTTTTTATCTCCCAATAAAAATTAATTTTATGAATTTTAGTTAGTTTATTAACTTAAACAATAGTTAAGGTCGAAATAATATAAATCAATAGATAATTTAATCTTTTTTTCGAAAAATCAATGATGCCAGAAGAATCCCCAATGAATTTGCAACAAGATCAGCTAACTCAAAATATCTATAAGGGTGATAAAAATGAATTATCTCTATAAGCAGCCCAAAGCTAAAAATGGCTAATAATAAATAGATATTTGATAATTTGAACCTGCTTAAAATTCCTAGTGATGATAAATATAAAAATATAAGAAAATGAATAGCCTTATCAGTTAAAAAACTTAATGCAGCAATATTTGGAATATCAGCAGCTGGAACAACACTAAGCCACATAATAATAGCTAAAGATATAAAGAAAATATTTTTATATAGAGTTTTCATGCTTAATCAAAAAGTGTCTATTAGAATATAAAAATAAAATTACAGGCATGGTCAAGAGCGACGTTGTTACATAAAAACCCATCCACCCATAATCATCTCCATATATCCCTTGAAGATAATTGACCCAGAGACCTGATAAGCCTTTTAGAACAAAACCTGGTCCCGCCATAAAGCCTGTTAAAAGTGCATATTGAAAACCTGTATATTTTTTTGAAACAAGGCTCGTTAAAAAAGCAATATTTACAGTACCCACAATACCTGCAGCAATACTATCCATTGCAACAATCATAGACAAGGAAGTAATACTTTTTTCTGATATAGCAACATATGAAAAACAGACATTTGTAAACATTACCAAGAAAGCTCCTATCATGAGCGATTGATATATACCTATCCTTTTTAATAGTAATGCTCCCATTGATATTCCAAATATTGATGCAAGCAATGCAACAATCTTAACAACTGAGCCTATTTCAGTAAGAGTGAAACCCATGTCTATATAAAAAGGAGTTGCCATAGGCCCCATCACAATATCTGTTAGCCTATAAGTGGCGATTATAAGCAACAGCATTGCAGCTGTAAAAAAACCAAACCTAGATAAAAAATCAATAAAGGGTTCGGTTATAGATTTTGAGAAACTTAACTTTCCTAGATGTATATTTTTTTCTTCTTTCGATGCTATCAAGCCAAGCAAACCAATGACCATAGAAGCAGCCATTATTTTATACGTCAAGGACCAACCATTTATATCAGCAAATATTAAAGCGAATGATGTAGCCAAAATGATAGCAAGTCTCCAGCCAAATTGGTAAGTTGCTGCTAGACTTCCCTGGTCACCTATATCTGCATATTCAATTCTAAATGCATCTATTGCAATATCCTGAATAGATCCAGCGAGAGCAATAAAAAATGCAATAAGACTAAAAAAAATAAAATCATTTTTTGGGTCAGTGCTAGAAAGGACTAATAGATTTATAAAAATTACAAACTGCATTAAAACAATCCAACTTTTTCTATGCCCATATTTTTTTAGAAATGGAATGGAAAATCTATCAACTAATGGCGCCCATAAGAATTTAAAGGCATACATAAAAGTCACCCAAGAAAAGAAACCTATATATGCAAGATCAACATCTACATCTCTTAACCATGCAGTAGAGGTGCTAATAATAATCATATAAGGAAGACCAGATGCAAAACCAAAAGAGAACATGACAAACATTTTATTGAATTTATACATTATCTAAGTACCTATCCCATTTAAAAAATAGCCCTGGATCTTTTTTTCTTCCGGGTGCAACATCTGAGTGGCCTTTAATATTTTTCTTTGTAATATTCTTATATTCATCTTGCAAAGCAATGGTGACTTCACAAAGCTTATCATATTGAATCTCTTCAAAATCATCATCATCAGCACCCTCAAGCTCAATACCTATTGAGTAATCATTACAATTGTCTTTTCCCTCAAAGGATGACTCCCCAGCATGCCAAGCTCTCATATTAAAAGGTACGAACTGTATAATTTCTCCATCCCTTTTTATTAATACATGTGCTGATACTTTTAATTCTCTAATTTCTTCATAGAAAGGATCTAAGGAGTGATCTAATTTATTTAAAAAGAAGTTTTCTATATGGTTGTTACCATATACCTTTGGCGGAAGACTTATGGAATGAATTACCAAAAGATTTATTGAGACATCTTTTGGCCTTGTATTAAAGTTTGGAGATTCTAAAAATTTAATATCAGCTAACAGATGATTATTAATTATCATTTATCTCAGTGCGGGAGGAAGTTTAAAATAAATATTCTCCCCATCAACTCCATGTTCACTTATAGATGCGCCAGTAAAATCTTTAACAGCTTGTGCTATTTCTTGAACCCTTGACTCAGGTGCAGATGCTCCGGCTGTTATAGCTATTTTTTGCCTTCCTTCAAGCTCTCTAAGGTCAAGGTCTTCAAAACTGTCAATTAGAACAGACTTGCAACCACACTTCTCACTCAATTCTTGGAGTCTGTTTGAATTTGAGCTATTGCTTGAACCAACAACAATCAGAAAATCAGATTCTAATGCTAATTGTTTAACAGCATCTTGCCTGTTTTGAGTTGCATAACAAATATCATCCTTCTTAGGGATATTAATTTTAGGGAATCTTGTTTTTAAGATATCAATAATTGATTTGGTATCATCTACACTCAAAGTGGTTTGGGTAACGATCGCTAGTTGTTCTGGCTTATCAATTACTATATTTTTTGCCTCTTTTTCATCCTGCACTAAGTAAATATTACTGGATTCATTCTTAATGTGCCTTCCCATAGTTCCTTCAACCTCAGGATGCCCTTCATGTCCAATTAAAATAATATCGTTATTTGCCCTAGCATTTCTTATGACTTCCATATGAACTTTGGTAACAAGAGGACAGGTAGCATCAAAGTATTCTAATTTTCTTGATTTTGTTGTTTCTTCAACTTTTCGTGAAACACCATGTGCACTAAAAATTACTAAAGAGTTATCTGGAACCTCGTCAATCTCTTCAACAAAGATTGCACCTCTACTTTTAAGATCTTCAACAACAAATTTATTATGAACAACTTCATGCTTAACATAGACAGGACTTCCATATTTTTCTAAGGCCTTATTCACAATATCTATTGCTCTATCGACACCCGCGCAGAAGCCTCTTGGGTTTGCCAGTTTAATTTGTTTCATGGTTTAAATGATCTTTTTTAAAGAATTCAAAATAAATTAATAATACTGCACCAATAGTTATTGATGCATCAGCAATATTAAATACAAAAAATGAAAAATCATTAATTTTTAGATGAAGAAAATCAGTTACATAACCATCCATAAATCTATCTGCAATGTTTCCTATTGCCCCTCCACATATAAAAGATAATGAAAATTGTTTTCTATAGTCACTCTCATCTTTGATTAATTTAAATAAATAAAGAGTGATGATAAAACCAACGAAAGTTAAAGTATTAGAAACACTTTTTTCACCAAGATCTAGAAAGCCAAAGGCTACCCCAGAGTTATAAGTTAAATATAAATCAATAAAAGGCAGGAAGTCTGTTGATATGCCTTGAGCTAAAAACTGAAGAGCAAGCTGCTTAGTAAAAGTATCTAAAATAAATAGAAAAAAAATAGTTATATAAAATCTTTTCTTAAACAAATGACCTACTCTCGCCTGACTGATCAATATTCTCTTCGCACCTTGAACAAATTTCAGGATGATCTTTGCTCTCACCAACCGTGCTATCCCTATGCCAACATCTAGTACATTTCTCATCAGACATTTGATCGATCTGAATTGACAGGGTATCACCATCTATAACAGAGGCTTGGGAGGATATAAATACAAAATGTAATTCAGACCCAAGCTTGTCGAGAACTGATTTATCTTCCTCATTTGCAGAAATAATCACATTTGAATCCAAAGATCCTTTTAATTTATTTTCATTTCTTAATCTTTCAATAGATTGATTTACTATGTCTTTGATTTCAAAAATTCTAGCCCAGTCTGATGAGCTAATTACGCACTCACCTTCTTGCTTAGATTCAAAATACTTTGATAAGAAAATAGATTCATTTTGACCTTTTAATGAGGAGTGGGTCTGCCAAATTTCTTCAGAGGTAAAAGATAGAATAGGTGCAGTTAATCTGACCATGGTATTTAAAACATAATTCAAACTTGTTTGGCAAGACTGTCTTGCATGAGAAGAATCTTTGCAGGTATAGAGCCTGTCCTTAACTATGTCTAAATAAATGCCTCCTAATTCGTTCACACAAAAGTTATGAATTTTTTGAACAACATTATGATATGAGTATGACTCGTATAACTGTAAAACATCCTCTTGCAATTTAGATGTCTCAAGCACAATCCATTTATCTAACTCAATTTGATCTTCAAATACTATTTTCTTACTTTCATCGAAATCATTTAAGTTTCCTAAAATAAACCTAAATGTATTTCTTATTCTTCTATATTGGTCTGATACTCTCTTAAGAATTTCATCAGATGCAACCATCTCACTTCTAAAATCTGCAGATGCAACCCATAATCTTAAGATGTCTGCCCCAAGTGAATCCCAAACCTTCTGAGGTGAAACTACATTACCAAGAGATTTGGATTGCTTTCTTCCGTTTTCATCCACTACGAATCCATGTGTCAGAACTGCTTTATAAGGAGCCCTTCCATTCATTGCAATACTTGTTAAAAGTGATGATTGGAACCAGCCTCTATGTTGATCAGAGCCTTCAAGATATAAATCAGCAACAATGCCTTCTTCAAACCTTTGCTCAGAAACAGCAAAATGAGTAACGCCTGAGTCGAACCAAACGTCTAATGAGTCTGTGATCTTAATATATGAATCTCCATCATCTATGAATTCATTAAGATCTAGTGATTCCCATGAAGATATACCATTTTCTTCAATTAAATTAGCAAATTGTTTAAATAGCTCTGATTGATTCGGATGAATTGCACCTGATTCTTTATGAACAACTAGTGTTATTGGCACTCCCCAATTTCTTTGCCTTGATATGCACCAATCTGGCCTATCAGTTAACATCCCCTCTATCCTTTGCTCTCCCCATGATGGCTCCCATGAAACTCCAGATATGCTTTGAAGAGCCTCATTCAATAGTCCTGATTTATTCATAGAAATAAACCATTGAGCAGTTGAGGTAAAAATTAGTGGAGATTTGTGCCTCCAACAGTGCGGGTATGAGTGATGAAAGTCATCACAATTAACTAATGCTTTTACTTCATTTAGCTTTTCAATAACAAGTGGATCGGCCTTTGAGGCTGGCAGACCAGCAATAAATTCAAATTCTTCCTTAAAAAAACCTTTACTATTAAGTGCTTTGAACGTTTCAATGCCATGTTTTTTACAAATAAAATAATCATCTAAGCCATGTGCTGGCGCTGTATGTACACAACCTGTTCCTGCTTCTGTAGTGACATGGTCCCCATGAAGTAATTCTGAATTCCTCTCAATAAAAGGATGTATCAAAGAAATATCAACTAGGTTTTTTCCTAATGTTTTTGAGACTAATTCTGAAGTAGTGCCCCACCTTTCCATACATAGCTCAATCATAGCTTCAGCAATAACCAAATGCTCACCATCTAGTTTAATTAGCGCATAATCTAATTCAGGATTTATACATACCGCAACATTAGATGGAATAGTCCATGGCGTAGTTGTCCATATTACGAATGAAATGCCATCAACTATATTTGTTGCAAATACTTCATTTAATTTCTTTAGGGATTGCTCATTTGCTTTAAATGCAACGTCAATAGATTTAGAGGTTTTGTCCTGATATTCAACCTCTGCCTCAGCAAGAGCAGATCCACAATCTTGGCACCAATGAACAGGTTTTTCACCTTTTTCTATATGCCCAGCCTCATATATTTTTCCTAAGGCACGAACTGCATTTGCTTCAAAAGATGAGTCTAAACTCTTGTAAGGATTATCCCACTCACCCAGAACACCCAATCTAATAAAATCTTTTTTTTGACTCTCGATTTGAGTAAGAGCATATTCCTTGCAGGCCTCTTGAAACATTTTCTTATTCTGAACAAGCTCACTTCTCTTCCCATGCTTTTTTTCAACGTTAAGTTCAATTGGTAGCCCATGACAGTCCCATCCTGGAACGTAGGGAGCATCTAACCCCTGCAAAGTCTTAGATTTAATAGTTATATCTTTAAGAATTTTATTTACGGAATGGCCTAAGTGAATAGCTCCATTTGCATAGGGAGGTCCATCGTGAAGTATAAATTTTTTATTATTAAGATTTTGTTGGCGGATTTTTTCATATAGCCCAATGTCATTCCAAAAATCTAAAATCTCAGGCTCTTTTTTAGGTAGTCCTGCCTTCATGGATAATTCTGTTTGAGGAAGATTTAATGTATCCCGATAGTTAATTGTCATATTATTTTTGTAAAAGTGTTTTTGCTAACGCTATATCCTTCTTAATCTGTGATTTTAACATGTCTAGATTCTTAAATTTCTTTTCTTCACGAATTTTGTGCCTAAAATCTACTTCTAACCTTTGTGCATATATATCTTGTGAAAAATTAAAGAGATGAACCTCTAATACTGGCATGGTTCCACCCACTGTTGGACGTATGCCCATATTTGCAATCCCATCAAGCAATGCTCCATTTAGCATACATTGAACTGCATAGACTCCAGATATTGGTAATTTCTGCTTTGGAAGCCACAAGTTAGCAGTTGGAACATCTATTGTTCTTCCTAGATGTTGACCATGTACAATCTTTCCCGAAAAAGTATATCGTCTTCCTAAAAGATCATTTGCTAAATCAAAGTTATTATCAGAGACTGCCTTTCTTATTCTGGTACTACTCACTCTTTCATCTAAATATTTAAAAGTCTCAGTATTAGAAACTTCAATATTGTTATTGATGCCCCATCTATGAAGTAAGTTAAAATCACCCTGCCTATTAACCCCAAACCTAAAGTCATCGCCGATGGTTAATGAGGATAGTTTCATTGGAGCAAGAATATTTTGAATAAACTCCTCGGGGGTCATTTGTCTAAGGGAATTATTAAATTTTAAAAAAAATCCAAAATCAATCCCAAAATTATCAAGCAATTTGAACTTCTCTCTCCATGGACATAGCCTTGGCGGAACCTCATTATTGGATTTCATGCTAGCAAAAAACTCTGAAGCATGAGGTTCTGTAAAAAAAACTACAGTTTTGCCATTGGTTTTAATAGCAGAGTTTTTAATATTACTAAGAATTGCTTGATGGCCTAAATGCATGCCATCAAAATTCCCAATGGTTCCATGCAGGGGTTCTTTAGTAAAATCTTGAGCCTTAAAAAAATCTAAATTATGCTTACCTCTAATTAAATACATAACTAATTAAGCATTCCTTTTATACTATTGCCATTAATAATTTTAGTGACCCCAAGGTAAATAATTACTGAGAAACAAATTTCAATAGTTAGATAAAAGACTTTTTCGAGTTGATTCAATGTTGAAAAGTTTATTATTTCAGAGAACCCATATAGAAAACTGATTAAAAATAATGAGGACACAAGAATTGAAGCATTAAATCTATTGAATGGGCTTTGCAAATGAACAATATTTTGTTTTATCAAAATAGCTTCCATTACCAATACACTTATAATCGCAGATATGGAACTGCCAATAGCTATTCCAACATGACCAAAACCAAAAACAAACGCCAAAATATAATTTAAAGATGCATTCAAGCAAAGAGAGAGTAAAGCAATATACATAGGTGTCTTAGTATCTTTCCTAGCAAAAAATGCTGGGGTGAGAACTTTCATAAGCATAAAAAATGGAAGTCCTATAGAAAAGGCCATCAAACTTCTAGATGATTGATATACATCATTTTCATAAAACTCACCTCTCAAAAAAATAGTGCTCAAAATATCATTTGCACATAATGAGAGGCCTATAAATGATGGTATTCCAATATAAATTACAAACTTTTGACCTTTTTTTACCTGGTGAGCAAACTCATTCAAGTTATTTTCAATATTTATTTTAGAAAGAGTAGGCAACAAAACTGTGCCAATTGCTATAGCAAAAATACCCATGGGCAGTTGTATTAACCTATCTGAAACATAAAGCCATGTCGGGCTTCCAGTTTGTAAAAGAGAAGCAAAAATTGTATCTACCAAAAGATTAATTTGTATTATTCCTCCTGCAAAAATTGCAGGAATCATTAATTTAAAAACCTTTCTCGATCCAGTATTTGAGAAATCAAATTTTGGTACTGGTAATCTATCAATCGCTTTTAAAGGAAATAGCTGAATAAAGAGCTGTATTATTCCTGCTAAAAGCACACCCCAGGCCAAAACATATATAGGCATTTCGTATAAAGGAGCTATAACTACAGCTGCAAATATTAGACATAGATTAAATATAATTGGTGTTGCGGCTGGCAAGGAAAATCTTTCATGAGTGTTTTGTATTCCACCGGCAAATGCTACTAGTGATATTAAAGCAAGATAAGGAAACATAATTTGTAAAACATTTACAGCTATATCTCTTTTGTAATCATCAAAATAAAAACCCGGAGCAAAAATTAGAATAAATACAGGCGTTATCAATAAAACTATAATAGTTATAAAAAATAGTATGGAAAGAAAAGATCCCGCAAGCGCATTTAAAAAATCTTTAGTAGCTTTTTCATTATTTAAAGAATGAAAATCACTGTAAACCGGGATAAAAGCCTGATTAAATGCCCCTTCTGCAAAAAATCTTCTAAAAAGATTTGGAATTTTTAAAGTAACAACAAAAATATCATGAAAAATAGAAGCACCAAGCAGGCTTGTAGTTGAGATATCCCTGATAAGTCCAAAAATTCTTGAAAGCCCTGTCCACAGACCCACTTTTTTAAATGATTTAAAAAATGATGTTTCGCTTGAAGACATGATTGAATTTATTTTTTATCAAAATCTATTGAAGCTGAGTTTATACAATATCTTAAGCCTGTTGGTTCTGGGCCGTCATTAAATACATGGCCTAAGTGCGCATCACAATTTTTACATCTCACTTCTGTTCTAGACATCCCATGAGAAGTATCATCAACCTCTTGAATAGAAGACTCTTCCATTGGGATAAAAAAGCTTGGCCATCCGCAGCCTGCATCAAACTTTGTATCAGATTCAAATAATTGCGCATTACAACAAATACAATTATAGATACCAGATTCATCAAAATCCCAATACTTCCCAGTAAATGGACTTTCGGTGCCTGATTCCCTTGTTACTCTATAACTTTCCTCAGAAAGCTTATTTCTCCAATAATCATTATCTTTATTTATTGTCATGTGATAATTGTAATGAACAACTATGCATATAGGTAGGACTAAATTACTTTGTAAGAATAAATTTTAAGAATTTTTTTCTACAACAACGTTCGTGCTTTCTGCATAGCCAATAAAATCATTGAGTAATAACTCAGAAGGCTCATAGATCCTTCTTCTTTTATCGATCTCTGATGATCGCTCATGAATATAACCAAGTTGAACAGCCTGCTTTAGAACTTGAAGCCTTTTTATTCTGGATGCAAATTTTCTTGGTACAAGTGAAATTGCATATTCCTGAGAAATTTCATTGTCCTCAAAGAATTCCCACATAAAGCTCATTAAAAAATAAAACCTATAAGTATCAGCTTGAAAAAAACTTAATGACTCAGGATTGTTTGGATTATCTATAGATGTGCTAAGAACTCTCTTTATTAATTTTTTTGCAATTGATTTAGACCGATCATTAACCTTTGATGAATTCATTACGATTACCCCTAGTATTAAAATGTATATATAAAAACTATATGCAATTTAAGTGCCAAAATTAAGAGTGCGTAAATTTTTTGAACTTAAGATTACTTTAAATACGTATTATATATATAAAAAATATATATTTCGATACTCTTTCTGCATATATATGCACTAATATGCATTTTTTTAATACAAATTAAGATTTTTAGAAAATATCATTTCGAATTTTATGCATTCTTCTAATATTTATAAAATCTGCAGCAGGAATAAACTGATCAGATTTGTTGCTTAATTCTTTAAAGACTATAGATTCATTAAAAATATCATATGAGTCAATGAAGCTGCTTAGGTTGATATTATTATTGATAGGTTTATTTTGTGTCATATTGGAAAGTAGTTTTTTGTTACTAATCATATTTTTTTCACTAATATCAATAACTTCTATAAAAGTTGAAAGTAAATTTATAGTTCCATTAATCTTACCTTCATAGCTATGCCCTGCTATATGGGGTGTTGCTAATATTGCCTTTTTTATAATATCTGTATCTGGGCATGGCTCATTTTCCCAAACGTCGGATATGTAATTTATGTGACTGGCTTCTATTAAGTCTTTTTCATTAACAATCGAGCCTCTTGATGTGTTTATTATTGTTTCTACTTTGGAGGTCGCTAAAAAATATTTATCAATCATGTTATGAGTAGCGTATTTATCAGAAAATGTTAGAGGGGTATGGAGAGAAATAACCTCACATTGAGAAACTTCTTCCATAGAAGATAGATAGTCAAAATCCTTGTAAGGATCACATATCATATTTTTAATTTTAAGCTTATTTAGAATTAAACGAAGTTTTGATCCTACATTTCCACAACCAATAATACCTATAATGCTATCTTCATTCATAACATTTATTTTTTTTAGGTATCCAATCGATGAAAGAACATAGTGCACAACTGAGCTTGAATTGCATCCAGGAGAATAAAACCATCTTATTTGAGATGATTCCAAGTAATCAATATCAATATGATCAATTCCAGCAGTAGCAGAACCAATAAGTTTCACAGACGAATTTTCTAAAAGCTTTTTATCAATCTTGGTTGTTGACCTTATAAAAAGAACATCAGCATCAATCAATAAATCATTGTCTATCTCTTTGTTCGTCACATATGTAAATTTTATATCTTGTAAACCATCTAATTCATTAGCCAAATCTATAAAGTTTTTTATATCTTTATCAACAACGACTTTCATTCTTAGTGAGAGTCATTTGGGTTAATAAGACTTATTAGCCAACCAATAAATGTATTTTTACCAAGAGTATATTTATCTAATGCATCGAAGTCTTTTGCAAGTTGAATTGGATCCTCTAAGAAATTTGCTCTTGTATTAAATTCAACATCATCAAGAGTTTTGACTAGTTTCGCTGGATTGCCAGCAAATACAGAATTTGATGGAACATCTTTAGTTACTACAGCGCCTGCACCAATAATACTATTGTCTCCAATTGTTACCCCTTTGCATATAATTGCACTATCTCCAATCCAAACATTGTCTTTGATGATGACTGGCTTTGTTTTACCAACAGGCTCTGCCCTATCATATATACCGTGCCAGTCAGCATCTGATATATAGGCACCATGCGCAATCATACATGCGTCTCCAATAACAATACTTTCTGCTGCCATAATCCTCACACCTGGTGTGATAAGAGAAAATTTACCAATTTTTATTTGGCCATTCCACTTTCCAATATTCCATGAGGTAAATTGAATATTTGCATCACTTGCACCAATAAGGGTTGGGTAATCTTCTATGGTTACATTATCTCCAAAGACTTTTATGTATTTAGGCTTAAAGTAGGCACCGCCTCTCCCCAAATAAAGAAATTGAGGTTTCAAGAAATGACGAACATATATCTTGGTTAACCTCATTACTAATTTTTTTAGCCAATATGGTCTATTATCTTTTCTGATTATATTCTCCTAGTTAACTTATTTTAATATGATAAAGTAGCGAAAAAATATTTAGTGTAATAATAAATTGATAAATAAATACATTATTGAGTTCAAGCAACTTGTAAAGATCGGTGTTCCTATATTTGGTTCGCAGCTCTCTTATATGCTTATGGGCGCTACAGATACAATAATTGCAGGCAGGGCTAGCTCCAGTGATCTTGCTGGGCTTGCTGTAGGCAATGCATTCTCAACAACAATATGGATGTTCGTCTCTGGTGTTATTTTTTCAGTCACACCAATAGTTGCACAACTATACGGAGCAAAAAAGTTTCATGAAATAGGAAAAAAACTTAGAGAAATCCTATGGATAGCTCTTGCTCTTGGAATATTTATTGGTCTTTTGTTTATGAATATGGATCTAATTTTAAATTTTTTACCTATAGATAAAAATATAACAGACATATCAATAAGCTATCTAAAAGCTGTTGCTCTTGGATTTACATTTATTACTATTTTTACTTGCTTAAGATGTTACAGCGAGGGTATGACATTAACTATTCCAGTTTTTTGTATAGCTGCCATAGGTATGCTTATAAATATTCCTCTTGATCTTATGTTTGTATATGGCTGGATGGGAGCACCTAAGCTGGGCGGTGTGGGTTGTGGAATAGCTACTTCCATTGTTTCTTTTTTGATGATGATTACATTATTTATATATATAGCAATATCAAAGAAATATAAAAAAACAAAACCTTTTTCAGAATTTTCACCACCAACATTAGCAACGACTAGAGAAGTTTTTAAGCTTGGTTTTCCAATTGGTTTAGGAATTTTTATTGAACTAAGCATGTTTTCTGGAGCTGCAATAATATTGGGAACATTAGGGGAAACAATTGTGGCTAGTCATTCTATAGCTATCAATATTGCAAGCCTATTTTTCATGGTCCCTTTATCCATTGGTCTTGCAGCTGCAACTAGAGTTGGAAATTTAATTGGTGAAAATAACCCAAGACAAGCTAAGGTTGCCTCATATTCAACGATTTATATGTGTATGTTTACAGCTCTTTTGAATAGTATAGTGATATTAATATTCAGAGAATATATCGTTGGTTTTTATACTGTAGACCCACTTGTGTTTGACTTGGCTGTCAGTTTATTAATATTTGCAGCAATTTTTCAATTACCAGATGGGATTCAAATGGGCGCTCTTGGAAGCTTAAGAGGCTATAAGGATACATTTATTCCAATGATTCTACTCTTTATCTCATATTGGGTATTTGCCATGCCAATGGGTTATTACCTTACAAAAATTGGTCTTAATGAGCCAATGGGTGCGGCTGGTATGTGGTATGGAATGATTATCGGCTTAACAATATTTTCTTTCCTATCAATCATAAGATTGAATTGGATTATTAAGAAATTTGTAAGAGTAAAGAATTATTAAAAAAGGCTTGGCGTTTTATCAAGTAAAATAACTGCTATTAAATCCAATCCTTTATAAAGAAGGTTATCTGACTTGGAGATACCTTCCCACTCACTATATTTCACCATGACATTTGAGCCATTAGGTAATTCTTCAAATAATTCTAATGGTTTTTTATTTGCATCAAACAGCAAAGGTTTTTCTAAAACATCATCCATGTGTTTTACTTTTCTTCTGAAGAGAGCAGACAAACCAAAATCCTTATTATTAAGAACTTCCATATTCATTTCATGCCCAGATTTTTTAAATCTCTGTTGTTCTATTTCTGATGGAACTAATCTAAGAGACCATTGAGGATTAGATGTAATATCTGGATGATATAAAAAGCACCAAAAAGCCTTACCCTCTATTACCTTGCCTTCCATTACTAATACGATTTATTTATTGAGAACCTCGGCTACCTTGGCACCAATCTCCACTAGATTTTCAGCAATATGAACACCACACTCTTTTAGCTTGGATATTTTATCAGCAGCAGTACCTTTTCCGCCGGCAATAATTGCTCCTGCGTGGCCCATCCTTTTTCCGGCTGGAGCAGTCTGACCTGCTATATACGAAATTACAGGCTTAGAAACATTGTTTTTGATGTATTCTGCTGCATCCTCTTCAGCAGTTCCACCAATCTCTCCAACCATTACAATGGCTTCCGTTTGATCGTCTTCTTCAAATAATTTTAAGATATCAATAAATGAAGAGCCTGGGATAGGATCTCCGCCAATTCCAACACAGCTACTTTGACCTAACCCTAGATCGGTAGTTTGTTTAACAGCTTCATAAGTTAATGTTCCGGACCTTGAGATAATTCCAACAGACCCTGGCATGTGAATACTTGCAGGCATAATACCTAACTTGGCTTCACCTGGAGTAATTACACCTGGGCAATTTGGACCAATAAGCGTAATTCCAAGCTCATCAACCCTTTTTTTAACGTCTAACATATCTAAAGTAGGAACTCCCTCAGTTATGCATATGATTAACTCTATTCCAGACTCGGCAGCTTCCAAGATAGAGTCTTTGCAAAAAGGTGCTGGGACAAAGATTAAGGATGCATTTGGATTGACTGCTTTCTTGGCTTCTTCCATTGTGTCAAAAACTGGCTGTCCTAAATGGGTTTGCCCGCCTTTGCCTGGAGTAATTCCTCCAACAATATTGGTTCCATATTCAATAGCTTGCTCTGAATGAAGGGTTGCCTGCGAACCAGTGAAGCCCTGAACAATAACTCTCGTGTCTTTATTAACTAAAATACTCATTTTGCAAGTTCCACAGCTTTTTTGGCAGCATCGCCAAGATTATTTATACTTTCAATTTTTATGCCAGCTTGAGATAGAATTTCTGACCCTAAGTCTGCGTTATTTCCTTCCAATCTAACGACTACTGGAATCTCAACACCCACCTCTTCAATTGCTGCTATAACTCCTTCGGCAATAAGATCACATCTAACTATGCCTCCAAAGATATTAACCAACACAACTTTTACTTCTGGATCATCTAATATAATTTTAAATGCCCTAGATACTCTTTCCTGTGTAGCTGTTCCACCAACATCAAGAAAATTTGCAGGGTTTCCACCAAAGTATTTGATAGTGTCCATCGTGCCCATAGCCAATCCAGCACCATTTACCATACATCCAATATTGCCATCTAAAGATACGTAACTTAAATCATTTTTAGCAGCTTCTGCCTCTCTTGGATCTTCCTGAGAAGGATCGTGCATATCTGCAATTTCTGGCTGTCTATAAATAGCATTTGCATCGATATTAATTTTTGCATCTAAACAATGTAGACTCCCACCGCTAGTAATTACAAGAGGGTTAATCTCTAAAAGACTTAAATCTTTTTCAACGAAAAGCCTCATCAAATTTTTAAGCATTGGTGTAAATTGTTTGGTTTGAGCCACATCTAACTTAAGGACTTTTGCTATTTTTCTAGCTTGAAATCCTTGTGCTCCACATAATGGATCAATAGGTTCGTATATTATTTTTTCTGGCGTATTCTTTGCAACTTCTTCGATATTTACTCCACCTTCGCTAGACCCAATAAACACTACTCGCTGAGAATCTCTATCAATAACAGCACTAAGGTAAAGCTCTTTATCAATATCAGTGCATTCTTCGATAAGTATAGAATTAACTAACTGACCTTTACTGTCTGTTTGATATGTAACTAGCCTTTTACCTAGCCATTTTTTTGCAAACTCAATCGCGTCATCTGGAGTATCAACAAGCTTAACACCACCAGACTTTCCTCTTCCACCAGCGTGAACTTGAGCTTTTACGACCCACTTAGAGCCACCTATATCTCTACAAGCTTTTAATGCATCTTCAGCATCATAGATAACTTTTCCATTTGAAACTGGCAGATCATATTCTGCAAACAGTGCCTTGCCCTGAAACTCGTGTAAATTCATTTTCTTTTATTTCCTATATGAATAGCTTGATTATTTACTGCCAAGGCTGCTTCATGCAGAGCCTCAGAAACAGTTGGGTGACTGAATATTGTTAGACCTAAGTCCTCAGAGCTTGCACCAAACTCCATTGAAATTAATGCTTGCTGAACAATCTCTGCTGCAGAAGGCCCAAAAACATGCACTCCAAGAATTGTATCCGTAGATTCATCAGATATTACCTTTACAAAGCCTGTTGATTGATCAACTGCTAAAGCTCTGCCACTTGCAGCAAACGGGAATTTACCTACTTTATAGCTTCTATTTTCTGATTTTAACTCTTCTTCATTTTTTCCAACCCATGCAATCTCTGGATGAGTGTAAATAACTGAAGGTACTAAATCATAATTCATTTCAGCATGCTTACCAGCAATCCTTTCAGCAACCATTACTCCCTCCTCACTGCCTTTGTGAGCCAACATTGGTCCTCTAACAACATCTCCAATTGCCCAAACATTTGAAGCACTTGTCTGACAATGATCATCAACACTTATAAAGCCTCTTTCATCAAGATGGACCCCAGAATCTTCAGAAAATACATTCTGAACATTTGGTCTTCGACCAACAGCAACGACCAGTTTATCGAATTCCATTTCTTCTGTTCCAGCAGAGTTTTCATATGAAATTTTTACTGATTTTTTTAGATTTTTAGAAGCGACCAATCTACTTCCAAGCTTTATATCTAGGCCTTGTTTTTTAAAATCTTTTAAAGAGTCTTTAGCTATTTCTTTATCAGCCATAAATAGGAAATCATCCATAGCTTCTATTACTGTTACTTTTGAACCAAGTCTTGCCCATACACTTCCAAGCTCTAGACCAATCACGCCAGCACCTATAACTCCTAAAGTTTTTGGCACTTCGGTAAATTCTAAGGCTCCTGTGCTATCTACAACATTATTATTAAACTCAGCTGAAGCAATTTCTATAGGAGATGATCCAGTAGCAATAATAATATTTTTTGCAGCAATGGTTTCACTAGTTCCATCAGATTTAGTTACCTCAACATTGTTTCCAGCAATAACTTTTCCTCTTCCGGTGATTGGAGTAACTTTGTTTGCTGCAAAAAGCCCACCTATTCCTCCAGTAAGTTTCTTAACAATACTATCTTTTCTGTCCATCATGACGCTTAAATCTAGTTTAACTTTTTCAACTTTGATTCCATGGGTGTCTAGATGTCCAGCAGCTTCATAAAACCTATGAGACGAATCTAATAAAGCTTTTGATGGTATACAACCAACATTCAAACAAGTTCCACCAAAAACTGCATTTCCAGAGTCATCAACAAACTCCTCTACGCAGGCAGTTGCAAGGCCAAGCTGCGATGATCTGATAGCAGCAACATACCCAGCAGGTCCACCACCTATTACAATTACGTCATACATAAAACTTCCTTACTTATAAATTTAAAAGCAATCTTTCAGGAGATTCTAATTGCTCTTTAATTGAAACTAAAAATCTTACAGCCTCTTTTCCGTCCAAAAGCCTGTGATCATAACTCATAGCCAAATACATCATTGGTCTAATAACAACTTCACCATTTCTTGCAACCGGTCTTTCCTGAATGGTATGCATTCCTAATATAGCTGTTTGCGGGGCATTTAATATTGGTGTGGATAATAAAGAGCCGAAAACTCCTCCATTTGATATGGTAAATGTTCCACCTTGCATATCATCAATTGAAAGTTTGCCGTCTCTAGCTTTTTCTGAATACTCTAGTATTGACTTTTCTAACTCCGGTAATGATTTTGTATCTGCATCTTTGATAATTGGCACTACTAAACCTCTTTCAGTAGAGACAGCAACTCCTATATCTTGATAACCATGATAGACAACGTCACCGCCATCAATAGAAGCATTAACAATTGGAGATTTTTTTAAAGCTTGAACTGCAGCTATAACAAAGAAACCCATGAAGCCAAGCTTTACACCATGCTGCTTCTCAAATTCTTGACCATACTTTGTTCGTAATTCTTTTATAGGCAGCATATCAACTTCATTAAATGTAGTTAGCATTGCTGTTTCTTGTTGAACGCTGACCAATCTCTTTGCGATAGTGCTTCTTAAGCGAGTCATCGAAACTCTTTTTTCGGGTCTATTTGATACAGGTTGAGATAAATTATGATCTGTTTTAGGGGCTTGATCCTTGGCATCTAAATGATTTACTACATCTGCCTTAGTTATTCTATTATCTTTACCTGATGCTTTGATAGATGAAGCGTCTAGATTATTTTCTGAGATAAGTTTGTTTGCAGCTGGCCCATTCTTGTTGCTAGTTTTTGGAGGCTCTTGCTCTGGTGTTGCTGAAGTCTCATCATTTTTTTCAACTAACTTTTCTACTTTAGATTGAGATGTGTTCGTTGCATCTGACTCAGAAAACTCACCAATAACTTCGGAGCTATTTACTATATCCCCTTCAACTTTTAAAATTTTTGAAACAAAGCCATCCGATGGAGCAACAACCTCTAAAACAACCTTATCTGTTTCAATTTCAGCTATAACCTCATCCTGATTAACACTTTCTCCTTCTTGCTTTAACCAGTTCGCGACCGTTCCATCTGCAATAGATTCAGGAAAAGTTGGAGATTTAATTTCAATTGCCATAATTTTACCTATTTTAATGCCTCTTCAACGAGATTACTCTGCTGTTTTAAATGTAACTTCATCATACCTACTGCTGGTGCTGCTGCTGCAGGCCTGCTGACTAAAGTTATCTCTCTTTTAGTATCAAACCTATCTAATACTCTTTGAATTCTATGTCTGTGACTAAACCATGCACCTTGATTTGCAGGCTCTTCTTGACACCAAACAACATCTTTTAGATTTTCATAATTTGATAATATTTCTTGAAGGTCATCATATGGAAATGGATACAATTGTTCAATCCTAACTAGGGCAATATTACCTTTATTTTCATTATCTCTTTTTTCTTTGAGGTCATAAAAAACTTTTCCTGAACAAAGAACTGCCTTGGTAACTGCTGACTTATTTTTTACATCGTCGTCGATAACGCATTTAAATGACCCATCGGTTAAATCATCGATAGTAGAAACAGCACTTGGATTTCTTAATAAACTTTTTGGCGAAATTACAATTAGTGGTGTTCTCATTTTTCTTATAGCCTGTCTTCTTAACAAATGATAGATTTGCGATGGGGAACTAGGGACGCATACCTGAATATTTTCTGATGCACATAACTGCAGAAATCGTTCGATTCTAGCACTGCTATGCTCTGGACCTTGACCTTCGTAGCCATGAGGTAATAGCATGACTAATCCTGACAACCTTTCCCATTTATGTTGAGCTGAGACTATAAATTGATCAATTACAACCTGAGCACCATTAACAAAATCACCAAATTGAGCTTCCCAAATTGTTAGTCCTGTTGGCCAGGTTGCTGAGTAACCATATTCAAAAGCAAGCACAGCCTCTTCTGATAATAGAGAATCATAAATATCAAATCTTGTATTATGATTATTAGCAATTGTAGATAAGGGTATGTGGCCTTTGCCATTGTCTGCATCAAATACACATGCATGCCTGTGAGAAAAAGTACCTCTTCTGACATCTTGACCTGTTATTCTAATTGGGAACTTCTCTGACAAAAGTGTTGCGTATGCCATTGTTTCTGCAAAACCCCAGTTAATTTCTAACCCTCCGCCGCTCATTTTTCTTCTGTCATCAAATATTTTTGATGCTTGCTTTCCTATCGTAAAAGAAGAAGGCACATCACAAATTTCAGATCCAAGCTTTTTGAAATGGTTTTTATCAAAAGATGTATCTACTTTTGGCCACCACAAAACATCTAAATACTCATTCCAGTCAAACCAAAGAGAGTCATTGGGTTTTAAAGAAAGATTTTTTGCAACAATTTCACCATCTTCAAGTGAGTCTCTGTATGTTGATTTGATTAATGATGCTTCTTGTTTAGTCAGATGTGATTCTGCTATTAACTGATCTTGGTATTGATTTAAAACAGAAGGATGTTTAGCTATTGTTTTATACATTAGCGGCTGAGTTGCAGAAGGATCATCTGCTTCATTATGACCTCTCCTTCTGTAGCAAAATAAATCAATAACAATGTCTTTATTGAATTGATTTCTATATTTGGTAGCGATCTTGACTGCATTCACTACCATCTCGGGATCATCACCATTTACATGGATTACTGGAGCCTGAATCATCTTGGCTACATCAGTAGAATAGTCTGTTGATCTTGCATCATTTTTATTACTAGTTGTGAAACCAATTTGATTGTTAACTATAATATGAATTGTGCCGCCTACATAAAACCCTCTGGTTTGAGACATTTGTAGTGACTCCATAACAACACCTTGACCTGAAAAAGATGCATCTCCATGAAGAAGTATAGGGACTACCTTTTTTCTCTCGATATCAGCAAGCCTATCCTGCCTAGCTCTTACAGAGCCAAGCACAACTGGGTCTACAATTTCTAAATGAGACGGATTATTATTTAAAGAAACATGCACTTCCCCGCCTGGAGTATTTAAATTAGATGAAAAACCTAAATGATATTTAACATCTCCGGTATTTGCTCCTTCTAATTCACCAGCCTCATCGAATGCTGAGAATAAATCTGCAGGGATTTTACCTAAAACATTAACTAGAAGATTTAGCCTTCCTCTGTGAGCCATTCCGAAACATATCTGATTAGCTCCTAGCTTTCCACAATTTTGAATTGCAGCATCTATTAAAGGAACCAAAGATTCACACCCATCTATACCAAAACGTTTCATGCCTGGGTATTTTGCAGCTAGATATTTTGCAAGACCTTCTGCAGAATTTAATCTCTCATAAATGTGTAATTTCTCTTCCTTAGTAAATGAATATTGCTCTAATTTTGACTCGAATTTTTTTTGAAACCATCTTCTTTCATCAGAGTCCATAATGTAGTTATATTCGATGCCAATAGTGCCGCAATATATACTTCTTAGACTTGAGACTATATCTCTTAATTTAGCTTTTTTTGATCCAGTTATAAAAGTATCTGTATAAAACTCAACATCAAGGTCGTCTGTAGACAAGCCATGGAATTCTATATCTAAATCTTCTATAGACTTCCTATCCATCATACCCAAAGGATCTAATTTTGCTTCCTGGTGTCCTCTATTTCTGTATGCTTGTATTAGTCGAATAACTTTTCCCTGCCTTTCATCAATCTCCTCATTAAGCAAAGATGAGTTTCTTGGCAGATTTCGAAATTCACTGATGATTGTTTGATGTGAAACTTCTTTTAAATTACTTGAATCAGAAGGGAGACTATTAAAGAAGTCCTGCCACTCATTTGATAAGTTTTCAGGGTCGGTTAGATATATCTCATAAAGAGATTCAAGATAATCAGCATGGCCTGCTGATATGTGAGAACTTTTCCAAAGCTCTTCCATTGATTGGTTCATTGTCTAAAAAATTTTTCTAATTAGTTCCATCGGATGTAATTATATTCTTCTTAGACTTTAAAAGCATTGATTTTATCTCACCAATTGCTTTATTAGGGTTTAAACCCTTAGGACAAACACTTACACAATTCATGATTCCGTGACACCTGTAAACACTGAATGGATCTGATAATGCATCCAGCCTTTCAACGGTTTCAAGATCTCTTGAATCAGCTATAAACCTATATGCCTGAAGAAGAGCTGCTGGCCCTACAAATTTATCAGGGTTCCACCAAAATGATGGGCAACTTGTAGAGCAACAAGCGCAAAGAATGCATTCATATAAGCCATCTAACTTATCTCTATCCTCAGGAGACTGTAATCTTTCTTGTTCAGGAGCTGTGGTATTATTTTGTAAAAAAGGCTTTATCTTTTCATATTGAGCATAAAATTCCGTCATATCTACAACAAGATCTCGAATAACAGGAAGACCTGGAAGAGGCCTTAATTCAATTTTATTCTTTTTCATAACAGATGAAATAGGCGTTATACATGCCAAGCCATTCTTACCATTTATATTCATTCCATCAGAACCACAAACACCTTCTCTACAAGACCTTCTATAAGAGATTGACTCATCTTCTTCTTTTAACAAATGAAGTAAGTCGAGAACCATGATGTCTCTTGCAGGTTTTTCTATCTTATATTTTTTCATATACGGAAATTCATCCTGCTCAGGATTGTATCTGTACATGCTTACTTCTAGTTGATTGGTTAACATTAATAAGTTCTCACTATTGGTGGAAATGCATCTACTTTTGTTGGCGCAAAGTTGACTTCTCTTTTTGAAACTTTTTTGTTAATTGGGTCGTAGAAAGAATGACATAACCAATTTTCATCATCTCTGTCAGGGAAATCATCTCTAGCATGGGCGCCCCTGCTTTCATTTCTTTCAAAAGCTGATATAGCAGTAGCCTCAGCAACCTCAAATAAATTTTGTAGTTCAATTGCTTCGACTCTGCTTGTATTAAAAGCAGAACTTTTATCTTTAAGATGTAAGTTATCAACCTTATGTCTTATTTCTGCTAATTCGTTTAAGCCTTTTTCCATAAAGTCGCCTCTTCTGAAGACTCCAAAATAATTTTGCATGCATTCTTGTAACTCTCTTTTTACTGAAGCAGTCTCATATCCACTCGTGGACTCATTTAATTTATTTAGGCGTTCTAATGAGGCATCTATGTCACCCTTAGAAGATGACTCTACTCCACCACCAGATTTCAGTTCTTCTTGAATATGCATTCCAGTAGCTCTTCCAAAAACCACTAAATCAAGCAAAGAGTTACCACCAAGTCTATTTGCACCATGAACAGAAACACAGGCCGCCTCACCAGCAGCAAACAAGCCAGAAATAATTGAATCATTACCGTTAGTTCTTCTAAAAGCTTGGCCATTAACATTCGTTGGAGTTCCGCCCATCATATAATGACAAGTTGGAACGACTGGAATTGGTTCATATATTGGATCTACGTGGGCAAAGGTTCTTGAAAGCTCACATATTCCAGGTAATTTTGAATTAAGAACATCTGCGCCTAGGTGATCTAATTTCAGAAATATATGATCTGCATTTTCACCACAACCCCTTCCTTCTAAAATCTCAAGCACCATAGATCTTGCAACTACATCTCTTCCAGCTAGGTCCTTAACATTAGGAGCATACCTTTCCATAAATCTCTCGCCATCTTTATTTATAAGATAGCCGCCTTCACCTCTACAGCCTTCTGTTACTAGTGAGCCCGCTCCATAAATTCCTGTTGGGTGAAACTGCCACATTTCCATATCTTGTGCTGGAAAACCAGCCCTAAGAGCCATTGCCAATCCATCACCTGTGTTGATTAATGCATTTGTGGTAGAAGCATAAATTCTTCCTGCGCCACCAGTGGCCATTACAGTGGCCTGTGCTTTTAGGTAAGCAACCTCTCCAGATTCAATAGAAAAGGCTATAACACCTGTTACCTCTTCCTTACTGTTTTTAACTATATCTACAGCAAACCACTCATTTAGGAAGTTTGTTCCTTCCTTAACATTATTTTGATAAAGGGTATGAAGAAGAGCATGGCCAGTTCTATCTGCTGCAGCACACGTTCTTGCTGCTTGACCGCCCTTACCAAAATCTTTAGATTGTCCACCAAAAGGTCTTTGATAAATTCTTCCGTTTTCAAATCTTGAAAATGGGAGTCCCATATGCTCTAACTCAAATACTGCCTTAGGGCCTTCCGAGCATAAATATTCAATTGCATCTTGGTCGCCTATAAAATCAGCACCCTTAACAGTATCATACATATGCCACCTCCAATCATCGTCTGGATCAGCACTTGCAATGGCGCATGTAATTCCGCCTTGTGCAGAAACAGTATGAGATCTTGTTGGGAAAACCTTTGAAACTACAGCAGTTTTAAGTCCAGATTTAGCTAATTCTAGTGACGCTCTCATCCCAGAGCCTCCACCACCAACAATAAGAGCATCAAATTCTATTGTTTTTATATTGTCAGTTAAAATACTGTTACTCATTTAAGACCTTTATTATTAAATTTTATAATTAGTTATATGAATCATTTATATCTTCCATATTATATATAAGATTGATCCCAAATAAAGCAATCCACATAAGATAAATACAAGTTGATAAAGAAATTGAATTGATTCTGCTTTTTTAGAAAGAGCGGGACTTAGGAAACCAAGTGTTCTTTTTGTTAGATAATCTGTTCCAACTGTCCATAGCCCAATAAATGCATGAGATATTATAAGAATTGAAATTAATGAAGTAATTGCTTTCATTTCAATTGATGCAATAAAAGAAACCCAGTCATAATATGAACCTGAAGCTCCAACCAAATAAAAAACAATATATAAAAAATATGCGAGTATGGCTAAAGAGCTATATCTTTGTACAAACCAAATAATTGAGCCTTTCATAAATAAATATGTCCAAAAAATCCAATAGTCGATACAAGCCATAGGCAAAGAACAAAAATTGATGAGTAATAAGAGCCTTTAAGTGATTCGCCTAAGTGGAAGAAATCCATAAAAAGATGCCTAACGCCTGTAAGAATGTGATACCAGAAAACAGAAAAGCTAAAGAAAACAAAAACTGTAAAGAAAGTTAAAGACTGTAATGATTCATACATTAATTCATAGGATCCTTTATTTAATGTTGATATAAATAAAAGGTATACGAAAAGAGGTAAGGAGATAAAAAAAATATACATACCGGAAAGTCTATGGGTAATAGAAGAGAAGGCTGACATTGGTAGCTTTATTTTTCTTAGGTCAATGTATACAGGTCTTTGATTCATAATGAAAAGCTATAGTGATTTAATTTTTAAAGTGTAATCAAGATTATACAGGAGAATTCTTTCACAGATTATCAAAAAAATTATATTACTTTTTATTTTTTTTAATATGTTTAATTAATCTCTGTCTCTTTTTTACTTGTCTATCAGTTAGTTTATTTACTTTTGATTCGTATGGGTTTTCTGATTTTCTAAAAATCAATCTTAATTGAATACTTTTAAGCTCAAGAGTGGATCTAAAAGAATTTTCAAGATATTTTTTATAGTTTGATGGAATTTTTTTGTCTTGATTTGAATGAATAACAAGAGTTGTTGGGTTTATGCCTGCAAAATGAACATGCTTAAGTTTTAAAAGTCTTCCATTTACAGATGGAGGTGCGCTTTGCTCAATAAATTTATTCATCATTTGGTTTAATGATGAGGTCGTATGTTTTTGCTGTGCCTTATCTATAAGGCCATTAGCCACCCTAAATAGCCTCTTGAAGCCAAGGCCTTTGATGCCTGATATTTCTAATTTTATAAAGTCATTAACAAAATTTGATTGAGCCCTTTTAGTCTCATAAATCTCATCCTTTTGTTTTTTTGTAAGTAAATCAATTTTATTAAATGCTATCAGGACTGGCTTACCCATCTCACATATCATATTAATAATTTTGAGATCTTGATCAACAATACCCTCTTGCGCATCACATATGAAAATAACAACGTCGCATTCCTCTACTGAGTGCATTGCTCTAACATAAGAAAAATATTCAATTTTATGACTGTTTCTATAGCCTTTTCTGATACCTGCTGTGTCAATAAAAATAAAATCTTGGTCATCGACTGTGAAAGGAATACTTATAGCGTCTATTGTTGTTCCTGCTATCTCAGAAACTATTAACCTATCTTCTTTTATAAACTTATTTATAAATGTAGATTTTCCTGCATTAGGCCTACCTAGAACAGCTATTTTTTTTCCTTCTGGTGATTCATATTTTTCTTTTGGAAGTGAATCTTTTATATATGTACGAAGGTCAATTATATTTCTTGAGTGCTCTGCACTAATCTCAAAGAACTCATTAATGCCCTTCTTATTTAAATCAACTTTAAGAAGAGAATCTGAATTTTTATCGATTTTATTAAGAACAGTAATAAAATTTTTATTAAGCTTTCTTAATCTTGTAAGAATATCTAGATCTTCTTTATTTAAGTTTTCAGAACCATCGAGAAGAAAGATAATAAGGCTTGATTCCTCTGCAGCAATCCAGGCTTGCTCAGCTATATCTTCTTTAAGAATAGATTCATCCTGAGCTATTCCTCCAGTATCAATAATTAATGTTTTTTGATCACCAAATGTTATATAGCCATAGTTCCTATCTTTGGTTAACCCAGAGTAATTTGAAACTATAGCTTTGCGTGACTTAGTTAGTTTATTAAATAAGGTTGATTTGCCAACATTTGGTCGACCTATAATTGCAATTGAAGTAAACATGTATAAATTTCATATTTATATACTTATCGAATATAAACTGAATCCTTGGTCTATTGCATAAAAATTATTACTTCTGCTTATTAAGCTCATTATGGGTTTTTTAGAGATTTTCTTTCTGCTTATCGTCTTGCCACTCAAAGGATCGATTATGTGAAGGTATCCTTCAAGATCTCCAACTATCAAATATCCATTAAAGCTAATAGGATTAGAGAGTAGCCTATTGGAGTACTCATCTGTGCTCCATGATTCCTCAAAGCTTTTCATTGAAAATGACTTTATTAGAGAATCAGACTCAACAACACCCATTATCCCTCTCAATACAACGGGTGAATAAAAGGATGATACTTCTGATGTCCATACAGATCTTTTTTGAGCAATATCAAAAATATTAAGATTCCCTTGGTAATTAGTAGCAAAAACAAGACCTGAGTCTATTACAGGGCTTGAGTCAGCATCGATTATATTTTCAAGCTCAGAGGCTCCGCTAACATAGGAGATTGCTCCATCCCAGACAGGAAAACCTGAGTCAATTTGAAAAACACCCAGCCTACCATTATCAAAAGTTGCATAGATTTGATTCTCAAAAATAACAGGACTACTACTTCCTCTTATTGTTAATGTTGGAAGTTTAGATCTATATGACCATTTAATTTCACCATCATTTTTATCAAGTGCCATTAAATCACCCGATCCAGTTTTAACTATAATAAATTTTGCATCGATTGCTGCAGGGGCTAAAACTTCTCCCTTTACATTAGTCATCCATATTTTCGATCCGTCTTTTTGATCAAAGGCGATTACATTACCATCAACATCCGAAGCAACTAAAACACCAAAACCAGCAGCGGTACCAGATGAAAGGAAATTAGTTTCAATTTCCCAGTTTATATTTCCAGATTTTATATCTATAGATTTAATGCTTCCAGTATTGTCTGAGGCAAATATACTATCTCCACTGAATGCTGGTATAAAGTTTCCAAGAGTATTTTCACCATTAAACTTCATACTCCAGTCAACTGAAGTATTTAGCTTGTTAGTAACTGAAACCAGTGGTCTTGGCTCATCCAAATCTATATCACCATTTCCCCAAAACTTTAAAGATTCCATGGAAGAGCATGATGAAAGAAGAATTACAGACAATATTGAAATATACTGTTTTTGATTTTTAAAAAAGTATTTTTTTAAGTAGTTCATTTTAGATTTGCTATTTTTATTGCAACAATAGATTTTGATGTTTCGTCACTATACAACTCTTCAGCTTTTACATATTGATCTTTGGCAAGCAAACTTTGGTCTTTTTTTGCAAGTATGTCCCCAGTGAGCTCATGAATAAATGCATTAGATGTAGATGAAGAATATTTCTCCAATAACGAAAGTGCTTTATCAAGCTCATTCTCAGAAGCTAATAATCTTGCAGAATTTACTCTAGCAAGCTTGTTATAAATTTTATTTCCTCCGTAACCATCAGTAAGTTCAACAAGTAAAGTAAATTTATCTAAAGCTTCTAATGTCTTTCCCTCTGAGGCTTCTTTAGTAGCTGAATCAAGCAAGGCAATTTTTGCATAGCCTGTCTTGCTGAAACTCGTCATTAGGCTATCAAAAGACTTTTCTGCGTTAGCTACATCACCCTCTGATAAAAAATCTGACCATTCGTTAAAAACTATTGCAGCTTTTTCATCATTAATTTTTGAAATAGTTTTAAGTGAAAAACTTATACCAAATGCAACAATAAAGGCAATAACACTACTAATTAGTATTGTTCTATATTTGTTAAAAAAGGTCTGCATTGCTGAAAACCTATTATCGTTATCGTATATTTCGTTCATAATTCTTCCTGAAATTATAATGATGTATAAAAACTAAATAATTCTTTAATTGAGACAGTTTCCTGGTCTTTAAGTTCATCATTTAAAAACTTAATAACAGCAGTTCCGTCCCTCAACTCTTCTTCTCCGATAATAATTGCATATTCAGAATTATTTTTATTTGCTTTTCTGAGTTTGGATTTAAGACTTCCATCAGATAGCTGTAAATCTAAAATAATATTACTATTCAGAGACCTAAGTTGGTGGGCTATTTTATATGGTTTTGACTCTAAATTGCTAGTTAGGGTTAGAAATGAAACAACTTTATTTGAGGTTGTAATGTCCTTTATCAAGCTTGCAAACCTCTCTACCCCAATTGCCATCCCAATTGATGGAAGATTTTTACCACCCAGCTTTAATGAAAGGTGGTCATATCTGCCTCCACCTAAAAAAGAATCTTGAGCACCAAGATCTGATGATATTGCCTCAAACACAAATCCAGAATAATAATCTAGACCTCTGACAAGAGTATAATCAATCTCTATATTGCATATATCTTTATATTCATTTTGAATATTTTCTAAAAGAGATAATGCTGAAGGTTTAATAAACTCTCTTATAGATGGAGCGTTTTTAAGAATTGATTGTGTTTCTTTATTTTTTGAATCAAGCACTCTTAAAGGATTTTTAGTAAGTCTTATTAAGTCTTTTTCATCAAGGCTATCTTTAAATGGCTCGAGATATTCTATTAATGCATCACAAAATAATTTTTTACTTTCCTTATCGCCCAAATGATTAATTTTAATTGAACAATTTTTAAGTTTAAATTCTTCAATAATGGAGCAGACCATTGATATTATTTCATACTCGGGCGCACCCTCTTCATAACCAAGTATTTCAACTCCTGCTTGATAAAACTGTCTATATCTTCCTTTTTGCGGTCTTTCATATCTCCACATTGGGCCGAGATACCATAACTTATGATTAGTTTGATCAAGTTTTTTTTCTATTATTGCTCTTATAGCACTTGCAGTACCTTCTGGTCTCAAGGCGATGTTCTTTTCATTTCTATCATTAAAAGAGTAGATTTCTTTGTTAACAATGTCCGAAGCATCTCCAGCAGAACGAATAAATAGATTGGTGTCTTCTAAGGCTGGTGTTCTTATTTCACTATATTTATAGTTGGTAAAAACTTTTTTTATTCTTTTTTCTGTCTCGAATATTTTTACAGAAATATTTTCTATATCACCATCATCATAATGATCTAACATACCAGTTAATGAGTGAATTTTATCCATTTCAGCTCCTTGCAATTATCTCAACAGAGTCTCTTAAAGAAATTTTTGTCCTTACTTTATCCTCGATTTCTTTAACAATGTCTGCACTATTAATTTTTTTGTCAGGTGCTCCATCGACATATAATAAGTTTTGAGGGCTTGCTCCTGTTAGACCAATTTCTGCTGCTTTACTTTCTCCGGGACCATTAACATAACAACCTATCACAGCGACCTCGATATCTTCAGTGATATCTTCAAGGCGCTCTTCTAACTCGTTGACTACTTCGATTACATTAAAATTTTGACGTGAACAGCTTGGACATGCAATTATCTTTACACCCCTACTTCGAATATTTAAACTTCTTAAAATATCCCAACCTATTTTTATTTCATCTACCGGATCAGATGCGAGTGAAATTCTTATAGTATCTCCAATACCCTCAGAAAGGAGCATTCCGATACCAATTGATGACTTTACAGTTCCTGCTCTATAGCTTCCAGCTTCAGTAATACCTAAATGAAGGGGTTGATCGATTAACTTAGATATTTTTCTATAAGCCTCTACAGTCATTTCAATATTAGATGCTTTAAGACTCATTTTATAGTTATCAAAATTAAACTTGTCCAAGATATCTACATGCCTTAGAGCTGATTCAACTAATGCATCTGCATTCGGTTCTCCATATTTTTTTTGAAGATCTTTCTCAAGAGAACCCGCATTGACACCCACTCTTATTGGCACATTATTATATTTAGCAGCATTAATTACTTCAGCGATTCTATCTTCTTTTCCAATATTTCCAGGGTTGATTCTTAGGCAGTCTGCAGTATCTGCAACCTCAAGAGCAATTTTATAGTCAAAGTGGATGTCTGCAACCAAAGGAATATCTACAGATTTTCTAATTTCTTTAAATGCAGCCGCTTCATCGAAACCTGGTACAGATACTCTTACAATGTCTGCTCCAGCAGCTTGTAAGTCATTAATTTGATTAATGGTAGAGATAACATCACATGTATTTGTATTAGTCATTGACTGGACACTAATTGGATTATTATTTCCAACAAGCACTCCACCAACATCAACAAGTTTGGTGTTTTTTCTGGTTATCCAATTATTCATCATTAAAAATAATAGTGTTTACATTAAGTCTATTAGCATTGGTAATAAAATCAATCTTAATACCGTTATATGTTCCTGTTACTGCATCGACATTTCCAACAACAACTTTGTAGGGCTTTTGCATAATTTTGTTATAAATATCACCTTCATTGAATAACTGACTTACTAACAGAATGTCTTTTGAGTATATTTCCACCCAACATTCTTTTGTAAATAATAATTGAAGATTATTTGCAGGCACAACAGGTTCAATAGTTAAATTGGTACTAGCCTCTATACCTTCTGACATGTTATTTGTATTAACAATTTCTGTTAATTCATAGAGTTCTTCTTCTTTAATATTCTGCTCTATCTTTTGGGTGCTATCTTTAACTGAAAAAGAATTTAACAAAATAGAAATTGTTAAAATTGATACCACTAAACCAAATACAATAATAAATTTTTTGAAAGATCTATTAAAAACAGCCACTGATTTTTTAACGATTTGATCTTTTCTATTTTCTTGAACATATATTGATGGGAACTCGCATTGTATGTTTAAAAAATTTTGATACTTAATAAAGTAAGCTTTAGCAAAACCTTCACTTGGAAAATCGGTATAGTCGCCGGACTCTATCGCTTTTATAAACTTAGTATTTATTAAAGTTTTATCTGAAACCTCATCGATTGTTAATTTTTGATCTAATCTTGCGTCACTGAAAATTATTCCAGTTTTGGCTGAATTTGCAGATTTTAAATTATCACTCATGATATTGATTGATGCTTGATTAGTTTTTTACCTTTAACTGATTTAGTTAATTTTCCAACAAGCTGGCCGCAGGCTCCATCTATTGCATCACCTCTTGTGACTCTCAATGTAGTAATAAAGCCTTTTTTCATAAGAATATTTTTAAACTGGTTTATATTGTCTTTATTTGATCTCTTGTAGTTAGATCCATCAAATGGATTAAAGGGAATTAAATTAATTTTACATGAGATATTTGAAAGGAGCTTAGTTAATTGTCTGGCTAATTCTGGAGAATCATTCACACCATCAATAAGAATATATTCTATAGTTAGGCTTCTTTTTCCTTCATAAAAAGATAAATAATTCTTGCATGAATTTATTAACATTTTTATTGGATATTTTTTATTAATAGGAACTATTTCATCGCGAAGCGAATCAATTGGTGCATGAAGAGAGATTGCTAAGGAAACATCTATAGAACTTGTAAGTTGGTCGATTTGAGGAGTTATGCCAGATGTGCTGATGGTAATTCTTTTTCGAGAAAGCCCATAGGCTAATTGATCTTTCATTATCTTTGCTGACTCAACAACTGGAGTAAAGTTTAGTAGCGGCTCTCCCATTCCCATAAATACAACATTTGTAATATTGGAGTCATTAGAATCATAGAAGTTTGCTAGCCAAACTTGGCCAATTATTTCTGCAGCCGTGAGGTTTTTTTCAAAACCTTGAGCGCCTGTTGCACAAAAAGTACATTGGAGTGCGCATCCGGCCTGAGAAGAGATACATAGAGTCATCCTTTTTTTTTCAGGGATTCTAACCATTTCAACCATCGAGCCTGAATCTAACTTTATTAAGTATTTTTTAGTTCCTTCTGGGGAAACATGGACTTCATCAACTTGAGGAGGCCTAATAACTGCAATTTCAGCAAGCCTCTCCCTAAGAGGCTTGTTAAAATCAGTCATCATTTCAAATTCTATAATTCCTTTTTGGTGAATCCATTTTAGAAGCTGCTTGGCTCTAAATTTTGGCTCTTCAATCCTTTTAAAAAAATCCTCTAAAGTCTCTAAAGAGTAACCTAAAAGATTTTCTTTTTTTTCCAAAATCTATTTAGATATTATTTCTTCATCTTTGAAAAAATAATTAATCTCTCTTATTGCGCTTTCTTCAGAATCTGATCCGTGTACAGCATTTGCATCAATGCTTACTGCAAAGTCTGCTCTAATGGTTCCTGCATCAGCTTCTTGAGGGTTAGTGCTTCCCATAAGCTCTCTATTTTTAAGTATTGCTCCCTCTCCTTCAAGAACCTGAACAAATACAGGACCTGAAGTCATGAATTTTTTAAGATCGTTGAAAAAAGGCCTGCCTTCATGCTCCGCATAGAATCCTGAGGCCATTTCATCTGTTAAATGAATTAGCTTCCCAGCAACTAAATGCAGTCCATTATCCTCAAACCTTGAAATGATTTTACCCACTACATTTTTGGATACAGCGTCTGGTTTGATGATTGATAAAGTTTGTTCTATTGCCATGATGTTTTATTCCTATAAAAAATTTTAGCCATTATATGGGACTTATTGAGATTCTTCTATCCATAACATTTGAATAGCCTCTAAAATTTTCTCATTAGAACGCTCTGGGTCTCCAATAAAACCATCTAAGTCGCATATTTTAGAATGTAAATCAGGGAATCCAATCCACTGAGGATCGATATCAGGAAATTTATCATATAACTCAATAGCTATATCATTAACATCATGCCAATTTAGATCACCCATTAATGATCCTCTGAAACCATATTTATGTTGTACTTTGGAAGTTCAATTTCTATATTTTCATCAGCGGGAGGTATTGTCTGACAACTTAACCTAGATGTTTGCTCAAGGCCCCATGCCTTATCAAGCATATCCTCCTCTATGTCGCTTGCTTCTTCTAGACTGTCGAAACCCTTCCTGATTATGCAGTGGCAAGTCGTACAAGCACATGACATTTCACAAGCATGTTCAATTTTTATGCCTTCTCTGAGAGCTGCTTCACAGATAGTCTCGCCTGGAACAGCAACTATCTCTGCTCCATTAGGACAAAGTTCATGATGGGGCCATATTTTAATCTTAGCCATTATTTAGATTGTAAAACTTTCCCCGCATCCACAAACTGCCTTTGCATTGGGGTTAACAAACTTTATTCCCTTATTTAAACCATCTTCTGAGTAATCAACAAGGCTTCCTTTTAAAAAATCAAAACTTATTTCATCTACATAAATTTTGCATCCATTTTTTTCAAAAACAATATTTTTAGCATCTATGCTGTCTACAAAATCAAAGAAGTATTCATAACCTGAGCATCCAGCTTTTTTAACACCTATTTGAATGCCCGCACCTTTTCCTCTTGATTCAAGGCTTGAAAGAAAATGATTGATCGCTTTTTCAGAGAAATTTAAATCAGATGGATTAATATTTTCCATTGAATGATACCTACTGCTTGGATTCGTAATCTTCTATTGCTTGTTTAATTGAATCTTCAGCTAAAACTGAGCAATGAATTTTAATTGGAGGAAGTTCTAAGGCATCAACTATTTCTTTGTTTTTAATTTCCTTAGCTTCTTCTAGAGTCTTGCCAATAAGCATTTCCACTAACTCACTTGAGGAAGCAATGGCAGAACCACAACCATATGTTTTAAATTTAACATCCTTAATAATATGAGTATTTCCTTTTGGCTCACATTTAATTTGAAGTTTCATAACATCGCCACAAGCAGGCGCACCAACCATTCCAGTTCCAACATTTTCCTCTTTAGGATCAAATCTTCCCACATTAAATGCTTGAGGATTCTCCAGTGTGTTCTCAAACTTATCAACTACTTTTTTACTATATGCCATAAAAGCTCCTACTTTAGTGTGTGTTCCATTTAACAGTATCTAAATCTATACCATCTAAATGCATTTCCCATAATGGAGAGAGTTCTCTCAATCTATCTACAACTTTATTTAAGATAGAAAGTGTATTTTTTATATCTTCATCGCTTGTAAATCTGCCGAAAGAAAATCTTATTGAGCTATGCGCTAACTCATCTTTTCTTCCTAACGCTCTAAGAACATATGAAGGCTCAAGACTTGCAGATGTGCATGCAGATCCAGAGGATACTGCTATATCCTTAAGCCCCATAATTAAAGATTCGCCCTCAACAAAATTGAAGCTGATATTTAAAATATTAGGAACCTTGTTGTCAAGATCTCCATTTATATATGCATGTTCTATTTTCATTGCTTCTTTAAGAAATTGCTCATGATAAGCTTTAATTTTTAAATGATCAGACTCCATTTCTTCTTTTGCAATCTTGAATGCCTCGCCCATACCAACAATTTGGTGTGTAGGAAGAGTTCCAGATCTCATTCCCCTCTCATGACCACCACCGTGAATTAAAGCTTCGATTCTGACTCTTGGTTTTCTTCTTACAAAAAGAGCGCCTATGCCCTTTGGGCCATAGGTTTTATGAGCTGAAAATGACATTAAATCAACCGGGAGTTTTGATAGATCGATATCTACTTTTCCAGTACTTTGAGCTGCGTCTACATGAAAAAAGGCACCAGCTTCTCTTGTGATATTACCAATTTCTTCTAGGTTATTTAAGGTACCTAACTCATTGTTAATATGCATTATAGATACTAGAATTGTATTTTCTTGCATGGCATTTTTAATAGCCTCAGCAGTTATCACTCCTCCCTCATTTGGATCTAAATAAGTTACCTCAAAACCCTCTCTTTCTAATTGCCTGCAAGGGTCTAGAACTGCCTTATGCTCAATTTTAGATGTAATAATATGATTACCTTTTGATTTATAAAATCTTGCAACACCTTTTATAGCCAGGTTGTCTGCTTCTGTTGCTCCCGATGTCCAAACTATTTCTCTTGGATCGCAATTTACAAGATTTGCAACATGAGATCTTGCTTCTTCAACAGCATCGTCAGCTTTCCATCCATAACGATGCGATCTTGAGGCCGGATTTCCAAACTCTCCATCTGGGGTTAAATATTGCATCATTTTTGATGCAACCCTAGGGTCAACTGGGGTTGTTGATGCGTAATCTAAATATATAGTCGACTGTGTGCTCATTTAACTTATCTCTCTTAAGCTTATATATGGGCTATCGTTAGATTCCACAAGCTTATTTATGGTTATTTTACTTAAATAATTATCTACAACTTCATTTAATTCATGCCATAGATTGTGTGTTTTACATTTCTTTCCGTGGTTACAGTTACTAGAACCATTGCAGTTAGTAGCATCAAGATCTTCCTCTACTGCATTCATAATATCTTTAATAGTTATTACTGATGGATCTTTGGCATACATATACCCGCCATTCCTTCCTCTTGTACTCTTTACAATTCCTGCAATTCTTAATTTTCTAAAAATTTGTTCAAGATAAGAAAGTTCAATATTCTGATTTTCTGATAAATCAGACAAAGAAACAGGACCAAATGACTCAAGAGCTCTTAGCTCAGTGAGTGCATTAACTGCATATCTGCTTTTTGTAGTAAGTTTCACGCATGAATTATAAATACTTGACTATTTTAATCAAGTTTTATATTCATACCCAATCTATCAGCTACTTGATGATAGGATTCAACAACATCACCAAGACCTTGTCTAAATCTGTCTTTATCCATTTTTTTTAAAGTTTCTGAGTCCCATAGCCTACATCCATCTGGAGTAAACTCATCAGCCAAAAGAATCTTTTCGCCTGTGACACCAAATTCCACTTTAAAATCTACCAATATTAAACCAGAATCTAAAAATAGCTTTGAAAGAATTGTATTAACTTTATATGTAAGAAGCTTCATTTCATCAATTTGATGTCTTGTAGCCCAACCAAAAGATAGAATATGCTCATCATTAATTAAAGGATCTCCCAACTCATCGTCTTTAAGAAAAAATTCAAATAGAGGACTTTCAAGAATTAATCCGTCTTCTGTGCCAAGCCTTCTGCATATTGAGCCAGAAGCTCTATTTCTAATTACGCACTCTATTGGAAACATAGAAAGCTTATGAACCAAAGAGTCATTATTATTAAGAACTTCAATGTGATGGGTTTCTACACCATTTTTTTCTAAATGATCCATTATGAATGCATTAAACTGATTGTTAACAGAACCTTTTCCCATTAATGCTTCTTTCTTTTTTCCATCAAATGCAGAAGTATCATCGCTAAAATGCATTACCAGTTGCTCTTGATTTGATGTTGTGTATAAAGACTTAGCCTTACCTTTTGTTATTTCTTGTATTTTTTCCATTAGCTTAGTGATTCGTTTATTTTTGAAAGTAATTGTTCTGCTTCATCAATTTTACCATCCATTGATCTTGCTCGAACATAAGTTTTATTATTTTTTTCTACAATTGTTACTTCAAACTGAGCTTCTTCATTGAATGCGTTATTGTTGTTAGAGCTTCTTCCAAGACCAAAGAATGATAATAATCCTCCCTCTTCTTCTTTGCTATAACTCACATAAAATATGCCATCATTTCTATTTTTATCGTTTGTAACAATTTCAGCAACTTGCATAGCCTTGGTTACGGATGACCAAGCTCTATCAAAATTAAGATTTAATTCAATAACTGTTTGTCCATCTTCGGTATAGAAATTTGCTTTTTTCATTTCATTAAGATTTTGAGCTGCAAGTGAAGTACCAGAAAAATTATCGACAGACTCAGCAAAATAATTGACAAGATTTTCGAGCTCTGCCTGAACTAAATCAATATTACTAACTATCTCTTGATCGCCTTTGTTAACCAAATTCAAAAATATTTCAGTAGAGGCTTCTTTGATACCATGTTCAATTTTCATAACAAATAGCATGGATTCATCAAAATTTATTTTGATTTCTCCAATATCTGGATTGGTACTGATTACATCATAATCCGACGTTTCCCAGTAACTTTTTGAAATAGGCCATGAGGTAGATGGGAGTGTTTCTATGTATATCCACATTAACTCACCCAATCTTCGGAGCTGAACAGAGCTATTACCTGATGATGAAAAAATCTGTCTTGGCTTCGGGACCTCTTGGTTTTTTAACTCATTATCAATAGCGATAACTGGATAGTGATTCTCCTTAGATGGAGAAGATAATTCAGAAGGAATAACTATATCGGTTTCAACAATTTCTTCTAAAAAATCATGCTCAGTAGTTGGAAAATAACCCTCTGGACCCGTTAAATACGAGCATGAGGTTACTAAAAAAAGTGAAAGTACATATATTAAGTTTTTGTTCATAATAGTTTTAATTTTATCATCTCTGACAGTATTTCTTCATGAAAAGTTTCATCTAATTCCATAAGAGGGAGTCTAATTGCATTCTTGATTAAATTCATTTTATATAAAATCCATTTCACAGGTATTGGATTTGATTCAACAAATAATAAACGATATAAGTTTAGATTGTGCTCATTTAAGATTTTTGCCTTTTCATAATCACCATTTTTAACCGCATAACAAATTTCAGAATGAGATTTTGGACTGACATTTGCAGAAACAGATATCACTCCATGGGTTCCTAATAGCATTGAATCCATAAATGTTGGATCGTCTCCAGAGAAAACTGAAAAATTACTATCTGCATTTTGTGATATTTGGACTAATTTTTTTATTCGCGACTCATCATCAACAGCTTCCTTAATACCAATGATATTTTTATGCTTTGATAGAACAGATACAGAGGAAGGTAGTAAATCACAAGCAGTTCTTGATGGAACATTGTATAAAATTTGATCTATATCAACCGCATCGGCTATTGCAGAATAATGAGCAATTAAACCATTTTGATTTGGTTTATTGTAATAAGGGGTAACAATGAGAGCATAATCGGCTCCAAGGCGTTTTGATTCTTTTGTTAAATCAATAGCTTCTCTTGTTGAATTTGCTCCTGATCCAGCTATAACTGGAATTCTTTTATTAGTATGCTTTACAGTGAAAGCTATTACATCTAAATGCTCTTTAACATTTAATGTAGCTGACTCCCCAGTAGTTCCAACTGAAACTATTCCATTTGTTCCTTGGCCTATATGCCAATCAATTAAATTTTCTAAACAAGAATAGTCAACATCACCATTAGGTAACATTGGGGTCACTAAAGCTACTAAACTTCCTTGTAATACTTGCATGAAAAAAAAATTCGGTAAAAAATAGGACTATACACTATTTTTATTAAAAACTTATAAGGAAAAAAATGACTAAAAAACTTGAAGGCAAAAAATGCCCAAACTTCAACGCAGAATGTACTAGCAATTTAAAATTATCTAATAAGGATTTCTTAGGAAAAATTCTAGTAATATATTTTTATCCAAAAGATAGCACTCCAGGGTGCACAACTGAAGGTCAAAATTTTAGAGATAATTTTAAAGCTTTCAAAAAACTGAATACTGAAATTTTAGGAGTTTCTCGAGAAAGCATTAAATCTCATGAAAACTTTAAATTAAAGCAAGATTTTCCATTCGAGCTTTTATCAGATCCAGATGAAAAAGTTTGCAAGGCATTTGATGTCATGAAGCTCAAATCAATGTATGGAAGACAATACATTGGGATTGATAGAAGCACCTTTATAGTTGGCGTAGATGGTAAAATTATTAAAGAATGGCGTTCAGTAAAAGTAACAGGACATGTCGATGAGGTTCTTAAAACAATTAAAGATCTAGGATGAAGGCCAGGCGTTCCAGACAGCTTTAATAAAGGTAGCAATTGGAATTGCAAAAAATACACCCCAGAAGCCAAACATATTTCCAAAAATGAAAACTGCAAATATAATTGCAACAGGATGAAGTTTCACTGCATCTGAAAAAATTATTGGCACTAATAAGTTACCATCAAGAATTTGTAATAAAAGGTATAGGCTTATAAGGATATAGAAGTCGCTTTCGAGTCCAAATTGAAGCAAACCAATAATTACAACTGGAACGGTAACTAAAAAAGCGCCTACATAAGGAATTACTACAGACATCCCAACAAGAACAGAAAGCAATGCAGAGTATTTTAAGCCCACTAAAGAGAAAATTATTGCAGCACAAACACCAACTATAAATATTTCAGTAGTTTTTCCTCTTACGTAATTACTAAGCTGTATATCCATTTCTGACCAAATATTAGAGAACATTTCTCTCTTGCCAGGTATTATTTTTGACAACCCATCAAGTATATTTTTTCTATCAAATAGAAAGAAGAAAACAAGTATTGGAAATAAGATTATATAAAGCAATATTGTTATTGTGCTTTGAATACCTGCAATCGAGGATTTCACAAGATTTTGAGTTACTGACGTAAGCTCCGAGCTTACAGCTTGAAAAAAGACAGCAATCTGATCTGATGAGACTAAATCAGGAAATTTGGCAGGCAAAGTTGATACAAATTCTAAGAAATTATTAAACAGGCCTGGTATATCTAAGACAAAAGCTTGTAACTGAATATATAGAATTGGTAATAACCATATCAGCATTGCCGCACCAGTTACAATAAATATTGTAAAGGTGATAACAAGGGCTACAGAACTACTTACATTCCATGATTCTATTTTTTTTTGAACACCCACAAGCAGATATGCAACTACTATACTTATCAAAAATGGAGTAAGTACAGAGCCAAAAAAAGTCATCATCAAAAAAGCACTAAGAATAGCAAATGAAAAAACTATTGTTTCTTCGTTGCTAAATATTTTTTTTAAAACAGAATTAATTTGATCAAGCATATATATATTTTAAGTGGGTTAGTGAACTATGTCAGTCATAATATGGTCAAATAAGAAGTAATTACTTAATATTGTTCGAATATATTAATCTAAAAAGATTATTTATGTTAGTTTTATGTTCAAATCAAAAAAAATGAATTTTTTAAAATGATTAAAGTATTTAAATTATCTACTCTTTTTTTTCTTTGCTTATCTATGCAGGGGCAAGGGTTTGAAAAAAAAGATATAGTTCTTCCTGAGCTTGGAGATAGGGTCTCAGGAGCTGTTTCATCTGATCAAGAAAAGGCAATTGGAAATGAATTTCTTAAGCAGATATTTGCTCAAGCGAAGACTATTTCTGATCCCTTGATCTATGAATACACAGAGCTATTAATATATAGGCTTTCAGAATATAGCCAAGTTCAAGATCGATATTTTAATATTATTTTAATTGACGATAGTAGTTTGAACGCATTTGCAGCTCCTGGAGGAATAATTGGTGTGAATGGTGGCTTGTTTTTAAATGCAGATAATGAGGGGCAATTCGCTTCGGTTTTATCTCATGAACTAGCTCATTTAAGCCAAAGGCACTTTGCAAGAAATGTCTTAAAGTCTCAGGATTCTAATCTAGCCTCAGCGTTATTGTTGGTTTCATCAATAGCGGTTGCAATTCTAAGCAGCAACCCTGAAGCAATTGCTGTAGCTCCTGCAATAATGCAGAGTGAGAGTTTGAGATATAGCAGGTTGTTTGAAAGGGAAGCTGACAGAGTAGGTTTTACAAATTTAATAAAGGCTGGTTATAACCCAAAGTCTATGGGTGAAATGTTTGAAAACATGAATGATCTAAGAAGACTTTCAGGCGATATTCCACCTGAATTCTTATTAACTCACCCTCTATCAACCTCTAGGATTAATGATGCGTTTAACGCAGCTGAAAACCTATCGGATATAGGTACAAAAAAAGATTCTCTAGAGTACTCTCTAATTAAGTCTAGATTAAAAATTTATTATGAAAAAATACCAGCCAATGCATTAAGGTTTTTTACTTCTCTTCAGAATGAAAACCCCTCTGATGCAAATCTCTACGGGCTTTCTTTAGCTAATAAAAATTCTGGAAACTTTAAGCAAAGCATTCAACAAATTAATATCCTAGCAAGAAAGTATCCAAAAAATTTATTTATCAATACAACAAAGGTTGAAATTTTAAAAGATGCAAAAAAATATGACGATGCCCTACTTCTGGCAAATAAATTTTTAGAAATATCACCAAAAAATTTTCCACTATCAGTAACAAAATCGAAACTTCTTCTTGAAATGGGTGAGTACTTTAATTCTGAAGAAATTATTCGAGATCAAATTTTAAGAAGAAACTCCAACCCGGACTTATGGTTATTGCTGTCAGAAATTCAAAGAGCAAGTAAAAATATTATTGGCTATCATCAAAGTAGAGCTGAATATCTTCTTTTACTTGGAAGAGATGAAGAGGCTTTGAATCAACTAGAATTTGCATTGAAGCTTACTAAAAATAATTTTCAAATTTCAGAAAGCATACTGACAAAAATAGTTTTAATTAAAGAAAATATTAACGCTTCTAGAAATCTTTAAGTCTTTTGTTGTTAGCAATCTTTAAGCCTGCTAATGAAAGTATTCCTGCCATAGGAATTGCAATCAATGGCATTGCGCTGAAGCTAATACTTGCTAGCTTACCCAGTCCAATAAAACTACTTCCAGATAAATCACCAAACCTTGTAACAAAAGTATCAATAAAAACTGATGACTTATATCTATCATTTTTTGCTAAAGTGCTATAAACAGTTTCGCGAGTTGGTTTATTGAGCCCATATTCAAATAGCCTTAAAGTTACTGTGGCAACGGCAACAATTGTTATTGATGGCATGAAACCATAAAGCATAAAAACAATTATAAAAAGAAAACCATAAGTCATTAATATTTTTTTAATCCCAAAATACTTAATAGATAAATTAGTTAAAAATAGCTGCATGATCAATGTTAGAGGTGTGACTATTTGTTCTAACAAACTAAAAAATACAATCCTTTCCTCTGGATTTTGCGACCAACCATCTATTATAGTTATAGCAGTCATCCAGTGGACGGTCATTAGCCCAGTCCATATCCAAACATATATAGCTATAGATCGTATTTCAGATACTTGAATGACATTTTTTATGCCATCTAATCCACTGCCACCCACTTTTTCATTACGTTGATTTACGACTGCTTTACTGGTCAAGTACCTTCCAGTCATCATTGCTAAAAAAAGTAAAATAGTTGCTGATAAGCAGAAAAGTTCTAACCCAAACTCATCAAATGAAGAAGCAAACCTTTTAGATATTTCAGAACCGAAAAGAGCACCCAGCGATCCTCCTGCCATAATCACACCATAAAAGCTTCTTGATTTGGCGTCTCTATATATATTAATTATAAGAACCCAAAAAATTGAAACAACAAAGAAAGAATATATGTTGCACCAAATATAAAAAACTCTTCCAAGCCAAATAGAGTCTCCTAAATCAAGGACTCTCCATGAAAAAAGAAAGATTAATAGATTGGAAATTAAAAAAGAGTAGCAGTAGGTTATTATTTTTTTTAGGTTAGATTTTGATGCAACCCACGCATAAATAGGATTAACTAATAACATAGCTAATGCACCGAATGCTAAAAGTAAGGGTAATTCATTAACATTAGCAACCGCCATCTCATTTCGAACGGGTCTAAGAATGTACCATGAAGATAAAACTAGAAAAAATAGAAAACTTGCAAGCAAAGAATCCCTAGTAAAAACAGATAGAGATCTAGTAATTATGTTGTTTGTGTTTTTCATAGATTGATTATGCACTAAGAGTGGTGGGTCGCACAGGATTCGAACCTGTGACCAATTGGTTAAAAGCCAACTGCTCTACCAGCTGAGCTAGCGACCCA
>ERZ767285.7-NODE-7-length-94551-cov-4.765607_pt1 | contig 94551 bp, 93 predicted proteins | sample MGYA00374953_ERZ767285 | MGnify/ENA primary metagenome ERZ767285 (study PRJEB28947, sample SAMN06267186) | marine metagenome | isolation source: Columbia River Estuary | place: USA:Columbia River Estuary, USA | collected 2013-07-23 ...
TTAAGTTTTTTTTAAATAATATAACAGACACAATTATCGCAATAGTAGAAGTAAAGCCAAGTATTAATATTTTAATAATGATGTAATCTAATACCCCTAAAGCTCCGGATATAAAAAATAACAATGTGGTTATTGCGACAAAGCTCAAGGCAATGGTGTTGTTATTTATTGGAAATGGGAGTTTAAACTTCATATACCTGTGTAATTACTTGGTGAAATCGATTTTAATTCAACTTTTATAGTATCTGAAACTTCTAGAGTATCAATAAAATTAGAAATTGAAGATTGCGTAATAGCTTCGTTAGTTCTAGTTAAACCTTTTAAAGCTTCATATGGATTTGGGTAATTTTCACGTCTCAAAATGGTTTGAATAGCCTCAGCCACAACGGCCCAATTATTCTCTAGGTCTTGTTGAAATTTAGCTTCATTTAATAATAGTTTACCCAAACCTTTATGTGTAGATTTAAATGCTATTATAGTATGTGCAAATGGTACACCAGCATTCCGTAAAACGGTACTATCTGTTAAATCACGTTGCAATCTCGAAATTGGTAATTTTGCTGATAAATGCTCAAAAATTGCATTAGCAATTCCAAGATTTCCTTCACTATTTTCAAAATCTATAGGATTCACCTTGTGTGGCATTGCAGAACTTCCAACTTCACCGGCTTTAATACGTTGCTTAAAGTAATCCATGGATACATAAGTCCATATATCACGATTCAAATCAATAAGGATGGTATTAATACGCTTTAAATTATCAAATAAAGCGGCCATATGATCATAATGTTCGATTTGAGTCGTTGGAAATGAATGATGCAATCCTAATTTATTATTTAAAAAAGTGCTTCCAAAAGCTTTCCAGTCAATACTTGGATAAGCCACATGATGCGCATTGTAATTACCAGTGGCACCTCCAAATTTTGCAGCATTTGGTATATTTTTCAGGGTATTGAATTGTTGTTCAAGTCTCACCACATAAACCTCAATTTCTTTTCCCAGACGCGTTGGGGATGCCGGTTGCCCATGAGTTCTGGCAAGCATTGATATGTTGGCCCAGCCACTTGATAATGCTTTTAATTTTTCAAAAACAATGCTGTATTCAGGGATATAAACCTGTTCAATGGCCTCTTTGATGCTTAACGGAATGGCGGTATTATTAATATCTTGAGAAGTGAGTCCAAAATGTATAAATTCTTTGAATTGAGATAAACCTAAAACATCAAACTTTTCTTTAATAAAATACTCAACGGCCTTAACATCATGATTGGTTACTTTTTCTGTGTCTTTGATGTGTTGTGCATCTGCAGTAGTAAAGCCTGTATAGAGCTTGCGCAAATCATCAAACAGCGCAGTATCAAAACCTGCTAATTGCGGCAGAGGAAGTTCTACAAGTGCAATAAAGTATTCAATTTCTACTTTTACTCTGTATTTAATAAGAGCCTGTTCAGAAAAAAAAGGGATAAGAGATGCTGTTTTAGATGCATATCTACCGTCTATAGGTGAAATTGCTTGTAGTGCTTGGCTTGCCATATCGTATAGAATTTTAAGCCTTCAAAGATACGTTTTTAGCAACTAATAGTTGTGTATTATAACAATATTCTTACTACTTGCCACGGTGCTGGTTTTTCTCTAAAAATTGCTGTCTAACATAATTTAACGGGTTCTAACTTCGTAACTTTTATTTTATATTTACAAAAACAAGCCACTATTATTTTGGATTTAGATTTATTAGAACATTTACAAAGCTTCCTTACCGAAAGAAGAAAAGAAACCTTTGAGAGGGTGTTGTCAAAAAGAACACGTCACTTTACTGTTGTTACAGAAGATGTATACCAGCTTCATAATACCAGTGCTGTAATGCGCAGTTGTGATGTTTTTGGTATTCAGGATTTAAGTATTGTGGAGCAAGCAAACGCTAAAAGCATTGATAAGGAGATTGCCATGGGAGCTCAAAAATGGGTAAATCTTCACAGATATAATACTGTTGATACCTGCATCGATGATTTAAAAAATCAAGGATACCAAATAGTTGCTACCTCCCCACACAACCAAAGTGTAGCTTTGCATAACTTTGATGTGACTAAAAAAAGTGCTTTTTTCTTCGGAACAGAACGTGATGGTTTAAGTAAAACAGTACTTGACACCGCAGATGTTAGCTTAAAAATTCCTATGTATGGTTTCACAGAAAGTTTAAATATATCTGTATCTGCTGCTATAATATTACAACATGTTGTCACAAAATTAAAGCAAAGTGATGTGGATTGGAGTCTTACCCAGGATGAGAAAAATATTCTCAGAATACTCTGGGCCAAAAAGACCATCCGCAGCGTAGATGATATTATAGAGCGTTTCTATCAAAACAACCTTAAATAAATATGAAATTAGTATTTGCTACACACAACCTAAATAAGTTTAAAGAAGTACAATCATTGCTTCCCGACACCATAGAACTTGTAAGCCTAACAGATATTGGCTGTTATGACGATATTCCAGAAACCGAAACTACTATAGAGGGAAATGCTCTTTTAAAAGTTAAACATATTAAAGACAACTACGGGCTAGACTGTTTTGCTGATGATACAGGTCTTGAGGTTAAAGCTTTAAACAATGCACCAGGTGTGTATAGTGCAAGGTATGCGGGCCCAAATGCAAGCGCAGAGAACAATATAAATATGCTGCTGGAAAACATGACCGGCATCCAAGACCGCTCTGCTCGTTTTAAAACGGTTATTGCCCTTAGTTTTAAAGGAGAGGATATTTTGTTTGAGGGTATTTGCCAAGGATCCATTATTTCTCAAAAAAAAGGAGCTAAAGGGTTTGGCTATGACCCTATATTTTTGCCTTATGGTAAAAACCAAACCTTTGCTGAAATGACACTCAAAGAAAAAAGCACCATTGGACACCGTGGTAAGGCCATGCAAAAATTAATCACATATTTCTCTTAGTGTAAACCCTAGTATTTTCAGCTAGTTTTTATAGTATATCAATCATAGCTCGCAATCCATTAATTAATAGTACTTTTGCACTTTGAAAAAATCCTCAGGGTGAGGTAGTGCAAAATGAAGTCGTAGGTATTATGTGTCGATAGCTTCTCAACGCACACGCATAATTATACTATACAATACTATGACAGCATTTAAGGCTTTAGGGCTAGACGAGCAATTACTTCAAGCAATTACAGATATGGGTTTCGAGACCCCATCTGAAGTACAAGAACAAGCAATCCCAATTTTATTAGAGAAAGACACTGATTTAGTGGCTTTAGCTCAAACAGGTACTGGTAAAACTGCAGCATTTGGTTTCCCAATGCTACAAAAAATTAATATCGATAGCCGCACCACACAAGGGTTGATACTTTCTCCAACGCGTGAGCTATGTTTACAGATTACCAATGAGATGATTAACTACGGAAAGCACAAAAAAGGCTTAAACGTAGTGGCAATTTATGGAGGAGCAAGTATCCAGGATCAAGCAAGAAACATCAAAAAAGGGGCACAAGTAATTGTGGCTACACCTGGAAGGATGAAAGACATGATTAGCAGAAGAATGATTGACATTTCTAAAATTGAGTATTGTGTACTTGATGAGGCAGATGAAATGTTAAACATGGGATTCTATGAAGATATCACAGAGATATTATCCTATTCTCCTGATGAGAAGAGCACATGGCTATTTAGTGCAACAATGCCAAGAGAGGTGTCATCTATTGCAAAAAAGTTCATGCATGATCCACAAGAAATTACTGTTGGGTCAAAAAATGTAGGTTCTAGCAATGTATCACATGAATACTACCTAGTAAACACTAGAGATAGATACCAGGCCTTAAAACGCCTTGCAGATGCAAATCCAGAGATTTTCTCTGTAGTATTTTGTAGAACAAAAAGAGATACACAAAAAGTAGCCGAGCAACTTATTGCCGATGGATACAACGCAGGAGCCATACACGGTGATTTGAGTCAAAATCAGCGCGACATTGTAATGAAGCAATTTAGAAACCGTCAAATACAAATGCTTGTTGCTACAGATGTTGCAGCCCGTGGTATTGATGTAGATAACATTACACACGTAATTAATTATCAATTACCTGACGAGATAGAGACCTATACCCACAGAAGTGGTAGAACTGGCCGTGCAGGTAACCTTGGTATTTCAATAGTTATTGTAACTAAGAGCGAGGTTAGAAAAATAAAAAGCATAGAAAAAAAGATCCAAAAAACCTTTGACAAAAAAGACATTCCATCTGGGATGGTTATTTGTGAAAAGCAGTTAATGCATCTTGCCAATAATATTAAGAAAACAGAAATCAATCATGATATAGATACGTATTTACCACAAATAAATACTGCTCTAGAAGATTTCAGTAAAGAAGAACTAATTAAAAAGTTTTTCTCTGTAGAATTTACTCGTTTTTACAATTACTATAATAAAGCAAAAGATATCAATGCAAAAGCAGGTGTTCAACGCGAGTATAGCGACGATACTGGTAGTGTTCGTTACTTCTTAAACATTGGTAATAAAGATGATTTTGATTGGATGAGTTTAAAAGATTTCTTGAAGGATATTTTAGGACTTGGACAAGATGATGTTTATAAAGTAGATGTAAAAGACAGCTTTTCCTTTTTCAATACAGACGAGCAGCACAAAGATTTAGTGCTAAAAGCCTTTGAAGATTTTAAATTAGAGGGTCGTAATGTTAACGTAGAGATTTCTGAGAACTCAGGTGGCGGCGGTAGAAGCCGTGGCAAAAGAAGTTTTGGCGGTGGAGATAGATCTCGAGGAAGAAGCGGCGGTGGCGATAGATCTCGTGGAAGAAGCAGTGGAGGCTCTAGAAGCGGCGGCACAAGTGGTGGCGGTTATAAAGGAAAGAGAAGAGACGATAGTTCAGGTGGCTATGGTGGTAGAGGCAAAAGAAGAGATGATAGCAACGGTGACTCTGGAGGTGGAAGAAGTAGAAGTAGTGATGGAGATTCTCGATCAAGTAGAGGCAGATCAAGTGATGGTGCAAACACATCTGGAAGTGGTTTCTCTGAAGGTGGCAATAAGTCTAAATTTAGTGGAAAACGTCGTGGAAAATCTAAACCAGATACCGGTGGTACTGGCGGTAGGAGAAGAAGAAGGGATTAAATACATTCTCTAAAGGATATATGAGTTACAAAAGGTTTGTTGGTCTAGTACTGACAAACTTTTTTTTATTGCTATTGTTATAAAAATATCTTATGTTTTTTTCTTGCCTTGAAATTTTGGTATTATTTTACCGTCTATAATCTGTACATTTGTAAACGTACTTTATGAAACAATTATTTACACTTTTATTATTTTCTCTAATAGTAACATCTACATACGCTCAAGACGTAGTGTCTATTCGTGGGACGGTAGAGAATGCCTCTGATGACAGCATTCTTGAAAACGTTAATATTGTTAATTTAAACCAAGTTTGGGGAGCAACCACAGACAAAAAAGGAGAATTCGAGATTAGAGCCGTTGTTAATGACACCCTATTTTTTTCTTACCTAGGTTTTAAATCAATTAGAGTACGTGTTACCAATGACTGGCTTTCATATGGTACGGTAAAAATAAAGATGACAGAAATTGGTATTGCCCTTGAGGAAGTTTTAGTGAAGCCTGTAACTCTTACAGGATATATTGAGGTAGATGCCCGTACCATTCCTATCTATGATAACTACCGCTACCGTATAGATGGTATTGGGGGTAGTGGATATGAAGGTGGAGACAAACAGCCAAGTGCATTATCCAAGGTGTTGAGTTCTGTGTTTAATCCTGCAGATTTCCTTTATAATGTTTTTGGTAAACGCCCCAGGCAGATGAAGAAACTCCGTAAAATGAAGGAGAATGACGCCATAAGAAATCTTCTTGCAAGTAAGTTTGACAGAGAAACATTAATGGCCGTGTTGCAGTTAGAACGTCTAGATATTGACGAAATATTAAATAACTGCAGCTATTCTAGTGATTTTATTACAGCTGCAAGTGATCTTCAAATACTAGATGCAATAAGCGAATGCTATGAAGAATACCGTGTTTTGCACAGGGGTAAGTAATAATTTCCCTTTTGTTTTAATGTGTACAAACCCGCGATAACAAACCAGAACTTTAGCTACTTTATTTTATATGAAAGAATTAGTTGCTCAACAACGTCAATTTTTTAATTCGCATACCACCAAAGATATCAGCTTTAGAATAAAGCAATTAACATCTCTGGAAGATGTGTTGAATGATAATATAGAACTCCTAGACAGGGCTATATACAATGACTTTAAGAAAAGCAGCTATGAGAATTACATGACCGAGATTGGTATTGTATTGTATGATATAAAACAAGCAAAAAAAAAATTAACACGCTGGTCTTCAAAACAAAGAGTAAAAACAAACCTGGGTAATTTTCCAGCCAAAAGTTACATTATACCAGAGCCGCTTGGAGTAACGCTTATTATTAGTTCCTGGAATTACCCTTATCAACTTTCATTAGCACCTATTGTTGCTGCTATTGCAGCAGGAAACACTATTATATTAAAACCTAGTGAGATTTCTTCACAGACCTCTAGTTTGATGGCCTCTATTTTAAATGAAGCTTTTGACCCTAATTTCTTAAAAGTAATCCAAGGAGGAGTTCAAGAAACTACTGAGCTTTTAAAACAAAAGTTTGACAAGATCTTTTTTACCGGAAGCACTACGGTAGGTAAAATTATATACAAAGCTGCTGCAGAGCATCTAACTCCAGTTACCCTTGAGCTTGGCGGTAAGAGCCCTGTAATAATTACTAAGGATGCTAATATAAAAATGGCAGCAAAAAGAATTGTTTGGGGTAAATTCTTAAATGCGGGTCAAACATGTATTGCTCCAGATTATTTGTATGTAGATGCTCAAATTTCAGAATCTTTATTAAAAGCCCTTACCAAAGAAATTGAAAAAGCAAGGTATAGCTTTGAGAATGGCAACTATGTTCAAATCATAAACGAGCGTAATTTTGATAGATTAGCAACACTTTTAGACCCTTCAAAAATATATTATGGAGGACATACAGATAAAGCACAGCGTTATATAGCTCCAACATTACTCCATACTATTAGCTTTGATGACAAAATTATGCAAGAGGAGATATTCGGTCCTATTTTACCGGTGCTTACTTTCACCGATTTGAATGAAGCTGTCAAAAATGTGCAACTATTACCAAAGCCTCTTTCTTGTTATGTCTTTACGAGTAGTGAACAGGTTAAAAATAAAATTATAAAAGAAATTTCATTTGGAGGCGGTGCTATAAATGATACCATCATGCATATTTCAAACCCAAATCTTCCTTTTGGAGGTGTTGGTAGTAGTGGTTTCGGAAGTTATCATGGCCAAGCGGGTTTTAATTGTTTTAGTAATTTTAAGAGCATATTAGATAAACCAACATGGTATGAGTCATCATTAAAATACGCTCCCTACACTCAAAAAAAACTTGCCATTATTAAAAAATTATTAAAAAATCAATAATGCTACAACCCTTTGTACATTACGGATTACACTTTTTAGTGCCAATTGCCATTGCCTATATTTTTTACAGGCCCAAATGGATTAAAACAGCATTAATTCTTTTAGCAACCATGGCGGTAGATCTTGACCATTTGCTATCACAGCCAGTTTTTGATGCCACTAGGTGTAGTATTGGATATCACTTGTTGCATCAGCCTTTGGCTATTATTTGTTATGCTATATTGTTTCTTTTTCCAAGAGCTAGAGTGGTGTCTATTGGGCTTTTATTGCACATGCTTGCAGATAAATTAGATTGCACCTGGATGGCAATATCTTAAACTTTAACAATAGGCTAGTATTAATTTTGAATGCCAAATAAGATGCTATTTATGGTGATACGGCTCATTTTTTAAAATCGTATACCCTCTGTATAATTGTTCCATAAAAAACGGGCGAACCATCTGGTGTGAAAAAGTCATAGAAGATAAAGATATCTTAGCATTTGCTCTTTGGTACATAGTATCACTAAAACCATAGGGGCCACCTATTACAAAAACTAAATTTTTAAGACCACTATTCATTTTCTTTTGTAAAAAACTCGCAAAACCCTCTGAGGTGAATGTCTTTCCTTTTTCGTCTAGGACACACAAAAAATCACTGGTATGTAATTTTTTAAGTAAGGCATCTCCTTCTGCAGTTTTTTGCTGGCTTTGACTTAGGTTTTTTACATTTTTTATGTCTGGTATTACCTCGAGTGTAAAATTTATATAATGTTGCAGTCTCTGCTCGTATACCTTTGTAAGCGACTCAATATGAGAATTGTCTGTTTTTCCTATAACGTAAAGTGTGATTTTCATAAATTCTTATTCTATGTATTACGTCGTTTTATTTTTTCTTTATAAAATGCTTTACTAGCAATGTAAATCACTTTATGTACTTCACAATAGATGATGGTGCTGTCTTTACTAGTGAGTGAAATTATTTTGGTAATGGTTATTTCTTTTTCTGTAGCGATGCTATCTTTTATTGCTTGAATTTCATCTTTAGTAAATGTAAAGGTTGCGTATAAATTTTCCTTGGCAGGTCTTTTAAAAAATATTTCCGAAGATTTATCCCAAACAACATAATTATCCCCCAAAATACTTATGAGCTGCGTCATAGCAATTGGATCTGTAGCAGAGAACATACTTCCACCAAAAATAGAGTTTACATAATTTTTGTTTTTATAGCTTATGGGTAGTTTTATAGCTATAGATAGCATGTCTTTGGAGATGGAAAGAATCTTAGCGGTACTCCTTCTATACATAGGAGAAATGTTAAATCCGTATTTAAAAGCGTTATTTCTTCCAATAATGAGTGTAGCAACAGCAATGATTTTTTGATATATAGACATATGTGAGTAAAAAAAGGTCAAATACCGTTAGGTATTCAGGTTGATATCTAGATGGCTAAATTACAAAGAATATTGCGCTTGTATATCATTTTGTTGTGAGTAAACACCAGAGCCTTAAGGATAAAAAATTGACAAGAGTATGTGTGTAATGCTTCCTATTATTTAACTTAGCAGAAAAATGTTAGTACATGATCTCAAGCAAACAATTTAACAAAGAAATTAGCATCATCATTGCCAATGCAATTCGTGAAGATGTGGGTGAGGGAGATCACTCTTCCTTGGCTTGTATTTCTAATAAGGCCACTGGGAGTGCTCATTTACTAGTAAAAGACGATGGTATCATTGCAGGTGTGGCATTTGCGCAACAGGTATTTAATTTTATAGATCCTACTCTAGTTGTAGATGTAAAAATTACAGACGGAAGTCCAGTAAAACAAGGTGATGTATGTTTTATAGTATCTGGAAGCTCACAATCTATTTTAAAGGCAGAGAGACTCGTACTTAATGCCATGCAGCGCATGAGCGCTATTGCTACCAAAACAAATCAGTATGTAAAACTATTGGAATCTACCAATACAAAAATACTAGATACAAGAAAAACAACACCAGGAATTAGAGCACTTGAGAAATGGGCAGTTACTATTGGTGGTGGAGAAAACCATAGATTTGCATTGTATGATATGATTATGTTAAAAGACAACCATATCGATTTTTGTGGAGGTGTTGTAAAGGCAATAGAAATAACAAAGCAATACTTAAAGGACAATAACCTAGATTTAAAAATCATTGTAGAGGCAAGAGATTTTAATGAAATAGAGCAAATACTGTCAACTACGGGGGTTTATAGAATTTTGATTGATAATTTTAACTTTGAAGACACTAAAAAGGCTGTTGCAATGATTGGTGATAGATGTTTAACTGAGTCTAGTGGTGGTATTACTTTAGATACCATTGTCCAGTACGCCAAGTGCGGTGTAGATTATATTTCTAGTGGAGCCTTAACGCATTCTGTGCATAATATGGATTTAAGTTTAAAAGCAATATAATGCAAGAAGATCAAACTCCCATTGGCAATACCGTTGAGGATACCTTGCTTAAAACACCTATCATAAAGCAAGTACTATGGCTTACAAAACAAATTAAGCTACCTGGCATGGGTGGTTTAACGTTTTATGATTTTATTAAATTATACCTCCAAGGGATACTACAAGGGACCTTTTCTCCAAGAGCGAGCTCTATAGCCTACAGTTTTTTTGTTGCTATATTTCCTTTTTTACTATTTATACTAAATCTTATACCCTACATACCTATAGCAGGATTTCAGTCTAGGTTTCTAGTTTTTATAGAGGGTTTTCTTCCTCCTCAAACTGCTAATCTTTTCATTCCTGTAATTTCAGATATTGCAATTAATCCAAGAGGTGGCTTATTGTCTTTTGTGTTTTTATTATCTATATTTTTGGCTGCCAATGGAGTCAACGCTATTTTTAGCGCCTTTGAATATTCTTACCATGTAAAAATCAATAGAGGCTTTTTTAAGCAATATGCAGTTGCTCTTGGTGTTTCTGTACTATTTGCACTAGCTCTAATAATAACAGTGGTTATTATATTATATGGTGAGTACGGGATTCGGGACCTTCAAGGAAGGGCTTTTTTAAGTGAAGATGTATTTTGGTTATCTGCTTTGCAACTTACCGCCTTTGTGGTATTATTGTACAGTACAATTTCAACTTTGTATTATTTTGGAACCAAAGAAGGAAAAATATCTAAGTTTTTCTCTCTAGGGGCTTTAGTTACTACCTTGTTGTTTTTGGCTACTACTTACTTTTTTGGTATTTATATCAATAATTTTTCAACTTATAACGAGTTATATGGTTCTCTTGGGGCTCTTTTAATAATGTTGTTATATATTTGGATAAATAGTAATTTATTACTTTTGGGCTTTGAGCTTAATATTACATTACAGCGTTTACGCAACAAACAAAATGAATCAAATTAATTTTAAACAAACAAAAATGAAAAAGTTTATTCTACTTGCAATTTCAGTGTTCACCCTTAATATGGCAACAGCACAAACTCAAGTTGGTGAAGTAACCCTTCCTAACACTCTAGATTTTAATAATGAAACCTTAGTTCTTAATGGAGCAGGTATTCGTACCAAATTGTTTTTAAAGTTATACTCTGGAGGACTATACCTACCAAGTAAAACTAAAGACGCTGCTGCTATTATTGGTGCAGATCAAAACCAAGCAATACAGCTTGTAATTACTTCTAGTTTTGTGTCTAGTGATGCTATGAGTGAAGCTGTAGAAGATGGTTTCGAAGCATCTACTAGAGGAAATACAGATCCTTTTGCTGCAGAAATTAAAACATTTATGGGCTTTTTTAGCGAAGATATTGTTGAAGGAGATACTTATGACATCACTTACCAAACAGGTAAAGGTGTAGTATGCTACAAAAACAAAAAAGAGCTAGGATCTATTCAAGGTATGGATTTCAAAAAAGCACTATTTGGTATCTGGTTAGGTATAAATCCTGCAGACTCAAACCTTAAAAGCGGAATGTTAGGGAAATAATTTTCTTTTTCATTTCATGATTTTCAAACAAATAATCCAGTATGCTCTATAGTTAAATAAGCATACTGGATTTTTTTATAAATGAAGTTATAGTAAGCCCTAAAGCTAATAACTTGTGTATAAAATCAATAAAAGGCTGCTTAAATAATAAGTAGCTTTTTTATTTTTACTATCCAACAAACATACATAGCCATAGCTTGTTCTATATAGACGTCATACTACCCATACCTTTAAAACAAACCTTTACCTACAGTGTAAACAAGGATGAGGCAGGCTTTTTAAAACAAGGCCATAGAGTTGCGGTCCCTTTTGGAAAGTCTAAGGTGTATACCGCTATTGTGTATCAAGTCCACGATCAAGCACCAGAGGGTTATAAGACCAAGAGTATTGATCAAATTCTTGATCAAACACCTATTATAACACCACAGCAAATAAAACACTGGCAGTGGATGGCTAGTTATTACATGTGCACACTTGGCGAAATAGTAAAAGCTGCTCTTCCTAGTGCTTTTTTACTAGAGAGTGAAACGGTGGTGTCTTTATGTAAGAATACTGCTGTAGATCCTGCAAAAATTTCAGATGAAGCATATTTAGTTATTGAGGCCCTGCAACAACGATCACCTTTGCATATTAATGATGTAAGAGCTGTATTGGACAGCACTCAAGTAGTAAAAGTTCTTAAAGACCTTTTGGATATGGGCGTTATTGAGGTACAGGAAGAAATGTATGAGCAGTATACTCCTAAGCTAAAAAAATATATTAAAGTAGCTCGTTTATACCAGGAACAAGAGCAGCTTTCTGGTTTGCTTGAAAGCCTTTCAAGAGCACCTAAGCAAAAAGAAATTTTATTACAACTATTTAGCCTACAAGCTCAAACTAAAAAAGCAGTTGGAGTGACTTCCTTTCAAAAGGCTAGTGGTGCTGGTCCTGGTGCTATAAAGGCCTTGGTTAAAAAAGGAATTTTAGAGGAGTTTTATCTCAAAAAAGACAGAATTGATTATACAGGCGATGCTCCGCAGTCTATTATGGATTTAAGTGACGCTCAACAACAAGCCTATAAAGAGATAAATACTTGTTTTAAAGAGCAGGATGTTGTTTTGCTCCATGGTGTTACCGCTAGTGGTAAGACCGAGATATATATAAAACTTATAGAACAGCAGCTCTCTAGTAATAAACAGGTGTTATTTATGTTACCTGAAATTGCACTAACCACACAACTTATTTCTAGGTTGCAATTTTATTTTGGAGAAAAAATAGGGGTATATCATTCAAAATATTCTGTAAACGAAAGAGTAGAGCTTTGGAATAACGTTTTACAAAACAAGGCTAAGGCACAAATTATCATTGGTGCCAGATCCTCTTTGTTTTTACCATTTAGCAATCTAGGTCTTATTATTGTTGATGAAGCTCATGAACCTTCTTTTAAACAGTATAACCCAGCCCCAAGATACCAAGCAAGAGATAGTGCTATAGTCTTGGCAAGAATACATCAGGGTAAACTCCTGATGGGTTCTGCAACTCCTTCTTTAGAGAGTTACCACAATGCAAAAGAGGGTAAGTATGGTTTGGTGAGTTTAAATAAACGCTTCGGAAATATTAAAATGCCAACCATAGAGCTAATAGATATTAAAGAAAAACACAAGAAGAAGAAGATGACGGGTCATTTCAGTGACCGATTGTTGGAGGAAATAAAAGTGTCTTTAAGCAACAATCAGCAAATTATACTTTTTCAAAACAGAAGAGGTTTTTCTCCTATTGTAGAGTGTAAAACTTGTGGTAGTTCACCCCAGTGTCCAAATTGTGATGTAAGTCTAACGTTTCATAAATACAAAAATCAATTACGCTGTCATTACTGCGGCCATAACACACCAATGCAACTAAGTTGTATGGCATGTGGGTTAGAAACTTTAGATAGTAAAGGGTTTGGTACAGAACAAATTGAAACTGAGCTTGTAGCCTTATTTCCAGACCATACTGTGGCTAGAATGGATCAAGACACAACCAGAGGTAAACATGCCTATAAAAAATTAATTGATAGGTTAGAAAATCTTGAAATTGATATATTAATTGGCACACAAATGCTAGCAAAAGGTTTGGATTTTAGAAATGTTGGTCTGGTAGGTGTAATGAATGCAGACAATCTTCTAAATTTCCCAGACTTTAGGGCCCATGAGCGTAGTTTTCAACTTTTACTTCAAGTTGCTGGTAGGGCAGGGCGAACCAAAGAGCAGGGGCGTGTTCTTATTCAGACCTATAATCCGTACCATACTATTTTACAACAAGTTAGTGTCAATGGATATCAAGAAATGTATCGTGTTCAAACCCAAGAGAGATATGATTTTAAATACCCACCTTTTTATAGAACTATAAAAATCACATTCAAAGACAGAAGCCTACAAAAGGTAGAATCTGGTGCACAGTGGTATGCTATGGCTCTTAAACAACATCTTCAAGACAATGTGTTGGGTCCAGAGGCTCCAGCGGTAGCAAGAGTAAGAAACCAATATATTACCGGTGTATTGGTCAAAATCCCTAAAAATAAATCTTTGCAAAACACTAAAAATTACATTGCAAGTGTGCAGCGTAGTTTTAATGCCGCCAAGCAATTTTCATCTATACGAGTAACCATAGATGTAGATAATTATTGATGTGATTAACTGATATAATTAAGGATTACTTAATTTTTTAAACTAAAAAATGCCCAGATTTTATTTGTTTTAAATAAAACCTGGGCATTAACTATATAACTAGTCTTTGTTGTTGGCAGCCAATGCCTGAACAAGATCTGTTTTTCTATTTCTACTAAGTGGAAGTTCTTCTTTTTCTAGTTCAATAACTTTACTGTTATATCGTATTACTTTATCCAAATTTACTATGTAAGATTTGTGTATTCGTAAAAATCGATCCTTAGGCAGCAGCGCCTCAAATGCTTTCATTGTTGAAAGTACAACTAAAGAGTCATGTTCTGTTACCATTTTTACGTAATCTCCAAGCGCCTCGATGTATCGCAATTCATTTAAAAATACTTTACGTTTTTTTAGATTACTTTTTACAAAAATGAAATCTTCTTCATCAAAACCCTCTTCGTTTTTAAGTTTATAATTTGTAACGGCTTTATGTACGGCATTTAAAAAACGTTCTTTTGAAATTGGCTTGCGCAGATAATCAATGGCATCATAATCAAAAGCTTTGAAGGCATATTTGGTTTTTCCCGTAACAAAAATTATCTGTGGCTTCGCTGTTAAATCATCTAATAAATCAAAGCCAGAAAGAATTGGCATTTCGATGTCTAGGAATATCAAATCTATATTAGAGGTTGCAATACCTTCTTTTGCCTCAATAGCATTATTGTACTGTGCAACCAAATTCAAAGACTGGTGGTTTTCTATCAATTTAACTATAGAAAGTCTCTGTAATGTAGAATCATCTACAACGGCACAGTTAAGTATCGTTTTTTCCATCTTATGGGGGGTTTATGTCATCAAAAATAAGTCTTTTGTCGATGAAATGCAACTTTATTTAATTTTTATCGTAAAAAAATGCTCTTTATCTATTTTTTGCTGGAATCATTATTTGTTGAATAAGGCGTTTGTTATTTGTAAAATATATAGTATTTTTGCACACTCTTAGCATGACGCTAGGAATTAATATTAATCAATAATAGATTTTAAAATGAATCATTACGAAACTGTTTTCATCTTAAATCCCGTTTTATCTGAAGAACAGATAAAGGAAACAGTAAAGAAATTTGAAGATATTCTTATTTCTAAAGGTGCTAAGATGATATCAAAAGAGAATTGGGGGCTAAAAAAATTAGCTTACGCCATTCAAAACAAAAAAAGTGGTTTTTATCACTTGCTAGAATTCACCGTAACAGGTGAGGCTATCAACGAATTAGAAGTAGCTTTCAGAAGAGAAGAGCGTGTAATGCGTTATCTTACTGTAGCTCTAGACAAGCATGCAATTGCTTGGGCAGAGAGAAGAAGAAAGCGTGATAATATTAAAACACTATAAGCTATGGCATCTATACAAGAACAAGCAAAAGGAAAAAAAGATGGAGAAATCAGATATTTAACTCCATTAAATATAGAAACGTCAAAAGCTAAGAAGTACTGTCGTTTCAAGAAGTCTGGTATTAAATATATCGATTATAAAGATCCAGATTTTTTATTTAAATTTGTAAACGAGCAAGGTAAATTGTTACCAAGAAGACTTACAGGAACTTCTTTGAAGTACCAACGTAAAGTGGCTGTTGCAGTAAAAAGAGGACGTCATTTGGCACTTATGCCTTATGTTGCCGATTTATTAAAATAAAAACAAGATAGGAATATGGAACTTATATTAAAAAAAGACGTTGAGAATCTTGGTTTTGCAGATGATCTAGTAAATGTAAAAAATGGTTACGGAAGAAACTTCCTTATCCCAAACGGTCATGCTGTACTAGCAACACCTTCTCAAAAGAAAATGCTTGCAGAAACATTAAAGCAGCGTGCACACAAGGAGCAAAAGGTTATTGATGCCGCAAAAGCTGAAGCGACTAAGCTTTCCTCTTTAGCAGATTTCAAAATTGTAGTGAAAACTGGAGAAGGAGACAAGTTATTTGGATCTGTTTCTAACGCAGACCTTTCTGAGGCATTTGCAAAAGAAGGTATTGAATTAGAAAAGAAATTTATCACAATCGCTGGTGGAATCATTAAGCGTACTGGCCAATATGAGGCTAGTGTGCGTTTCCATAGAGATGTAATTTCTACATTTACTTTTGACGTGGTTGCCCAGGCAAGCAAATAAAATTATTTTTAAAATACATCAAACCTCTCTCAGCAATGTGAGAGGTTTTTTTATGAAATTTTAGTACCCTTATAATCACAGTATGAAATACGCAAGACTTACCAAAGAACAGCTCGATAGTTTGCAACAAGAATTCATCAACTTTTTGGCTACACAAACCATTACGGCCCAAGAATGGCAAACTATTAAAAAAGAGCAGCCACAGGTTGCAGAGCAAGAACTTGATGTATTTAGTGATCTGGTTTGGGAAGGTGCGCTTAGCCAGGCGAAATTTTTAGAGAATTTATCTCCAAAACTGTTGTTTTTATTTAAAATAGAAGCTCAGCAAATGTCATTAATTTCTGTAAAAGTAGTTTTAGAGGGTATTGATATAACAACTAAAGAGGGATACTCTTGGCTACAAAAAAACTATGCTACAGATGATGTGGAGTTTTATACGGCTACAAAAGAATATACAGAAGATAAAAACCTTGATATATTTAAGCTCATACAGCAAGGCGCTGCTATCACTAAGGGAGATTTATTCGGTTTTTTTCAAGAAATTTTAAATAGTTAACAAGAAAATAATACACTTCTCTTACTACCTTTTACTCGTACCTCAAACTTTCTATAGGATCAAGTCTCGCTGCTTTAACGGCTGGATAAGCGCCAGCAAGCACAGCTACCACAAATGTGATGATTGTTGCCCAGACCATCGCTACAATGGGTAGGGTAAATTCAAAATCAAAAGCAGCAGCAAATCCAATACCTGTAAGAACCCCTAAGATAATTCCAAGTATAGAACCAAATTGACCAATGACAATGGTTTCAATTAAAAATTGAGTTGATATGGTGCCATTTTTAGCACCTAAAGCTTTACGTACGCCAATCTCTCTAGTTCTCTCTGTTACAGAAACTAGCATGATGTTCATGAGCGCTATTGAGGAGCCTAAGATTGTAATGATGCTTATGATCCAGGCTGCGGTCTCTAATACCCCACCAATATCTGATGCCCGCGCTAATAGGTCATCACTTCGTAAGATTCCAAAGTTTTTTTCTTCAATAGGACTTAGCCCTCTAATGTTCCTAAATATAACCAAAGCTTCATCTTGGGCTCCTTGCATCATTGCTTTGTCTACCACCTTTATGCTAATGGTGTAGTTTATGTTTGGCTGGGTAAATATTCCTCGCGCAACTTGTATAGGTAGTAACACTTTTAAATCTTGGTTATTTCCAAAGGTAGCTCCCTTGGATTCTAGTATACCAATGATTTTGAATTTCACACCACGAATACTTATGGTTTTATTTAAAGGGTTTTCATTTTCAAAAAGACTTTTCAAAAAATCTGAACCAATAAGGCACACTTTGGTATTGTTTTGAATATCAAAAACAGTAAAGTTTCTTCCTTGATCTACTAGGGTTCCGGTGTTGTCTAGGTAGTTTTCATTTACCCCATACACTTGTACCTCTGGGTCTGTTTTATTCCCTTCATACCGAACCTCTGCAGATCCAGTTCCAGCAAATGAGACAGAAGTACTTGTAAAAGGATACTCATATGTATCTATGAAATTACGCACATCATCATACCTAATGATAGGGTTAATTTTTTTGCGCTCACCTCGGCCTCCTCGATTTACAGAAAACTCATATCGTTCTATATTAAAGGTATTACTTCCCATAGAAGCAAAATTACCCGCAATGTTAGTTTCAAGTGCTTTTACAGCACTTAAAATCCCTACAAGAGACCATATGCCAATTCCCATAATCACAATAGTTAAAATGGTTCTGAGCAATTGTGTTTTTATAGAGTCTAGTGCAATGCGCACATTTTCGCGAAACAGTGAAAACATAAATTAGTGATTTGTTGTTAGACTAAGGTCTTTGGGTAAAGTTACAGTTTTGTATGACATTAACTTAAAAATTTACAAAGTGCTTGTCAAATGTTAATACTATGTATAAATTTAGCCTTACAATACTAGTAGAAGACCACGCTAATTATGATATTTGTATTTTAAAGACAGTACCATGAAACCATCTATTCCAAAAGGAACCCGTGATTTTTCTCCAACTCAAGTAGCTAAGCGCAACTATATTATGGACACCATAAAGCGTCATTTCTCTTGTTTTGGTTTCCAGGCTATAGAAACACCTAGTTTCGAGAAGAGTGAAACCCTTATGGGGAAATATGGTGACGAAGGGGATCGTTTAATATTTAAAATTCTTAACAGCGGTGATTATTTGAAAAAAGCCACCGATGCTTTATTAATAAATAAAGAAAGCCAAAAACTAACTGGACAAATTAGTGAAAAAGCACTTAGGTATGATCTAACCGTACCGTTTGCTAGATACGTTGTGCAGCACCAAAATGATATTACATTTCCATTTAAAAGATACCAAATACAACCTGTGTGGCGTGCAGATAGACCTCAAAAAGGACGATTTAGAGAGTTTTACCAATGTGATGCAGATGTGGTTGGGAGCACTTCCTTATTACAAGAAGTGGAGTTGGTACAATTGTATGATGCAGTTTTTACAGATCTTTCACTAAAAGGAACTGTAATAAAGATGAACAATCGTAAAATACTAGCTGGTATAGCTCAAGTAATAGGTGCAGAAGATAAGCTTATTGATTTTACTGTTGCCTTAGATAAACTTGACAAAATAGGAGCAGAGGGTGTTAAAAAAGAAATGCTAGAAAAAGGAATAACACAAGATGCAATTGCTAAAGTACAGCCTTTATTTACCATGCAAGGGGATGTGAACCAGCAATTAGAAAGCCTAAAAGATATGCTCGCATCCTCCCAAATTGGAATGCAAGGTATACAAGAGTTGGAGTTTATTGTTACTCATGTTACAGCCTTAGAATTACAGACAGCTAGCCTAGCCATTGATGTTACCTTGGCTAGAGGTTTAAACTACTATACAGGAGCTATTTTTGAGGTGAGTGCTCCACAAGGTGTTACTATGGGAAGTATTGGTGGAGGGGGGCGTTATGATGATCTCACAGGTATTTTTGGTTTAAAAGATGTTAGTGGTGTTGGTATCTCTTTTGGGTTGGATAGAATCTATTTAGTTCTTGAAGAACTTGAGTTATTTCCAGAAACCGCATCTGCAAATACAGAGGTGTTGTTTTTTAATTTTGGAAAATCAGAGGCCATATTCGCTATGAAAGCCATCAAGCAATTAAGAAGCAATGGAATCTCTGCAGAGTTGTACCCAGATACTGCAACCAATCAAAAGAAAGAAAGAAAACAACTCACCTACGCAGAGCGAAAAGGTATATTATATGGTGTTTTAATAAAAGAACAAGATATTAAGGATAATACCTACACCCTTAAAAACATGCAAACAGGTGATAAACAATCACTAAGCCTTGAGAATTTAATTAAAATACTAGCGTAAGTTTTTCATAAATAACAAAAGCCCATACATTTGTATGGGCTTTTTTTTTGTAGCGAGGAGCAGACTTGAACTGCCGACCTCTGGGTTATGAATCCAGTGCTCTAACCAGCTGAGCTACCTCGCCAAATGTTACTGGTTGTGCTTTGTTATGCATTATGTATACCAAAGCGGCTGCAAAGATAAAAACAAAATAATGTAGGGCAAACAATCCACCATTTTTTATTCTATTTTATTTCTGTTAAAATTTCTGAAGAAATAAACCGTACATTTGTCGCTCATTAAGTATAGGTTCTTGCCTGTTCTTTTAACATTATTTATGTCATTTCAATCACTAGGGCTTTCTGATGCCTTGCTTAAAGCAATTAGCAAAAAAGGATACACTACACCAAGTCCAATTCAACAAAAAGCAATCCCCAAAATACTTGACGGTAGAGACGTTTTAGCCTCTGCTCAAACTGGAACAGGAAAAACTGCTGGCTTTACATTACCAATGCTACAACAGTTTTTAGCTAAACCCGGCCAGCATCAAGGAAGGAGAAAAATAAAATCTTTAATCTTAACTCCAACTAGAGAACTTGCTGCGCAGGTACTTGAAGATGTTAAGACCTACTCAGAGTTTACAGATCTTAAAAGTACGGTAGTATTTGGTGGCGTTAACGCCAATCCTCAAATAAAAACACTGCGCCAAGGCGTGGATATATTGGTAGCCACTCCTGGTAGGTTGCTAGATTTGCACAATCAAGGTGTTATTAATTTTTCTGGAATTCAGTTCTTGGTTTTGGATGAGGCAGACAGAATGCTAGACATGGGTTTTTTAAGAGACATAAAAAGAATTTTAGCACTGTTGCCAAGTAAACGCCAAAACCTGTTGTTTTCTGCAACTTTTTCAAAAGAAATCAAAACCCTTGCAAATAGCTTTTTAAATAATCCTGCTATGGTGGAGGCAGCTCCACAAAATACAACTGCAGAGAAAGTAGATCAAATAATTTACAGAACTAACAAAGGCTTAAAAACTAATCTTGTAATCAAACTCATAACGGAAGGAAACTGGAATCAAGTATTGGTATTTACTAGAACTAAACATGGCGCCAACAAGCTATCACAAAAATTAGAGAAAGCAAATATTAAAGCTGCGGCCATACACGGTAATAAAAGTCAGGGAGCAAGAACAAGAGCACTCGCTGGTTTTAAAGAGGGTAGCATATCTGTTTTGGTAGCTACAGATATCGCAGCACGCGGGCTTGATATTCCATTGCTTCCTCATGTAATAAACTTTGAGTTGCCTAACATACCAGAAGATTATGTTCACAGAATAGGACGTACAGGTAGGGCGGGAGCCAGTGGAAAAGCAATTTCCATAGTAAGCGTTGATGAATATGCTTACGCAAGAGGTATAGAAAAGTTGCTTAACATTAAGCTTGAAAGCACTGTAATACCTGGTTTTGAACCAACCGAATCACTACATGACGTAGAAGCTAAAAAAGCAGAAAACAAAGCTGCTCATAATAGAGGAAGACGCAACAATAATCGTTCTCAACCAAGTTCATCTTCTCAAGATGGTGCCAAAAAGAGACGTAAATTTAGAAGATAGTATACTGTCATAGAAATAAGAATATTCTATTACTGCCAGATATTATTTCTTAGGCGTAAATAATAGGTTTCTTTCTTTTGGTTTTTATATTTAATATCTATATTGGACTAACTAACAAACAACAATGGAAGAAAAAATAAAATATGAAATGGAAATTCCAATACAAGTTTCCCCTTCATTATTGTACACGTATATATCTACACCATCTGGACTCTCTGAATGGTATGCAGATAACGTAAACTCTAGAGGAGAAAATTTTGAATTTATTTGGGATGGTGCCGAAGAAAAAGCTGTTTTGCTAACAAAAAAGAACGCCGAACGAATTAAATTTAGGTGGGATGTAGATGCAGGTACAGATTATTATTTTGAATTGCGTATTCAAGTAGATGAGATTACCAAAGATGTTTCACTGATGATCACAGACTTTGCTGAAGATGGTGAAGTTGAAGAGGGGAAAATGCTTTGGGAAAACATGGTTTCTGAGCTAAAACAAATATTGGGATCAACCTAAAAAATAAATATAGATACTCGTATCTTTGTGCCACTCTATAATAAATTAGAGTGGCATTTTTTTATGATAAATTTAAATGGTACCATTCTCGAAAAGCACAAGGCAGCTATATCTATTTCTAATAGAGGGTTAAATTATGGCGACGCGCTTTTTGAAACCCTCCGCGTTAGCGGGGGTAAAATTTATTTTTGGGAGGATCATTACTTTAGGCTAATGGCCTCTATGCGTATATTACGCATGGAAATTCCTATGAATTTTACTCAAGAATACTTAGAGAAGCAAATTTTAGCAACCATAGAGGCTAACGGTGCTATAACTGGGGCCTATAGAGTTAAAATTCTTGTATGGCGCCAAGAAGGTGGTTTTTATAGCCCAACAATTAACGAAATTCAATTTTCCGTAGCGTGTAGTGATTTACAAAATCCTTTTTACTTATTAAGGCAAAATCAGTACGAAGTAGAACTATTTAAGGATCATTACATTACATCTGGACTACTCTCAACATTAAAAACAAATAATAAAGTCATAAACGTTTTGGGCAGTATTTATGCTAAAGAAAATAAGTATGATAATTGCTTACTTTTGAATGAAAAAAAGCAAATTGTAGAAGCCTTAAACGGAAATATTTTTTTAGTAAAAGGGGATACTATAAAAACCCCACCACTTAAAGATGGTTGTTTAAAAGGCATAATGCGTAAACAAATTCTCGCCATCCTGGCTGATTTGTACGATTATGATGTGCAAGAAGTATCTATATCACCTTTTGAATTGCAAAAGGCCGATGAAATGTTTGTCACCAACGTAATTACAGGAATTCAATCTATTACAAAGTATAGAAAGAAACAATACACCAACATTATAGCAAAAGAATTATTGGGCAAGCTTAATGCAAAAGCCAGACTCGGATAATCTTGTTACATAAACAAGATATTTAATTGTAAGAAGGGTTTTGGGGGGCGTTAGACCACAACATGTAGTTGCCTCCAAGTTCTAACATTTTTTCTTTCCACAGATTGTTATTGTTATTACCAATGATGTTGTTTTTGTAGTCATTTGGTGCAACCACCCAGCTATTTAATTCAAGCTCCTGGTCTAGTTGTTGTTTAGACCAACCAGAATAACCCAAGAAAAAACGTATCTGTGATTGAGTTAGTTTGTCCTGTATTAGCAATTTAGAGATAGCTTTAAAGTCTCCTCCCCAAAAGATACCTTGGGATATTTCAACACTTCCAGGAATTAGTTCTGGTATTTTATGAATAAAGTACAGATTATCTTGCTCTACTGGACCACCGTTGTATACTGGTAGGTTAGAGTTAATCTCAGGTATAAAGTCTTTAAGAGTATATTCGAGTGGTTTGTTGAGAATAAAACCCACAGAACCATTTTCTGTATTATACTCTGTCAATAATATAACAGATCTATTAAAGGACACATCTCCAATTATGGATGGCTTTGCAACTAGTAAATGACCTTTATCGGGTTTAAGTAGTGTCATTGTTGGTGGTTAGGTTAACTAAACCTACAGTTTTTTTTTGTAATATCCAACTAAAACATAACAGTACTAAAATTTTAATAAAAAAAAACCTCTTTGCATAAGCAAAGAGGTTTTCTATGTTGTGAAATACAGTGATTTAGTTTACACTAGTCTGTAAGTCTGAACCTGCTTTGAACTTTACAACGTTTTTAGCAGCTATTTGGATAGTTTTTCCCGTTTGAGGGTTTCTTCCTTCTCTTGCAGCTCTTCTAGTTACTGACCAAGATCCAAAACCTACTAAAGAAACTCTGTTTCCGTTTTTAAGAGATCCCTGTACATTTCCAAGGAAAGACTCTAATGCTTTTTTAGCTGCTGCTTTTGTTACTCCAGCATCTTCTGCCATTGCGTCGATTAAATCTGATTTGTTCATAATATTAGTTTAAATTAAAAAAATGATTAAAAAATACGATTAGTACCTATACAAATTTAAACGGATATTCAACATTGACAAGGATTGCCGAGCTAAAACACTCTTTTTGTTAATAACTTAGGGGGATTGTTAATAAGCGAGTCAAAAAACAGCTGTTTTTTACAGTCTCACTAGGCATGCGGGTTTACAATCATTTTTGCATCTGGCATAAAATCATAACCATTTACTAAATCTTTGGTCAGCATTTTTCGCTTTCCTGGAAGTTGAATTTCTATGATTTCTAATACTTGATTGTGAAGTTGAACATACAGTTTTTTGTGGATTTCTTTAACAGCACCAAGTTGGCTATGTTCTGAAATCTTAATACCTGCATCCTTTGTAATAAACCATAAAGAATTTTCATGCTCTGGTTTGATGAGGGCTACCTTATATATCTTAACTTTTATTTTTTCGCCTTCTTGCTCAAGGAAACTCCAAGCACATGGGTAAGGGTTTAACCCTCTAACAAAGTGATCTATGGTTTCTGGCGTAGCACACCAATCTATATAGGTATTGTTTGGGGTTAGCTTAGGCGCTTCTTGTAATTGTAGGCTAGAAAAGTCTTCTCCAAGGGGTTGTGGGGTTGTAGAGAGATCTCCTTTTTTAATAATTTCTATCGTTTCAATAACAAGTTGGCTTCCTATATCCATTAACACATCATGAAGACTACCAACGGTTTCATCTTCTGCGATAGTAACTTTTTGAGAAAGAATGATTTCTCCGGTGTCAATTTTTTCATCAATAAAAAATGTGGTAACACCTGTTGTTTGTTCTTTATTTATAATAGCCCAGTTTATAGGAGCAGCTCCCCGATATTGCGGTAATAAAGAAGCATGAAGGTTAAAGGTGCCAAGGCTTGGTATTTGCCAAACTACTTTTGGTAACATTCTAAAGGCAACTACAATTTGAAGGGTAGGGGCCAGATTTTTTAATTCTTGTAAAAAAGATGCGTCTTTAAGATTCGTGGGTTGTAATACATTAATATTATGTTGTAAAGCAAATTGTTTTACTTCAGAGCCTTTTAGAGATCGTCCACGACCTTTAGGCCTGTCTGGAGCAGTTACTACACCAACAACATTATAATTGTTGCTAACCAACGTGCTTAAAACACCTACTGCAAAACCAGGAGTACCCATAAACACAATTCTCAAATTTTCAGTCTTCATGCAAACAACATATTATATTTCATGTAAAGGTAATAAAACACTTACGCATGAGCATTCTTTCCTTAGATAAACAAGGATAATAAACAAAAAACAATTAAATATTATTTTATTTTCAAGCTAAATTATTTAGTTAGTGTTATTTTTGTAATTAACGATGAAGACAGAAAATAACTTTTTAAGATTTTTTGGAGCAATAGCACTTGTTTTTGTGTTGATGCTTCCTGCGTCTGTTCAGTTCTCTCATCTTTTTGAAGGTCATGAGCACGAAGTGTGCCATGAGCAAACAACACATCTTCATGAACAACAACCAGAATGCCACGGTTGTGATTTTTACAGTATTAATTTTCAATACACACTTCCTGAGAATTATGTAACTAACGTTGTTTTATTTTCTCAAAACAAAAATAGCACTGTTGTTGTTGCATCTTTCTTTACAAAAAAATTAACTTCAAATCAACTTCGCGCACCGCCTACTATTCTTTCTTAGAGATTTAATTTGTTTTAAAATTTTAAAAAGAATACAATGCGTTTATTTGCGTTATTATTACTGCTATGTTGCAGTATGCAGTCTTATTCACAAGACTGTAATAATACATTATATGGTTCCTTATTAGATATACATGATGGTTCTGTCCTTACAGGAGCTACCGTGATTGTTGCACAAACTGGAGTTGGAGTACTTACTGACCTGGATGGTAATTTTGTGATCTCTAACTTGTGTAGTGCTACATATCAATTACAAATTTCTCACCCATCATGTTCTACCAAAGCCTTTTCTGTACTAATTAAAGACGATACTCAAAAAACATTTAAACTAGAACATCATTTAGAGTCATTAAATGAAATTATTGTCAATGGAAAAAAAACCAATAGAGCCACAAAATCAATTTATGAAAATCTGGTTGACCAGCAAACAATTACTACTTTTAGTAGTGGGTCTCTTGGTGATGCTCTAAATAGTATTAGTGGTGTTTCTTCTCTTAACACAGGAAATACAGTTGTCAAACCTATGATTAATGGACTTCATAGTAGTCGTGTACTCATCATTAATAACGGAGTGCAAATGCAAGATCAAGAGTGGGGTGCAGAACATGCTCCAAGTATAGATATAAACGCTGTAGGAACATTAAAAGTTATAAAAGGTGCTGGTGCACTTCAATACGGAGGAAACGCAATTGGAGGTGTTGTTATAGCCTCTGCGCCTAAAGTCCCTTTATTAGATTCTTTATACGGAAAAACTATTTTCAGTGGATCAAGCAATGGATTGGGAGGTACGGTGTCATCATCTCTCACTAGAAGTAATCAAAATGGCTTATACACAGCATTCCAAGGGAGTTTGAAGCGCTATGGTGATTTTAATGCTCCTAACTATAATTTAAGTAATACAGGAGTCTTTGAAAGAAACATAGCAGCAACAATAGGTTTTAATAGAATAGATTATGGGGTAGAGGCTTATTATTCCCTATTTAAAAATGAAATTGGAATCTTGAGGGCCTCTCATATTGGTGGAGCTGAAGATCAAGTTCAAGCCATAGCGAGTCCTGTGCCATCTATAATCAATGATTTCACCTATAATATAGACGCGCCAAGACAAGATGTAACGCATCATCTTGCACGCATAAAAGGTTTTAAGAATATAGAAAATATAGGCCTCATTTCTTTACAATACGATTATCAACAAAACAACAGATTAGAGTTTGATGTTAGAAGAGGGTCAAATAAAGATAAAGCCTCAGTAGACCTTGTTCTTGATACCCAGACACTAACTATAGATGTAGCTAGTGATATTTCAGAAAAATTAACTACAAAATTTGGAATCGTTGGTAGCCTACAAACAAATTATGCAAACCCAGAAACAGGAGTAAGGCGCCTAATACCAGATTATGATAAATACAGCATTGCTGGGTTTGCAAGTGGTAATTATGATATAAATCAAAAATGGGTTTTAGAAGCAGGTTTTAGGTTTGATTATACCCACATGAATGTGTTTAAATTTTATAGAAGATCTTTTTGGCAAGATAGGGGCTATGACAACCAATTCTCAGATTTGGTGGTTGAAGAAATTGGAAATCAACTTCTGGTAAACCCGAAGTTAGATTTTTATAATCCTTCCTTTACTATTGGTAGCAAATATAGTTTTGGCTTATATAAATTGTTTGCTAACTATTCTTTGTCCTCAAGAGCTCCAAATGCCTCAGAGCAATTTAGCGAGGGTTTGCATCATAGCGCTTCAAGAATAGAGTTGGGAGACTTACAATTTACTTCAGAAACAGCACATAAAATATCTCTTACTCTCCAAAAAATAGGTGAAAGGGTTAATTTTACTATAACTCCTTTTGCTACCAAAATAGATGATTTTATTCTTATCGAGCCTACTGGTATCAGGCAAACCATTAGAGGAAATTTTCAAGTTTGGGAATACAGACAAACACAAGCCCAAATGTATGGTTTAGATCTTGATGCTAACTTGTCACTTACAGATAATGTGCGTTTTGTACATCAATTTTCTTTAGTAAAAGGATATGATAAAACTTCTAATGAGCCTCTTATTAGCATGCCTGCTGCTAACACATTAAATAGTTTAGTATACACAAACCCGAATTTTAATAACATCTCAATAGCTATCCAAAGCAACTATGTATTTAGACAAAACGAATTTCCAAATACAAATTTTGAGGTTGTATTACCAGATTCTATACAAACCGTTGATATAAGCACTCCTCCATCTGGATATCACTTACTAAATCTCAACATAACCGCAGCTATAAGACCTGATATGCAAGTTGGATTGTATGTCAACAACTTATTAAACACCTCTTACAGAAATTATCTAAATCGTTTGCGCTATTACGCAGATGATGTAGGCAGAAATATTACCCTTCAACTTAAATATAATTACTAACCTTAATACTTACAAATGAAAACTTTACAACTAAATTCAATTACTAATTTTAAATTTCAAACAATGAAAACAATGAAAAACATTTCGTTTTATGCTTTACTATCAATCGCAATGATTGGTTGTAGTGATGATGATACTGCGCCTGAAGTCATTAACGATGAAGAACTTATCACTACTGTAATATTAACGCTAACCCAAGAGAGTGGTGACCAAGTAGTTTTAACCACAGTAGATCTTGACGGAGACGGTCCAGATGAACCAGTAACAACAGTAGTAGGGAATTTTTCTCAAAACACGCAATACCAGGGCGCTGTACAATTTTTAAATGAAACTGAAGATCCTGCAGAGGATATTACTGAGGAAGTAATTGAAGAGGCAGAGGAGCACCAAGTTTTTTACACCATTAGTGAAGGGTTAAATATTACAACTACCTACGTAGACTTTGATTCTAATGATAACCCACTAGGAGTAAATATTACCTTAGAAACTGGTGAGGCTAGTTCTGGAAGTTTAACAGTAACATTGCGTCATGAGCCTGTTAAACCTAATGATGGTTTAGATAGTGCTGGAGGAGAAACTGATATAGCTACTAGCTTTGATGTAACTATTGAGTAATAGTTTTTTTTTTGAACTGCTTGCTACAGAGAAATCTACTGCAAGCAGTTTTTTTTGTAATTAGAAAATACATTAAAGGGTCAAAAGATAACTTTTTGAATACCTTTGGACATTATTAGTTTAACATACATTTTGTTAGTCTGTTATAATATGTTTATTCATGACTCATTTTAAAAAAACACAAAAAGAACTTCTTGCCAAACTAAGCATAACTGCTTTAAATGAAATGCAAGAAGAGGTTGTGTTAGCCATTGCTTCTGTTGCCAATACAATATTGCTATCTCCAACAGGTACTGGCAAAACCGTTGCTTTTTTATTACCAACCTTGCAAGGGTTAGACCCAGATTGTGAAAAGGTGCAACTATTAATATTGGTTCCATCAAGAGAGCTGGCCATACAAATTGAACAGGTCATTAGACAAATGGGATCTGGCTATAAAGCAAATGCTATTTATGGAGGTAGACCCATTTCAAAAGATAAAATAGATCTTGCCCACACACCAAGTATTCTAATAGGCACTCCAGGGCGAGTGGCAGATCATATGCGCAGAGATACTTTTGAAACTTCATCTATCAAGACTTTAGTACTTGATGAGTTTGACAAATCTCTAGAGGTTGGGTTTGAAAAAGAAATGCGAGAAATAATTGAGAGTCTTAAGCAAATAGAAAAACGTATTTTAACTTCTGCTACGCAGGATATAGACATTCCTGATTTTGTTGGAATTAAAAATGAAATTGTAATTAACTATCTAAATACAAAAACGACCGCTTTATCCATACAAATAGTAAAATCTAAAGAAAAAAACAAATTACAGGCATTGGTAGACCTGTTGTACCATATCGGTAATGAGCCTGGTATTATATTTTGTAATTTCAAAAACACTATAAATTATGTGAGTGACTTTTTAACACAACACCATATACCTCATGGTCATTTTTATGGTGGTATGGAACAAATAGATAGAGAACGTGCATTAATTAAGTTTAGAAATGGTACACATCAAATTATTATTGCCACAGATTTGGCTGCACGAGGTTTGGATATACCAGAGTTAAACTTTATAATTCACTATCAGCTTCCTTTAAAGCTTCAGGAGTTTACCCACAGAAACGGAAGAACTGCAAGAATGAATGCCTCAGGAACTGCCTATGTACTAAAATGGATAGAGGAGCCTTTGCCAGAATTCATTAATTGTACAGATATTTTAAAACTTACAGATAAAGAAACTGCTATTTTATCTCAATGGTCTACATTATTTATATCTGGAGGAAGAAAGGATAAAATATCCAAAGGAGATATTGCAGGACTATTGTTTAAACAAGGTGATCTTAACAAAAATGAACTTGGTGTAATAGAGTTAAAACAAGATTGTGCTTTTGTTGCAGTGCCTAAAGAAAAAGCACTTGGAGTTGTTGAGAAAACAAACAATACACGTTTAAAAAAGAAAAAGGTACGCATCACTCTATTAAAATAACCACATCTTTACTAACAAGATAATGAGGGGCATTTACTCAAATATGCCATAAATGGTAGTTATTTTGATAATTAATATAAATTAATACTCTTACAAAGAACCGCCATAATAGGGGAGTGTTACTTGCGATTTCTTTATAAATGACTATATATTGATTAATATGTTTGTTAAATCAATATAATAACGTGATATTTGCAAACTATAAAATATTAACATTAAATTATATTACAATGAGTAAAGGAACAGTAAAATTTTTCAACGACACAAAAGGTTTTGGATTTATTACAGAAGAAGGAGTTGAAAAAGACCACTTCGTACACATTTCAGGATTAATCGATGAGATTAGAGAAGGTGACGAGGTTACTTTTGACCTACAAGAAGGAAACAAAGGATTAAACGCGGTAAACGTAAAAGTTGTCTAAGTAATATCCCAATACTTTCAAACAAAGCCCATCTTCTAAGATGGGCTTTTTTATTACCCTATACTCACTAGTATATCCATAAAAAAGAGGTAATTTCGCGCCCTAATAAACCCCCTGGTTATGAAGCGCATACACGAGTATAAGAAATTGTTTGGATTACAAACAGAAATTGATCTTAAGGATTTAAAGAAAAAATATCGTAATCTGGTAAAGCAATGGCATCCAGATAAATTTCAAGATGGAGACCCATTGCAACAAGAGGCAGAAATGCAAAGCCGTAAGATTATTGATGGGTATCACTTTTTGGTAAGTATGGCTCCAGAAACTAAGGAGAAAAATCTGCCAGCTTATACCAAAACAATTACAAATTCAGCAATTGCAGATTATCAACATAAAGGGCTACTCTTAGAGATTACTTTTACAGATGGTGCAACCTATGAATATTTTGGAATTACAAAACCTGTATATCAAAAAATGGTTAATGCAGGTAATCTTAACAGATTTGCAAAAAGAAGTATTTACCCTAAATACACCTACAGAAAATCAAAAAGGATTCTTCAAGAATCATAAAACAAATCCCTAATAATACCATATGAGCACTACATTTTCAGATTTAGGTTTAGATGATTTTTTGATTAATGCGTTGGATGTTTTAGACATTAAAACCCCAACTAGCATTCAAACAAAGACCATACCGGTGATTCTAAATCAAAAGCAGGATGTTGTTGCTTTGGCAAAAACAGGGACGGGAAAAACGGCTGGTTTTGGACTGCCGCTATTACAGGGGATAGACACTCAAAACAATTCAATACAAGCCATTGTATTAGCGCCAACTAGAGAATTAGGACAACAGATATTTAAAAACCTTACAGATTTTTCTAGTAAAAAACCAGAAATTTCTATTGCCTGTGTTGTTGGAGGTATACCTATTAAACCTCAAATTGAACGTTTAAAAAAAGATACTCATGTTGTTATAGCAACTCCCGGAAGGCTTATAGATCTAATACAAAGAGAAGCTATTGATATATCAAAGACCTCTTTATTGGTATTAGATGAAGCAGATGAAATGATAACTGTTTTAAAAGAAGGATTAGACACTATTATTGCTTCATTGCCGAAAAAAAGAAGAACTCTTTTGTTTACTGCAACGATGCCTGGAAGTATAAAACAAATGGTACAGAACTATTTGTCAAAGCATGTGGTAGATATTCAAGCAGATATGGAAACCACTGGCAATCAAGGGATAGATCATCAATATGTTGTGGTGAAGCCTATAGAGAAGCTAGAGGTGTTAATGCATTTTTTAAATACCAAAGAGGGGCAAAGAGGTATCATATTTTGTAAAACAAAAGCTGCTGTTAATAAGCTCGCCAAAAAGTTAGCCATAAACAAATTCTCCTCTGGGGCTTTACATGGGAGTCTAACCCAAGGCATTCGAGACAGAATAATGGGGCAATTCAGAGAAGGACATATAGATATATTAATTGCCACAGATGTAGCAGCTCGTGGTATCGATGTTAAACAAATTAGTTACGTTGTACAATACCATCTTCCAGATACCTATGATGCATATGTGCATAGGTCTGGGCGTACAGCAAGAGCAGGAGCAAAGGGGCTATCTTTAAGTGTGATACAAGAAGATGAGCTTGCTGATATTCCAGATTTAGAGCAAGAACTAAGTATTTCATTTTCTAAAATGGAAAAAGTTGATGCCTTGGCCATTGAAGAGAATAATACCATTCTTTGGGCTAGAAAGATATTTAAAGCCAAACCTAATAAGGCGATTTCTACAGAATTAAAAACTGCGGTAAAGACTGTGTTTCATCATCTCACAAAAGATGAATTGATAGAAAAATTGATGGCAAATCAATTGCAACATACAAATTCATTGGTTGTAAATACCAGTAAGTCTAAGAAGAAAAGGAAACAATAGTTCATAAAAAAAATAGAAAGAAGTCTCGTTTTTCTTGAAAAAATGGCATTTTTTTCAGAAATTGTAGATTATTAAGTAAAAGTATTTATTCAAAATAACGAATGGCAAAATCACAACAAACCTTTAGTAAAGTAGAAAAAGAAAAAAAACGTTTAAAAAAACGAGAAGACAAGCGCAAGAAAATGGAAGCTAGAAAACTCGAAAGGCAAGAAAATGGTACCTCTGGTATCGAGTTTGCTTATGTGGATTATAACGGTAATCTTGTTGATACCCCGCCAGATCCATCTCAAAAAGTAGAAATAGAGATTGAGGATATTGCAATTAGTATCCCAAAGACATTAGAGTCTGAAAGAGAGGCATTTAATCCTGTTCGTATTGGTGTGGTTAACTTCTTTGACACATCAAAAGGTTTTGGTTTTATTATTGACTCGGAGAATCAAGAAAAATACTTTACCCATGTTAGTGGCCTTATTGACGAAATCACAGAAGGAAACAAAGTTTCTTTTGAACTTGAGAAAGGTCAAAGAGGAATGAACGCAGTTAAAGTAAAATTAGAAAAATAGTAGCGGTACTATTTACAAGGTATAGCAAAGCGCTATGTCATTGAATCATAACTATTCAATAACATAGCGCTTTTTATTTTTACTATTTAAAGCATACTTATAAAAAGCTACTATTTACCAAATAACTAAAAACATAATTTATACATATCTGTTTAAGAACTGTTTATTTTTTTTACCTTTATATTTAAAGGTAATATTGATAACCCTTACAGACTAAAAACAAATACTATGGAAGAAGTAAAAATTGCATTAAAAATTATTGTTGGTTTAAGTTTACTTAATGTATGGCTTTTGCAATACAACAAACCATCAAGGTGGAGAGGCGGTGATGCAAAAACGATGATGCAAGAGTTTGACGTCTATGGCCTTGGTAGCACAATGTGTTATGTTGTTGGGTTTTTAAAAGTAGGATTCGCTTTGGCCTTAATCGCATCTATTTGGTTTGCAGATCTAGAACTTGTTGCAGCCTCTGTACTTGGGCTTTTACTTACAGGATCTATACTGATGCACATTAAGATAAAAGATGCGCTAATTAAATCATTTCCTGCAGCATTATTTTTACTGTTTTGTTTAGCAATTATAGGCTTGTAAACCATATAACCTTAAAAAAGGTATACGCCAAGTAGCTGTTTAATATTGCAAAGACAAAGGCTGGGCTAGATTGCAAGAAGCTGTCTTTTATTTTAATGCGAACTATAGAGCCTAATAGCATTAACAGTGCAAGCCCTGTGGCGCCTATTAAAGCTAGAGGCGGAAATTTCCAAAATCCAATTAGTAAGGCTAAGCCTCCAAGTATCTGCAGGGTCCCTGTTAATTTTAAATACTGAGGTATTCCAAAGCGTTTAAACTCATTAGTCATATGGGTTGAGTACAAACAGCTCACGCCATAAAACAGGAAACAACCACCAGAAAACGCAGAAAGCACATCAATTAATGTCATAAGTATAAAGGTACAATTTGTTGTAATAGCATTGTGATTTATAGCACATAAATCAGTAGATATCTTTTTGCCAAACTATTATTATTTCAACAATATATGTTATTAAAATAAAAAACAATTCTAGATAGAGGTATTGTTATATTGCCCAAAATAAGTTCAACAACATAGCGTGCCTCAATGACCTGTACATATGCCCGAAGATCAGAAATTACCAGATAATAATCACATACTCACTAATCAAGAGATAGATGCTTGTATTTCAGCGCTAGAGAATTTACTTGCCGATACAAATCAACTTTTTGATCTTACTCCAGAGAAAAGAACAGCACTATTAAAGGCCTCTGGAAAGCTGTCTCGCCCAACTAGAGATGAGCATCAGCGAAGAAGAAAAGACGCAAAAAAAGCGGCAAAACGTAAAATGATTGCCAAAGACAAGCATGCAAGAAAAACAACGGGTATAAGATCTGCGAGGGATGCGGCATTGTTTGTTGCTCCAAAATTACTTGCTGCAGCCTCTGTTTTAGAAGAAACCTTAGAATTGGAATCTCCACGAAACTGTTATGTGTGTAAAACAGTATACACAAAATTACATCACTTTTATGATACCATGTGCACCCCTTGTGGTGATTTAAATTATGCCAAACGTTTCCAAACCACAGATTAAAAAGATCAAGTTGCTGTTATTACAGGATCTAGATTAAAAATTGGATATCATATTACATTAATGCTGCTTAGATCTGGAGCAACCGTTATAGCCACCACACGTTTCCCGGCAGATTCTGCCATTAGATTCTCCAAAGAAGATGATTATAATACCTGGAATGATCGTTTGCATATCCACGGTCTAGATTTAAGGCACATACCTAGTGTTGAGATATTTTGTAATTATATAGAACAGAAATATGATAGATTAGATATTCTAATTAACAATGCAGCCCAAACCGTGAGAAGACCATCAGGGTTTTATTATCATTTAATGGAAAATGAAAAATTACCTGTTAACCAGCTACCAAAAGATGCTCAACCTTTATTAAAAGAACATATTCTCTGTTTACAAGAACTTTCAGACCTTAGTGTTACAACCTCAAAAACAAATAAAAACAATGTATTACCTGTTACATGGCATGGTCCCGAGCCAGGCATTGGACTTCGTAACTCTGCAGCATTGTCTCAAATACCCTATAGTTTTGACAATACCTTACAAAATGCAGAGGTGTTTCCTCAGGGTAAACTAGATGCAGATTTACAACAAGTAGATTTAAGAACAACAAACAGTTGGCGTCTTACCCTTGGAGAAATTGAAACCACAGAAATGGTAGAGGTACAGTTAGTAAATGCTGTTGCTCCTTTTGTTTTGTGTAACAGGTTGTCTAACCTTATGAAGAAAGAAAATACAGGCAAAAAACATATTATTAATGTTTCTGCCATGGAGGGTAAGTTTCATAGGTTTAAAAAAGAGGATAGACATCCACACACAAATATGGCTAAAGCAGCATTAAACATGCTTACTCATACATCTTCGGCAAGCTTTGCTAAATCTGGAATTTACATGAATGCTGTTGATACAGGTTGGGTAACAGATGAAGACCCGGCGGCATTATCTAAAAAGAAAGTGGAAATTCATGATTTTCAGCCACCATTAGATATTGTAGATGGAGCAGCAAGGGTTATGGACCCTTTAATTGACGGAATTAATACCGGTAAACATTGGTGTGGTAAATTCTTAAAGGATTATTTCCCTATAGATTGGTAATGAGCAGAATGTGTAGTTATTCTAAAATTTCATAATCAACATCCAACTTTCTTAATGCTCTTAGTGCAGTAGCCGTATTTTTGTCATGCACATCAATCTCTACAGCATCACCTAATAATAGTATTTCTGTAAGCTCATTAGATAAAGATGGGCTAACTCCAGATGCCATCTCTACAATACAGGCAGCAATGGCTCTTTTATCGGGCCTTTGAGAAGTACAAGACAATAAATTTAATTTCATAATAGTTTATTTACAAGGATAATTTTAAAATCTAAAAACCTTTTATCTACATGTTTTAAAACACAATACCAAGGTACACTATTTAATTTGCAACAACCAAAACCTGTTATATATCTGCCTAGATACTAAGGCATGCTATAGCGCTGTTCTGCCGTTGCTGAAGATTTCAGTAACTCATGGAAAGTTTTAATGGCATTAAAATCACCGGTAATAGCATCAGATACAGCAACACCAGAAAGACCTGTTTGCAATATTGCAGTAACATCTTGAGTGGTTATACCACCAAAACCCAGTATTGGAGTACCAGTTTTTAGTAAAGCAGTAATGCCCGAGTAGCCCTTTAAACCCAAAAGGGGTAGGGTAGTATCTTTAGCACTTGCTTTAAAAGGCCCTACATAGATATAACTTACTTGTTTATCTAGCAGTTTTTCACAGTCTTGTATTGTGTTTGCACTGCCTGCTACTAGTTGCCAAGAGTAAAGATCTGTTTTTACATTGGTAGGGAAGGAGCCAAGGGATGAAAAATGTACCCCATCTGCTTTTACAGCTTTTGCTATTTTACAATGGTCTGTAATTATTAATCTAGTTTGAAAATGAGCGGTAATATCTCTAGCCTGCCAGGCACACTTTAAAAGTTTTTTTTGCGAGCTGATATCAAGAGATAACTGCACTAATTCTATACCAGATGTACATGCTTTTTGGATATTATCCAGGTGCTCTTTAGGGGTATTTCCTTGTGAAATGTAGTGTAGTTTAGGAATCATTATCTTGATGGTTTAGCTATGTATTTAAAAAACTATACTTTAACTGTTTTGGGATACTCCATGAAATAAGATTCAAAGCGTTTTAATTTTGGATGTAAGTGTTCTGTATAGATTACATACTGGCATTTTTGAATGCTTTGAGTTACAGACATCATGGCTGTATATGGAGATTCTAATGACAAAAACGCTGCATCATCGATACTAAATAATTTTATTTGGGAGGTGTGTACACCATTTGCTAAGAATAGCTTATTTAACATCTTAGGGGTAGAAATTAAAATGTCTACACCTTCAAATATTTCAGATTTTTGCATATCAATATGAAGCTCATCATGGCTGGCATAAACACGTAAAGAACTACGTTTTGTAAACAATAAAAAAGCCTCATGTAACTCTAACACTCTTTTTGTGTTTTCTACTACAATGACTGCTCTAGGAGCATTTCCAGCAGCCTGATACTTTAATTTGTGTAACGTAGTTAGTATTAGTGTTGTTGTTTTTCCGCTATCTTTTGGTGCAATACAAAATACATTTGCGCCACTTTTTATTACAGGAATACTTTTGATTTGAAATGCAGTTGGAGTTTCAATTTCTAGAGAAGTTAATTTCTCTTGGATTGCTGGATGTAGTTTTTTAAAAGCCATAGAATTTTAAAAATAGTAAGTAGTATTACATAGATATTTATTCAAGGCAAAGATACTATTTATATTAGCCATCCTTTTTTATTGTAGTTTATATTCTACCTAGAATAATTTCTATCCCGCTTAGAATCGCATATTTAATTATTTGTTGGGCATTGTACGTAATATTGATATTATAGATTATGGTATGTATGTTGTTCACTTCTATTTAAATAACAATTATAAATGTTTTATAATTTATATTATGTAAAATAGAGTTTTTGAACTCCAATCCTACTTAGGTAAATGATGAATTAATATAGCCTATATGATATCTCACTATCTTTTATACAATCGCTGCATAACTACAAAGATTAAAGTTTACTTTTGCCACGTGCAAAAAAACCGCTCCTCCCAATTAGAATTTATAGCTTTAATGGCTGCGCTAATGTCTGTGACAGCATTGGCCATAGATGCGTTATTACCAGCTTTAGATGTCATAGGTTTAGACCTAGGTGTTGTATTACAAGCAGATAACCAACTATTAATTACCATGATTTTTTTGGGATTAGGTTTGGGTCCTTTACTGTTTGGCCCCTTATCTGACGCTATTGGTAGAAAACCATCAGTGTATATAGGCTTTGGAGTTTTTTTACTGGCTAGTTCATTGTGCGTTAATGCTACTAGTTTAGAGATGATGATACTAGGGCGTATTTTACAAGGTATTGGCCTGTCTGCCCCTAGAACTATATGCATAGCTATTATTAGGGACTTATATCAAGGAGATTATATGGCCCGTATCATGTCTTTTGTAACTATTGTGTTTCTTTTAATCCCAATTGTAGCACCAGCCATGGGTAAGTTTGTGCTAGATAGCTATTCGTGGCAAGCAATATTTTATGTTCAAGCAGCCATTGGTGTTTTGGTAACCATTTGGTTTTGGATACGTCAAAAAGAAACCCTTGCCCCAAGCAATAGAATACCTTTTGAATTTCACAGACTAATCCAAGGTGCCAAACAGACACTTAGTTATAAAAGAACCATTGGGTTTACTTTAATATCAGGCTTTATTGTAGGGTCTTTCTTAGTGTATTTAAGCGCTTCTCAGCAAATATTTCAAGAACAATATGGCCTCAAACAAGAGTTTCCGTATATTTTTGCAGGCCTTGCTGTTGCAATTGGTATTGCCATATTCTTGAATGGATCTTTCGTAGTAAAATACGGTATGGAGAAGCTCGTTACGCTTTCCCTTATTGGGTATTTTATAGTATCTGTCTTGTATATTGTTATTTTTTACAACACCCCAACCCCGCACATATATTATCTTCTTGGTTTCTTTGGTTTACAATTCTTTTTTATAGGTTTTCTCTTCGGAAATATTAGAGCCCTTGCCATGGAGCCCGTTGGACATATAGCTGGTATTGCTGCAGCTATTACCGGTTTTATATCTACTATGATGGCAGTGCCTATTAGCACTTTAATAGGTCGTTTTATAGCTACATCTACCCTACCTCTCTTTGTTGGTTTTGCCTGTTGCTCTGGTATTTCTATTCTCATTTTATGGTACATTAAAGTAGATACAAAAAGAAAAAACATGTAAATATTTATTGTGCGTTCAAAAAATAAATGTTGTTAAACAAATTATATTCTCAAATTACATATCTATTTTGAGTATTTTTGAATGAAATTACAGTGCTGTTTTAGTGTAAAGACAAGGTGTTTTCCTTGAAACCTTCTAAAAATGCTCACCCAAAACGCATGTCAAAAGTACCCTCTCAGTATAAGTTTTTAGATATTTCAGACTATGGTCGGCCAATTGCAAGATATATAGCTAAATCTTTTGTAAACACCTCCATCACTCCAGTTCAAGTAACTTGGATGTTTATTATCTCTGGAATAATTGCCATTGTAGCTATGCAATATGGTTATTTTATAACAGCATTCTTTTTTTTGGTGTTGAAATCAATTTTAGATGCTGCAGATGGAGAACTGGCAAGACTAAAACAAACTCCCTCCTATACAGGTCGTTATTTTGATTCTGTGGCAGATATCTTATTAAATGCCGCCATCTTCTATACGCTATACACAATTACATCTAGTTCATTGCTTATGACTATTATCTCCTTTGCGTGTTTACAGTTGCAGGGCACACTCTACAATTACTATTATGTAATTTTAAGAAATAAAGTAGACGGTGATACCACAAGTAGGGTATTTGAAACTAAAACACCCACTGCCCTACCTGGTGAAAAACAACAAACAGTCACCCTTTTATTTATTACCTACCGTATATTATACGGAGGCTTCGATGCTATTATCTATTTTTTAGATAAAAACGCCTTTACAGGTAGCATACTCCCAAATTGGTTTATGACCAGTCTTTCTTTTTTTGGGTTAGGCTTTCAATTACTACTTATTGGAATATTACTATTAGTAGGGCTTAAAGATGTTATAATCCCTCTATTTATAGTATTATCTGTCTTTGTATTTCTATTTATAACAATTAGAAAACTATGCTATAACTCCTAAATAGTATAGATCAGATACTTTAGTATATAGTCTATATATAGAGTAAGGCTCCTAAATATTTCATAAAAGGTTTAAATAAGTTGCTTTTGTTATTGATCTAGTATATCTTTAAGTATAATATTTAAATACCTACCTATGAATATCAACTTTGAATACAAAGATGTCTCTGCAAGTAAAAGACTAGAAAGTATGGTCGCAGAAAGACTTACAAAACTAGAAGATAAATATGATTTTATAGTTACCTGTGATGTGTATCTTAAAAAAGAAAACACGAGTAGTTCACAAACAGGTTTAATTTGTGAAATTAGAATTAACATTCCCGGAGCAACGCTCTTTGCAGGATCTAACAGCGGCTCATTAGAGGCCTCTATTGCGAAGGCTACAAGTGATGTGAAATCTCAACTACAACGTAAAAAAGAGAAAATGCAAATGCATTAACACTTATTATACTTTCGTATTTAAAAAAGACCTTGATGTAAGTATCAAGGTCTTTTTTAGTACAATTGGTTATCTGCTAAATTGATAATACCCACACTTTAAATATGCGCCCTCTAGAAAACCAACGGGATGATCTATATCGTGGTAGGTTTGCTTTATTACAGTATAGCTTCTTTTTTTCGTGTCTAGGGTTGTGGTGTTAATTTTAAAAAAATCTTCAGCGGCAACCCGAGAACTACAAGAAGCTAAAACTAGAATTCCTTTTTTTGCTGTTAGCTTCTCTCCCAGTGCTGCCAATTGTTTGTATTTTTTTTTGGCTATTGCCATCTCTTTTTTACTCTTTGCAAAACTTGGAGGGTCTATAACCACAATGTCAAAACGTGTACCCTTATCAATGAGTGTCTGCATTTCTGCAAATGCATCACCAGTTATTGTTACATGTGAGCCTTTATGCTTGTTTAATAAACCATTTGCTTTGGCTAGATCAAGTGCTTGGCTGCTTATATCAAGGCTAGTAACTTGTTTGGCACCATTTGCAAGCGCATGTACAGAAAAACCTCCAGCATAGCTAAAAACATCTAAAACTGTCTTTTGAGCGCTTAATGCCCCTACTCTTCTTCTGTTTTCTCTATGGTCTAGAAAATAACCTGTTTTATGCCCCTTAATTACATTTGCAGAAAAGGATATGCCATGTTCTTTAAATATAATGGTTTGATTGTCCAGAGAGCCGTAAATTACGCAACCGTCTTCAAGAGTAACACTAGTATCTTGTTGTAGTTTTCTACTCAAACGTATCACTACTGTTTCAACTCCAGATACAGCGATAAGACTATCTATAATATCCTTTAAATAGGGTATCCAAATTTTACTGTACAACTTTACTACCAATACCTTAGCATACACATCAGCAATACATCCCGGAAAGCCATCATTTTCTCCAAAAAGTAACCTATAGCTATTTGTTTTTGTTCTTAGCAAGGGTACTCTTAAAGCATATGCTTTTTTTATCTTTTCTGAAAAAAAAGCTTTGTTTAAAGTAGCTCCACCATTAAAATGGACCATTTTAATTCTAATTGGAGAATCTGGGTCATACAAACCAACACCTATTGCTTTGTTTTTTGAATGACTAAATATGATAGCAATATCACCTGGCATTCCTTCTTTATTTATTTTTTCGATGCTATCAGTGAAAATCCATGGATGGTTAGAGCGCACACTGCGTTCTCCAATAACACTGAGTTTAACTGCTAAAACTCTCGGGGCACCTTGGGGTAGTAATTGGGTATACACTACATGTGTTTATTTAAGTTCTTTTGGTATTTACTTTGAACCAAATCTACAAGTATGAGTACAGCAATAACAAAATAGAAAGTAGTTTTACTCATTGGCGTGACGTGGTTTCCAAATAGCTCGAGTTGGGCAAGATGTCCTGCCTCAGATAAAAGCATGATTCCTACAATTAGTAAGATGAAAAGCCCTAAGACTTCATACATACGGTTTTTCTTTAGAAAATCTGTAACCTTACCACTTAACCAAATCATTACCACCCCTCCAATAACAATGGCAGTAGCCATTACCCAAAAAACATCAGTCAAGGCAATTGCTCCAAGGATAGAGTCAAAAGAAAAAATTAAATTCATGACTATTATAGAGGCAATAATCATAGACACAGATTTTGGTTTAGCATCTATTTGATTGTGAGCCTCCAAAGCCATCATGTGCATGATTTCTCTAACTGCAGTCCACATTATAAAGACCCCACCAACCAAAACAATTAAACTATGTAAGTTAAAAACGCCAGCTACAATACCCTCTAGATTAATTTCAAACAATGGGTCTTGAAAAAGAACAATTACTTTTAATAAAACAAACAGTAGTACTAGACGTAAAACAATTGCTCCAATGATACCTATTTTTCGAACCCTAGCTTGATCCTTTACTGGAGCACGCTTAGATTCAAGAGAAATGTAAAGTAAGTTATCTAGCCCTAAAACACATTGTAATAAGGTTAACAGGCCAAGGGTGATAAAGTTTTCAAGTGTAAAAAGTGCTTCCATAAAGGTGTTTTTTTGTTAGCCCAACTAAAGTAGTTTAAAACCAGTAATAGCCTGTAAAATAGCCAACTACAATACGTGATTTCAACTAGAGATTAAATAATTAGTGTCTTATTTAATATGCAATTAATTCTTTTAATGCAGCATCAAACCTATTATTGGCTAGGTATTCCCGTTCTAAATCTGCGGCAAAAGGAATTGGAGTTTCTAATCCTGCGACACGTTTTATAGGCGCATCTAGATCTTCAAAACAATGCTCAGAGATGAGAGCAGAAATATCACTAGCAATACCTCCAAACATAGAATCTTCTTGCAAGATGATTACTTTTCCAGTCTTTTTCACAGAAGCGTATATAGTCTCTGTATCTAGAGGAGATAAAGTACGTAAATCTATAAGGTCTGCTTTTATAGAGGTATCACTTTCTAGGGTTTTTAGTGCCCAATGCACGCCCATGCCATAAGTAACTATCGTTACTTGTTCTCCTTGTTGTAAAACAGCAGCTTTACCAAGAGCAAGAGTATAGTACTGCGTAGGCACTTCTTGACGAATACTGCGGTACAATGCTTTGTGTTCAAAAAACAATACTGGGTTTGGGTCTTCTATAGCCTGAGCCAAAAGCCCTTTGGCATCAAACGGAAAGGCTGGGTATAACACCTTTAATCCTGGCGTGTGTGTAAACCAAGCTTCATTGGTTTGGCTATGAAAAGGACCAGCGCCAACCCCAGCGCCACAAGGCATGCGTATTACTACATCTGCTTTTTGTGCCCAACGATAATGTGATTTTGCTAAATAATTAACAATAGGATTAAAACCAGAGGTCACAAAATCAGAAAACTGCATTTCCATAATTGCTTTATACCCACAAATAGAAAGTCCCATAGTAGCAGAGACAATAGCAGATTCACAGATTGGTGTGTTTCTAACTCTATCCTTACCAAAAGCTTCTAGAAAACCATCCGTTATTTTAAATACACCGCCATATTCTGCAATATCCTGTCCAACGATAACACTGTTGTGATGACGCTCCATGGATTGTTTTAACCCCTGGGAGATAGCGTCTATTAAACGTAGTTCTTTGGTTTGGTCATTAGGTGCTATTTCCTGATACTCATAGTGATGGTATACATCTTTTAATTCTTGCTCCTTGTTAGCAATAATTGTTGGCTCATTAAATGCCAAATCTAAACCATCAGTAATCTCTTTTTTAATGTCACTTTTAAAATCTGAAATATCTTCCTGAGTAAGATGTTTTTGAGCAAGTAAATAATTTTCAAAATTAATAAGAGGATCTTTAGCCTCCCAAGTATCTAACAAGTCTTGAGGTACATATTTGGTGCCACTAGCCTCTTCATGACCACGCATCCTAAAGGTTTTAAATTCTAAAAGTACGGGTCTTGGATGCTCACGCATATCTTCAACAAGGGCTTTTACTTTGGTATAGACCTCAATTATATTATTCCCTTCAATAATGTGAGACTCCATGCCATACCCTTTACCTCGGTCTGCAAGATCCTTACAAAAATATTGCTCACTGGAAGGGGTTGAGAGTCCATAGCCATTATTTTCGATACAAAAAAGTACAGGTAATTGCCAAACAGAGGCAACATTTAGTGCTTCATGGATATCTCCTTCACTGGTTCCACCCTCTCCTGTAAATACGGCACAAACCTGTTTGTTGTTTTTTAATTTGTTTGCAAGTGCTATACCATCTGCTACACCAAATTGAGGCCCAAGATGGCTAATCATACCAACGATATTATATTCCTGAGTTCCGAAATGAAAACTCCTATCACGTCCTTTAGTAAAGCCATTGGCTTTTCCTTGCCACTGAGAGAATAGTCTTGATAAAGGTATTTCTCGAGTTGTAAACACACCTAAATTACGGTGCATCGGTAAAATATACTCTTCTTTATATAAAACAGCTGTAATACCTACAGATATGGCTTCTTGCCCAATACCACTAAACCACTTGGATATTTTACCCTGACGTAATAAAATCAGCATTTTCTCCTCAATTAATCGAGGCTTTAACATCGATTTATAAAGAAAAACTAACTTATCTTTAGTGATATTTTTAGTTTGGTAATCGAAATTAATTTTTGACGCTGCTTGCAAGCTCATAGATATATGAATAAGATTTCAAATGTATAAAAAAAGAAAATGCTCAAATTGAATAAATACATTTTTTTCAAACACAATATAACCTTTGTATTTTAATATATTTGTATGTAAAATTTTAGCTCATGAATAAAATTCCAAGTGTAGATTTGGCAGACTTCTTAAGCGAAGACCCTAATCGTAAACAAAAATTTGTAAATGAAATTGGCACTGCCTATGAAAACATAGGTTTTGTATCACTAAGAAGCCATTTTTTAGATGATGCTCTCGTTTCAGATCTTTACAAAGAAGTAAAAGCATTTTTCGCGCTAGATCTAGCAAAGAAAAAGCAGTATGAAATTGAAGGCCTCTCAGGACAGCGAGGTTATGTCTCTTTTGGTAAAGAACATGCCAAAGGAAAAAAAGAGGGAGATTTAAAAGAGTTTTGGCATTTCGGCCAAGAGCCAAGTGAGGATGCAAACCTCACAGAGGTGTATCCAGAAAATGTGCAGGTAGATGAGCTCCCAAATTTTAATGCCACTGGTATGCAGGCATATCGAATGCTTGAAAAAACAGGGATCTATGTACTTAGGGCTTTAGCGCTATATATTGGTGTAGATGAATTCTATTTTGATCATTGGGCATCAAATGGAAATAGTATTTTAAGACCTATCCACTACCCTCCTATTACCAAAGAGCCAGAAGGAGCTGTAAGAGCTGGAGCACACGGAGATATAAATCTAATTACACTGCTTATGGGAGCATCCTCAGGAGGGCTACAAGTACTACGCAAAGACGGCAAGTGGATTGATGCAATTCCAGAGGAAGATGAGCTAGTGATTAATGTTGGAGACATGCTAGAGAGACATACAAATAACAAATTACGCTCTACAATACACAGAGTTGTAAATCCTCCCAAAGAACAGTGGGACAGCCCTCGGTTTTCTATTCCATTTTTCATGCACCCTAGAGGAGACATGGATTTAAGCTGTATGGAGCTATGTATTGATGAGCAACATCCAAAATCATTTGATGATATTATGGCCGGAGATTTTTTAATACAGCGTTTAATTGAAATTGGACATTTAAAAAAATAACCGTGGATTTAAAAGACCAACTTAAAAAGTTATATCCAGACCACATCGAAGTTACCCCACCAGTTGTAGTACAAGACCAAAAAATTTGGATACAACAGGATCCTTTAATTTGTAAGTATGAAAAACGAAAAGGAAAACCTACCACAATCATTGAAGGATACACGGGTGCCACGAGTGATTTTAAACAACTTGCAAAACAAATAAAGCAACTCCTGAGTGTGGGCGGCAGCTTTAAAAATGAGCAAATAATCATTCAAGGAGATTACAGGGATCAAATAATGAGCTTTTTACAAACTAAAGGTTTTAAAACAAAACGTGTTGGTGGATAAATAGATTTTTAAAATCACGATAACATCTGTAATATACCCTTCAAATTATAATTATAAACTACAACTCTTGAAACCAATTGCCCAAAGTGAACTCATATTAAATGCAGATGGTAGTATTTATCATTTAAATTTAAAACCTGCAGATATCGCAACTACTATTATCACAGTTGGTGATCCAGATAGAGTTGGTGAGGTCTCAAAACATTTTGACACCATAGAGTTTAAACAGCACAAAAGAGAGTTTAAAACCCATACAGGGACCTATAAAGGCAAAAGAATTACAGTAATATCTACAGGTATTGGCACAGACAATATAGATATCGTTTTCAATGAATTGGACGCGCTTGTAAATATTGATTTTGATACAAGAACTATAAAAAAAGAACATACTTCCCTAACTTTTATTAGAATTGGCACTAGTGGCGCCATACAAGAAGATATTCCTATAGATAGTTTTTTGATTTCAGAGAAAGCAATAGGTTTTGATAATTTACTTCGTTTCTATGACACTGGTAGTCTTCTAGATGACGGCTTCTCAGAGGCTTTAAAAATTCATTGTAAGTGGAACCCACAAAACACTTCCCCTTATGTGGTAAAGGCAAGCAAAAAATTACTTTTAGATTTTAACGATACCATATTTAGAAAGGGTTGCACGGCAACTAATGTTGGTTTTTATGGACCACAAGGAAGGACGCTTCGCCTCAAGGTCAAAGACGAAAACTTAAAAAATAGTCTTGCCTGTTTTGAGTATCAAGGTGTTAAAATCACTAATTTAGAAATGGAAACTTCTGGAATTTATGGACTAGCGGCATTATTAGGGCATCAAGCTATTTCTCTAAATGCTATTTTGGCTAATAGGGCTACTCAAACCTTTAGCGCTTCTCCAAACAAAACAGTTGCCAGATTAATTACAACAACTCTTAATATTATAGCCAATAAAGTATAAATCTTGTATTTTTACAAGGCTATCAAATTTTCTTATAAATGAAGCTGGTTATTCTATGAAAAATTTTAAAATTGGTGGTGTTCCAGAACACTTTAACCTTCCTTGGTACCTAACTTTAAAAAACAAAGAGTACCAGGATAAAAACATCAACTTACGTTGGAAAGATTACCACAGCGGTACGGGAGAAATGTGTAACGCCTTGCGTGATGGCGAGATAGACATGGCTGTTATTCTAACAGAAGGAATTGTAAGAGATATCACCAAAGGGAATCCTTGTAAAATAGTACAGGTTTTTATCAATTCTCCTTTAATTTGGGGAATTCATGTATCTAAAAATAGTCTCTATACCTCTATTAAAGATTTAAAAGGAACCAAAGCTGCTATTAGTAGATATGGTTCAGGTTCACACTTAATGTCTTACATCAATGCAGAGAATCAAGGCTGGAACATTGAAAAAGAGCTTGATTTTGAAGTCATAGAAAATCTAGAGGGTGCCCTTGAAAACCTTCCAAAAGGGAAAGGTGATTATTTTATGTGGGAGAAATTTACAACAAAACCATATGTAGACAACGGCCCACTTAAATTACTAGGAGAATGCCCTACTCCATGGCCTTGCTTTGTAATAGCCGTAAGAGATACTGTATTAGAACAAGACCCTACTGCTGTAAAGGATATTTTGAGTATAATTAACAACGCTACCCAAAAATTTAAGCAAAACCCGGGAGTGGATCTTCTAATTGCCGACAGATACAAACAAAAAATTGAAGATGTACAACAGTGGCTATCTCTCACGCAGTGGAGTCAGAAACAGCTTTCAATTAGTGATCTTGGGCATGTTCAAGAAAAGTTAATGCAGTTAGAATTAATTGAAAATATCATTTCACAAGATAAGGTTCTATTTGACATATAGCATAACCAACTGTTTGTCAATGTCTTATTTGTTTTTATTTTCAAATCATTTTTATTCTATTATTTTTTATTCTACCCAACGCAACCCTTTATCTTATTGTTCATCTAGTATATGTAAATACAAAACACATGAACACATTTCTTATTATTTTAGGCTCTTTAGTTGCGACTACTTTCTTTTTGTTACACTTTAGTTGTAACGATGTTACAGAGCCTTCAAAAAAAGATAAAGAGTAAGTTTTTTTTAAGTAAGTATAGTTTAAGTTTACCAGCTATTCATTCTCTAGAATGAATAGCTTTTTTTTGTTTCATCACCAAGAAATCGCCATTTTTCCTTGTGCTACTAAGCACTCATTTGTTAAACTAAAGTGTTTATTGCCAAACCAGTAGCCTCTATTTGCGCTAAGTGGCGATGGGTGTCCACTTGTAAAAACAACATGTTTTGTAGTATCAATATATTTTGCTTTTGTTTTGGCAAACCCTCCCCATAACAAAAAAATAACTCCTTGTTTATGAGCAGAAATTTCAGATATAATAGCATCTGTAAATGTCTCCCATCCTTTTTTTTGATGACTTGCTGGTTTATGAGCCTCTACAGTTAAAGTTGCATTTAATAGAAGAACTCCTTGGGTTGCCCACCGTTCTAAATTTCCAGATTTGGGTATAGTTAAACCTAAATCAGTCTCTAGTTCTTTAAAAATATTTTTAAGCGATGGAGGGTGGCTAACAGCATCTTTTACAGAAAAACTCAACCCATTGGCCTGCCCTACATCATGGTAGGGGTCTTGACCTATGATAACAACTCGCAACTCATTAAAACAGGTTTGGAGCAGGGCTTTAAATATATCTTCTTTGGCAGGATAACAAGTAGCTTCTTGATAGGCTTTATCCACAAATGAACTTAAAGACTTAAAATAATCTTTGCTAAATTCTTCTTGTAAAATAGGTGCCCACGTTGGGGAAATATTAACATGCATTATGCGTATTTTTGTGTTCTAAAATTACTTCTTTTGTAAATCATTAGAAAGTAATTATTAAAAATATAATGACCTCCTTGTTTGCAAGTATGATTAAAATTGATTCCAAAACCCTTGAAGATTTAGAGTTTCCTGTTGTATTACAGCAGGTTTCAAATTTTTGCATCACAGATCCTGGCAAACAAAGAGTGCTTTCTATCATGCCTTTTGATGATTCGGAGTATATACAGACTGCGTTACAACAAGTAAAAGAATACACCGCCTCTTTTGGTAGTGACGCTCCTATACCCAATCATGGTTTTGAACCTATCTTTAAAGAACTACAATTACTAGATATAGAAAACAGCTCACTGGATACTACTGGTTTTAGAAAAATTTTAACCATTTGCCAGACAACCCATACCCTACAGGCATTTTTTAAAAAATTTGAAGAGTTTTATATTCACTTAAATCAAAATGCCAATACCATATCCTATCGTGCAAATATAGCTTCAGAAATTCAAGCTATATTCAATAAATATGGAGAGTTAAGAGATGATGCCTCTATGCAGTTATCTCAAATTCGCAAACGGCTAAATGTTGTAAAAGGACAAGTGAACTCCTCTTTTAGTAAAGCCTTAACAAGATATATTGGAAACGATTATCTTGATGAAATTCGAGAATCTGTTGTAGAGAATAGACGTGTTTTGGCGGTAAAGGCTATGTATAGACGTAAAGTGAGAGGTACCGTGCTAGGCACCTCAAAAACGGGTAGTATTGTATATATGGAGCCCCAAGAAACCTTTGAGTTCACAACAGAGTTGAGTAATTTAGTATATGAAGAACTTGAAGAAATTAAACGTATTTTAAAAATGCTTACAGAGTATGTAAGGCCCTATACTCCTTTACTTGCAGCATATCAAGATTATTTAATACATATAGACACCGTATCGGCGAAGGCTAAGTATGCCGTGGAAATTAATGGAGTATTACCTCTTATAACATCTCAACGAAGACTCTCTTTAGTAAATGCATACCATCCTTTATTGTATACAGCTAATAAAAAACGTAAAGAAAAAACCTATCCTCAAAGCATAACACTTTCTCAAGAAGGACGTATTATAGTTATCTCTGGGCCTAATGCGGGAGGAAAAAGTATTACCTTAAAAACGGTTGGCTTATTACAAGTAATGCTACAAAGTGGTTTTTTAGTACCACTACAAGTTGATAGTGAAATGTGTTTGTTTGATCGTATACTAACAGATATTGGAGATAACCAATCTATAGAGAATCATTTAAGCACCTATAGTTACAGATTAAAAAAGATGAATCATTTTTTGCGTAAATGCAATAAAAACACGCTTTTTTTAATTGATGAGTTTGGTACCGGCTCAGATCCGGAACTAGGTGGCGCTCTTGCTGAAACATTCTTGGAAGTATTTTATGAGCGGGAAGCTTTTGGAATTATAACCACTCATTATGCTAATTTAAAACTTTTAGCAAATGAACTCCCTCATGCTGTAAATGCCAATATGCTGTTTGATAGCAAAACACTTGAGCCTCTATATAAACTCTACCTAGGCGAGGCAGGAAGTTCTTTCACATTTGAAGTTGCTCAAAAAAATGGGATACCATACAGCCTTATTAACAGATCAAAAAAGAAGGTAGAAGGTGGTAAAATACGTTTTGATAAATCTATAGCAGACCTACAAAAAGAACGATCAAAATTGCGCAAAAACTCTCAATATCTTGAAAGCTCTGCTCAAAAGGCTAAAAAGAAAGAGAAAGAGTTAGAGGCTGTTAATGTAAAAGTGAAAGACAAACTAGAGAGCTATCAAGAGCTGTATGATAGCAATCAAAAATTAATTGCTATTGGTAAAAAGTTTGACCAAATCTCTGAAAAATATCATAACAACAAAAAGAAAAAACTGTTGCAGGAAGAGCTATTTAAACTGGTAATGGTAGAAAACAGCAAACGCAAAAAAATTGCACCAAAACAAAAAAAACAGGTTAAAACCAAACAGCGCATTACACAACAAGAGGTAGATGCCAAAGTTGAAGAAATACGTACTCGTAAAAAGAAAGAAAAAGCGGCTGCAAAAAAAGCGCCACCACCAGTAGCCAAAATAACCTTAAAAATTGGTGACAGAGTACGTATGCTAGATGGTAAGGCAATAGGTACTATAGACACAATCGAAAAGAAAAAAGCCATAGTAAACTATGGTATTTTTACTACTAACGTAAATATAGATGCCTTAGAAAAAGTATCTTAACACATTGTAAACTAATAAGATACTCATTATTGTATGTTAATGATTATTTTTGAGAGGTATGAATAAACAATTAACACACAGTATTATTCTTTTTGATGGTGTTTGCAACTTATGCAATGGAGCCGTTAATTTTGTGATAAAAAGAGATTCCGGAAATGTGTTTAAATTTGCTTCTCTCCAAGAAAAACAAGGAACCTTATTGTTAAAAAAGCATGCTATAGATGCCAGAAAGTTAGACTCTATAGTGCTTATTGAGAATGACAGTGTGTATACAAAGTCTTCGGCGGCTCTTCGCATCGCCAGGAAACTTTCAAAGCTTTGGCCCCTATTTTTTATATTTATTATCATCCCTAGCTTTATTAGAGATGGTATTTATGATTTTATTGCCAAAAACCGTTACAAGTGGTTTGGCAAAAAAGAGCAGTGTATGATTCCAACACCGGGCTTAAGAGAAAAGTTTTTATAGCATAAAAAGGTGTTGTTTTATTAAATAAGTGAAAAATATACATTTTCTCAAAATGAGTAGTATTTTTACAGCATAAACTAAAAAGATGGATTATAAAATAGTATTAGATAAAGTAATAAGTATATCAAGCGAATATGGCATCAAAGTAATAGGCGCCATTGCCATTTGGATTATAGGTTCATGGGCTATTAAAAAACTAATGAAGGCAGCCAATGCCATTATGGACAAAAGCCACTATGATGAGAGTTTAAAAAAATTCTTACTAAACCTTGCTGGTATTGTCTTAAAAGTGCTGCTTGTACTTTCCATACTGGGTAATCTTGGTATTCAAACTACCTCATTTGCTGCTGTACTTGCCTCGGCTGGTTTGGCCGTTGGTCTGGCCCTGCAAGGATCACTTTCTAATTTTGCGGGCGGGGTAATGCTAATGATTTTCAAACCTTTTAAAATTGGAGATTTCATTGAAGCTCAAGGTAAAAAAGGGACAGTCAAAGAAATTGAAATATTTACTACTAAGATTGTTGGCCCTGGAAATCATTTAATTATCATACCAAATGGTAATTTATCTAATGGTAGTATTACTAATTTCACATCTGAGGGCACAAGACAAGTACGTCATGTAATTGGCGTGTCTTATGATGCTGATATCAAAAAAACAAAAGAAGTTTTATTAAACGTACTTACCTCTCAAAAAAATATTTTACAAGATCCTGCTCCAAGTATAGATGTTGTTGAATTAGCAGATAGCTCTGTAAATTTTGCAGTCAGGGGCTGGGTTAAATCTGAAGATTTTTGGCAGGTTTATTGCACTACGCTAGAGAACGTGAAAACCGCCTTAGATGCAGCAGGAATAGAAATTCCTTACCCGCACACTGTTGAAATTACTAAACAATAGTACCTAGTGGTCATAAAAAAAGGCGGTCTATCAAGACCGCCTTTTTTTATATAACTATATGATATATTATTTGGTATAAGTATCATCCCAATTTTTAATTTTAGGCTCACCTAGTTTGCCTTGAGATTTTGCAACTAGCATAGACACCGTTGCATCACCAGTTACATTTATAACTGTTCTACACATATCTAAAGGCCTATCTACGGCAAATATTAACGCAAGTCCAGCCTCAGGAATACCTGCGTACCCCAATACTCCAACAAGCATTACCATACCAGCTCCAGGAACTGCCGCAGATCCAATAGAGGCTAGTGTTGCCGTTGCAATGATACCCAACTGGGTTGTGAAACTTAAATCCATACCAAAGGCTTGCGCAATAAAAACCGCAGCAACTGCCTGGTATAAACTAGTTCCATCCATATTAATGGTGGCACCAATTGGTAACACAAAACTAGATACCTCCTCCTCTACTCCTAAATGCTCTGTTACTCGCTCCATAGTTACGGGCAGCGTTGCCGCACTACTACTAGTAGAAAATGCCAATAATTGCGCAGGAGCAATACCGTTCAAAAAAAACCTGGGAGACTTTTTAGTAACTATTTTTACTAGTAGTATATAAAATACTACCATTACTAATAAACCAAATACTACAGATACAGCATACATACCAAGGGCTGCAAATAAGTCTGCACTTGGGGCTTCCACAACTAGTGCAGCCATTAATGCAAAAACACCATAGGGCGCCGCTAGCATAATTAAATCTACCATTTTTAAGATAACTTCATTAAGCCCGTCAAAAAAGTCTTTGACAGTCTTCGCTTTTTCTTGGGGTATTAAAATCAATGAGATTCCAAAAAACACTGCAAAGAAGATAACCTGTAACATATTTCTGTTACTAGAGGCAGCACTTACAATATTACTTGGCACTAAATCTATAAGTGCTTGTAGAGGGCCTGCGTCTTTTTGTGCAGCTGCCGCTTGAAGTTTTGCATCTGCATCACCGCCATAGGCTTCAACAAGTTCATTACGAGTATCTTCATTAATTGTTTTTCCAGGCTGTATTAGACTTACCACTGTAAGCCCTATAGACACAGCTATTACTGTTGTTACAACATATATAGAAATTGTACGCATGCCCATTTTGGATAAACTTGAAATGTCTTTTAGGTCTGAAATACCTTTGATTAAAGCCGCTAATATTAGTGGTATAGCAATTAACTTTAAAGAGCTTATGAATATAGTTCCGAAGGGTTTGATCCAATCTCCAATAAATGAAGCGCCCCAATCAAAATTAGTGAGCAGTAGTGCAAATAGCACTCCTACTAACATACCTAAAAGAATTTTCCAATGTAATGCTAATTTTTTCATATACTGTAGTTGATAATAAAGTTAAAGTGGATACTAAACTTACAATTTAGATAATTTATTGGCTAACCAAAAATCTGCAATAGTCAAGGCTGCCATAGCCTCTACTATAGGTACTGCTCTTGGAACAACACAAGGATCATGACGCCCTTTGCCTTGCATTTCTATTTTTTCACCTTTGCTGTTTATGGTTTGTTGTTTTTGCATTATGGTAGCAACGGGTTTAAAAGCTACCCTAAAGTAGATATCCATACCATTGCTTATGCCTCCTTGAACACCTCCAGATAGATTGCTTTTGGTAGTCCCGTCTTGGTTAAAAAGATCGTTATGCTCGCTTCCGTTCATAGTAGCGCCCTTAAATCCACTACCAAACTCAAATCCTTTGACTGCGTTTATAGAAAGCATTGCTTTGCCCAGTTGTGCATGTAATTTATCAAAAACAGGCTCGCCTAAACCTACAGGAACATTTTGTATAACACAGGTAATTATGCCACCTATGGTATCACCTTGTTTTTTAACTTCTTTTATTTTAGCAATCATTTTTGATGCCATTTCTGCATCTGGACAACGCACCACGTTACTATCTACGGTATTAAAATCTAATTCCTGGTAAGGGGTATCTAATGATAAATCACCAACAGAAGATACATACCCAGTTATAGCTATTGCACCTAATAACTGACTTGCAATAGCTCCTGCCGCTACCCTACATGCTGTTTCACGGGCAGAAGAGCGTCCACCTCCTCTGTAATCACGGTGGCCGTATTTTTTATCGAAGGTATAATCTGCATGGCTTGGTCTATAACTATCTTTAATGTGAGTGTAGTCTGCAGATTTTTGATTGGTATTTTCTATAATAAAACCAATAGGAGACCCTGTTGTTTTACCCTCAAATATTCCTGATAGAAAACGAACGGTATCTGCTTCTTTACGCTGGGTAACAATAGTAGATTGTCCAGGTCTGCGGCGCATCATTTGATTTTCAATGGCAACTAAGTCTATAGAAACCCCTGCAGGACACCCATCAATGACACCACCTATGGCCTCTCCATGAGATTCTCCAAAGGTGGTTAGTTTAAAATAATTTCCGAAGGTACTACCAGCCATATCCTATTTTTATAACAAATGTAATTTTTAAGATTCAATACAAAAAATTAATCAAGGAGCATCCTACTATTTTGTTGGTGGAGATGATGGTCTAACTTCAATTTTACTAGGCAGTGTTCTTGGATTCATTTTTAGTAAATCTACTACCAATTCTCCAATATCCTCTTGTTGTATTTTCCAGGCGTCTTTGTGGCTTGGCTCGTTTCCGTTAAAATAGGTAGAAACACTTCCAGGCATAATGGTACTTACCTTGATTCCATGAGTACGCAAATCAAGCATTGCGGCCTGAGTAAATCCAGTAACACCAAATTTACTTGCATTGTATGCAGTACCTCCTGCAAAGAAATTTGTACCGGCTAAACTAGAAATAGTAATGTAATATCCCTTTGTGTTTTTTAGTGAGCTAAGGGTAGATTTTAAGGTATAAAATACGCCCGTTAAATTGGTCTCTATAACTTGGTTCCAGGCCTCTATTGTAATGTCTTCAATGCTTCCAAAAACTCCTAAACCAGCATTTGCAATAACAATATCAATACTCCCTAAGGAACTTTCTGTAGCCTTTACTGCATCTTGTTGCTGTTGGTAGTCTCTTACATCTGCCTTAAGAGCCAATACCTTGGCAGAGTCTGCGGCAAATACAGATAACTTATTTGCTGCCTTTTGTGCACTCTCTAAAGATCTGCTTGTAATGGCTACATGTATTCCTTTTTGAAGCAATACTTGAGCTATTCCAAAACCAATTCCTTTACTCCCACCGGTTATGAAAGCTACTTTCCCTTGTAATTGTGTCATACTTTATTTTATTTGCTTAAATATCTAATTTAATAACTGGTTTTCTTATTTTTTAATCACAGGATAACATGGCTATACTAAGAAATAAAGTCTTAAAAATTGCAGTAGATTTAATGATGTGTAATTTCAAGTATTAAAAAAGGAAAGGTACTGTTTTGTTAGAAAAGAAAGGGTGAAAATTTTCTTAAAACACCAACTAGGTAGATATTTGGCAACTATATTTGTAAAAAATAGTTGGTTTGAAAAAAGGTATCAAAATTTTTAAAATTATAAGTTCCCTAGAAGCTATATCATTTATAGTACTGCTTTGTATTGCAATGCCCTTAAAGTATATTTGGGATATGCCCCAACTAGTTAAGGTTGTGGGTATGGCTCATGGAGTTTTGTTTATACTATACATTGCCTTTGCTATTTATGCTTGGCGTGTGTTACACTGGAGTATCAAAAAGCTCTTTATAGCCATTATCTGTTCTGTGGTGCCTTTTGGGCCCTTTTATGTAGAACGTAATTACCTATAAAACCAAAAAAAAAGCTTTTCCAATACAAGTATCAAAAAAGCTTTTAACTAAATGTTTAGTAAAAATTACTTGGCAATATTTACTGCCCTAGTTTCTCTAATTACCGTTACTTTTACTTGACCGGGATAGGTCATGTCTGTCTGGATTTTTTGAGAAATTTCAAAAGATAATTGCGCAGCTTTATCATCACTTACCTTTTCACTCTCTACCATAACCCTTAACTCTCTTCCTGCTTGAATAGCGTACGCTTTATTTACACCACCAAAACCAAAGGCAATATCCTCTAGATCTTTTAAACGCTGAATATAACTATCAAGCACTTGGCGTCTTGCACCAGGCCTTGCACCACTAATGGCATCACAAACCTGAACTATTGGTGAGAGTAGACTTGTCATTTCAATTTCATCGTGATGGGCACCAATTGCATTACAAACCTCTGGTTTCTCTCCATACTTTTCTGCCCATTGCATTCCTAGAATTGCATGCGGTAGTTCGGTTTCTGTCTCTGGGACTTTACCTATATCATGAAGTAGTCCTGCTCTTTTAGCTAGTTTTGGGTTTAAGCCAAGTTCGCTGGCCATAACTCCACAAAGCTTAGCAACCTCCCTTGAGTGTTGCAATAGGTTTTGACCGTATGAAGAGCGGTATTTCATACGCCCAACTGCTTTTATAAGTTCTGGTTGCAACCCGTGAATTCCTAAATCAATAACAGTTCGTTTACCAACCTCTATAATTTCTTCTTCAATTTGTCTAGTAGTCTTCTTTACAATTTCTTCTATCCTTGCTGGGTGTATTCTACCATCTGTTACTAGTTTATGCAATGATAGTCTTGCAACCTCTCTTCTTACACTATCAAAACAAGAAAGAATAATTGCCTCAGGGGTGTCATCCACTATAATTTCTACTCCAGTGGCCGCCTCAATGGCTCTAATATTTCTTCCCTCACGACCAATAATACGCCCTTTTACATCATCACTCTCTAGATTAAATACAGAGACACAGTTCTCAACAGCCTCCTCAGTTCCAATGCGCTGTATGGTGCTTATGATGATTTTTTTAGCCTCTTGCTGTGCGGTCATCTTAGCTTCCTCAACAGAGTTTTGTATAAAACCCATGGCAGCTGTCTTGGCTTCATCCTTGAGGGTTTCCATTAATTGATTTTTTGCGTCATCTGCAGATAGACTAGAAATAACTTCCAATTGTTCTACTTGGCTTTTATGCATCTTATCTAAATCGAGTTGCTTTTTTTCAATAAAAACCAAACGCTCAGTGTATGATTTCTTTTTATTTTCTAACTCATCGTTAGCTTTTTTACTTTTTGCCAACTCACTAGAAACCTGAGATTCTTTATCTCTGGTTCGCTTCTCTGCCTCGACCATTTTTCTTTCTCGAGAGTTGATCACTTTTTCATGCTCAGACTTTAACTCAATAAAGCGCTCTTTTGCTTGTAGCATTTTGTCTTTCTTCAAAGACTCTCCATCTTTCTCAGCATTTTTAATAATACTTACTGCTTCTTTTTTTGCAGAAGCTATCGCGGTAGCCGCATTGTTTTTTTCTAACATTTTGGCTATTATAAATCCTACTGCTAAAGCCGCTACTGCTATTATTATGATCGTGACTATATTGTCCATGATTGTATTTGTTAATTGTTATACCCTAGAATACTAGGGCTTACTATTTGTAAAATGTGCTCAAAAAATTGAGCATAAAAAAACCTACATCAATATTTGATTTGCGTAAACTCCTTTAAAAAAAGTTTAGGACTAACAAGCTGATCAAGAATCCGCACAAAGACGGCGCGCTTTTACAACTTTAACTCATCCTTCTCAAAAGAATTTCTGTTGAGTTTACCAAAATGTATATTAATGTAGGCAGTAACCTATTTGTATTTAAAAGAACGTTACGTTAGTTGGTCTTGCAATAAATCATTTAGTGCTTTAATCTTGTGCACTATTGTTTGTCCACCTTCTACCGTTTCAATATTTTTTTGCTCTACTTGGGTTGCAAAGTGCAATGCAGACATCGCAAGAACATCTTGCTTGTCTCTAACTGCGTAGCTACTTTCAAACTTTTTAATCATTCCCTCTATCTTTTTAGCGGCTTTTCTAAGGCCCTCTTCTTGGTCTGGATGTATTGTTAATGGGTACACCCGGTCTGCTATAGAAAGTTTAATTTTTAATTGGTTTGACATAACGTGTTGCTATTGAGAAAGGTGTGTAATACACTGGTCAATTTCCCGAACAAGAGCATTTATTTTGAGTTTTGTATCTCGTTTATATTGGTCGCTGCCTAGCATCGAATTTGCCAATTTCAAAGTACTGCATGTTGTTGTTAATTCTGAAATTTCAGAAGAAAATCTGGTTTGCTGTTCTTTTAATAGTTTGATCTCTTGCTCTAAAGAGGCTTTATCTTGCGTAAGTTGTGAATACTTAACCAAGAGTTTACTAATCTTATCTTCTAGAGAATCAACTTGTTCTATAATAGAACTCATACATTGGGTATTTCAATACTATTACCACAAAGTTAACCGACCCTACCTAATAAACAAACTCTTTTGCATTAATTTTTGTTTTATTGAAAGACTATCACAATATTTGTGTACCACTTCCCTTTATAGTAGACAGATTTAAGCATATTATGAACCTATTACGTATTCTACTAGTTATTTCAGTTTTTCAATTACAAGCGCAAAAAACGATTGACCCAAATTATTTTTCGAATCCCTTAGACATTCCGATGGTGCTCTCTGGTAGTTTTGGCGAACTGCGCAGCAATCATTTTCATAGCGGTCTAGATATTAAAACCCAACAAAGAAGTGGAGTTCCAATCTATGCTCCTGCAGATGGTTACGTGAGTAGAATTAAAGTAGGACATTACGGCTATGGTAAAGCATTGTACATTAAACACCCTAACGGTTATAGCACAGTGTATGCCCACCTTCAAAAGTTTGAAACTACCATACAAGACTTTGTAAAAAAAAGCCAATACAAAAAAGAGCGGTATGAGATTGAACTTTTCCCAAAGGAAAGTTCGCTCCTAGTTAAAAAAGGTGATCTTATTGCCTACACAGGTAATTCTGGAAGTAGTGGCGGCCCACATCTTCATTATGAAATAAGAGATGCTTATTCCAGACCCATGAACCCAATGCTGTTTGGTCTAGAGATTCCAGACACCAAAGATCCTTCTGTAACTTCTGTTTTGGCATACCCTATGAGTGATGATGCTACGGTAAACCAATCTTCAGAGCCTGTAAAATTGAGACTTATAAAACAAAAAGACGGCTCTTATAAAACAGAAAAAATTAGTGCTTACGGAAAAATAGGCTTTGGTATTGCCACCACAGATCAACAAAATGGAGCCTATAATAAAAATGGGGTGTATCGTATTAAGACAACCTATAACGGCAAACCCAAAATAGATATTAAATTTGAAAAATTTTCCTTTGATGAAACACGATACTTAAACAGATATATTGATTACACATATTTTAAAGAACATAAAATTAAAATACAAAAGTTGTTTCGCCAAACAAACAACCCTCTAAGTATCATTACTCAAGAAGATGATAATGGCTTTGTGAATGTAGCAGATGGCTTTTCTTCTAACTACACCATAGAAATTAAAGATTACCAAGGAAATTTAGTACACATAACCATTCCAGTGATAGGAAAAAAAGATGATATAGTTGTTAAAAAGGAACTGCCAAATGACCTGCAATACATACCATCTGAGAGTTCTAGTACTATCCAAAGAGGTGTTTTTACTGTAGATTTTCCCAAAAACGCACTATACCAAGGCAGTTACCTTAATATTAAAACATCTGGAGACACACTGCATTTGCATACGGATAATATACCTGTTCATAAAAATATTTCTATTAGCATGGATATTAGCAATTACAATGCCTTAGATAAAAACAAACTCTATATTGCTAGACAGGCCTATAAAAACACATCTTATTACACCACAACAAGAAGAGAAAAAAACATTCTTACTGCAAAAACTAGAATTCTTGGATCCTATACCCTTTTTATGGATACCATTGCTCCCACTATAAAGGCCGCTAATTTTACAGATGGAAAATGGATCAGCAACAACAAAACATTAAAAATAAAAATTGAAGATAGCCATAGTGGCATAAGCAGTTACAGAGCAACATTAAACGGCAGGTTTATATTGATGGAATATAATTATAAAAAAGACGTTTTAACCTATGACTTTAATGACAATATCATCACTGATACTAAAAACAATTTAAGATTAATTGTAACCGATAATGTTGGAAATAGCACTACATTTGAGGCTATATTTTTCAGAAAAAAACTTTAATATTCGCTTTTGAAAACACACCTTAAACTTCTACTATTTTTCTCCATTTTATACTCTAGTGCGCTTTTGTCTCAAAAGGCAACAGTTAGGGGTGTTATACTTGATGTATTTGATGAGCCAATACCAAGTGTAAACATAACCTTTGGTAACACAGGGGCAATTTCTGATTTAGATGGGTATTATCTTATTGAAATTACCGCCAATGAGAATGTGCAGATAACTTATAGCCATATTGGTCATAAAAATGTACAAGCAACATTAAACCTATCAAACAACGAGGATTATGAATTAAATCCTGTCATGAAGACAGACATAGAACAAATTGCAACAGTGGTTATCTCAGGAAGAGAAAACAAACGCGTTGAAGGAATAACCACCCTAAGTCCAGAAGCTATAAGAAGAATGCCTTCTGCCATAAGTGGTGTAACAAGCCTACTTACATCATTGCCAGGTATAAACAGTAATAACGAGCTTAGTACTCAGTATGCTGTTCGTGGGGGTAACTATGATGAGAACTTAGTGTATGTAAATGAAATTGAAGTGTACAGGCCTTTTTTAATTAGGAGTGGACAACAGGAAGGGTTAAGTTTTGTGAATGATGACCTTACCTCTAGTGTTGATTTCTCTGCGGGTGGTTTTCAGGCAAAATTTGGTGACAAACTCTCCTCTGTATTAGATATCACCTACAGAAAACCAACAGAGGTACAAGCAACTCTAGATGCTAGTTTACTTGGAGTTAGTGTTTCTGCAGGTAATATCTCTGATGATGGAAAGTTTACCGGTATTGTGGGTTTACGCTATAGAGACAATAGTTTGTTTGTAAATGCTAAAGAGACTCAAACAAATTTTAAACCTACTTTTTTAGATGCTCAAACCTATCTTAGCTACAAGTTTAACAATAAACTTGAAATAGGTTTTTTAGGAAATGTTGCCATAAACAAATACAGCTATAAACCCCTAACAAGGCAAACTAATTTTGGAACTCTTGCAGACCCTGTTGCACTTTTGGTATTTTATGAAGGTCAAGAAGAAGATAAGTATGATACCTATTTTGGAGCCCTGAAGGCAACCTTCGTGGCCTCCCAAAACTATACTGCAAAATTTATTGGATCTATATATCAAACCCAAGAACAAGAATACTTTGATATTTTAGCCCAATACAGATTAGGAGAGGTAGACACTAGCATTGGAAGTGAAAATCTAGGAGATGTTACCTTTAGTGAAGGTATTGGCTCTCAACTCACACATGCAAGGAACAACCTTGATGCCTTGATTGTAAATCTAGAACATAAAGGGAATGCTACTATTGGAGAAAATGAAATTGAATATGGTGTGAAATTCACCCATGAAGATATCAGAGACCGCGTACAGGAATACGAAATTATAGATTCTGCAGGATTCTCTATAAGGCCACCTCTTATAGATTTCGCTAATTTACAGCCCTATGAACCTTTCACCTCTGAGATTGTTCCCTACACAAATATACGTGCCCAAAATGATGTGCAAATAAATAGACTTAGTGGTTACGGACAATGGAGCAGAAGAACAACTATTGGCAGTAGTGATCTATGGCTAAATGCAGGTATAAGAGCGCATAATTGGACTGTGAGTGGGCAAGACATCCAAAGCACTACCCAAACAGTATTTAGTCCTAGAGGGCAACTGAGTCTTAAACCAAATTGGGATAGAGATATGCTTTTTAGGCTTTCGGGAGGTGTATACCACCAACCACCATTTTATAGAGAATTAAGAGATTCTACAGGAACCGTAAGACCTGGTGTGAAGGCGCAAAAATCTATTCATATTGTTCTAGGGAATGATTACAGTTTTAATTTGTGGGATAGGCCATTTACCCTAAACTCTGAAGTGTATTACAAGAAACTCACAAATGTAAATCCTTACACCCTAGATAATGTTAGAATACGCTATAGAGCCTCAAACAATGCTGTTGCTTATGCCTATGGGTTAGATTTGCGTTTGGCAGGAGAGTTTGTTCCTGGAACAGAAAGCTGGATAAGCCTAGGGTATTTAAAAACAGAAGAAAACATAGATGACAAAGGATACATTTTTAGACCTACAGACCAGCGATTAAAGATAGGAATGCTATTTCAAGATTATGTCAAGGTGGTCCCAAATTTAAAAGGGTACTTAAATTTGCAATACAACACAGGGCTTCCAGGAGGCTCCCCTAGCTACGCAGACCCTTATAATTTCCAAGAACGCTTGCCAGATTACAAAAGAGTAGATCTGGGAGTATCTTATGTACTTATTGATGCAGCAAGACCAAAAGAAGAAGGTGTTTTTAAATACTTTAAAGAACTTACTCTTGGCGCAGAGATATTCAACATTTTTGATGTACAAAACTCTATATCAAATACATTTGTAAGAGATGTTTACACCAAGGTACAATACTCTATTCCCAACTACCTATCACCAAGGGTTTTTAACGTACGTTTAACCGCTAAATTTTAAAGGATGCATATTGCAAAAAGATTTGGTTTTTATGGTTTTGGATTTGTCATTGGCCTACTGCTGTTGTTTTTCTTTTTAAACGGAAAAAAAGCTGGCTGTGATTATGGTCCAGATGCACGTACTTTAAAAAACATTAAAATCAAACAAAGAGTATTCTCTAATCAAAGTCTTCAAGACTTAGAAAAAAACAATCTTGACACCTCAGCCGCATCTACCCTTTTAAGGATTGGAGATGTCAATTTTGGAGAGAGTAATACAAAACTAGACTCTTGTAATGTATATGTAATTGAGGGTTTTGTTAATAAAATATACTTAAAAATGAGGGTGCAAAATTGTAACAAAACCGCTACAATAACATCTATTGTAAAACAATAATCCAATGCATTTACAAAACCCACACAGAAACCCTTACAACTTTGAGTTGCTAATCCAAGCCAATGAAGAATTGGAAGCGTTTGTGTTTACCAACGAGCATGAAATTCAAACGATTGATTTTGCAAATCCAAAAGGGGTATTTCAGCTAAATAAAGCGTTGCTATTACAACATTACAAACTAGATCATTATCAGCTGCCTATCGGGCATTTATGTCCTGCAGTACCTGGAAGGGCAGATTACTTATGCCATGTTAAAACATTGCTTGATGAGCACAAAAATGATGGTAATGACACTACAAGTTATAAGGTCTTAGATATAGGAGTAGGTGCTAACTGCATCTACCCTATCATAGGAGCCAAACTTTTTAATTGGCAAATGGTGGGTGCAGACATACATAATGATGCTGTTGCTTCTGCCAAAAAAATTGTTGCAGCAACAAAAGGATTAAAAAACAACATTGAAATAAGACATCAATCAAATAATGCAAATATTTTTTCGGGTATTATAAAAGAAGATGAGTATTTTGATGTTACCATATGTAACCCGCCATTTCATTCAAGCGAGATTGAAGCAAATAAAGGAACCATGCGCAAACTAGCGAACATATCAAAAGATAAAGATTACGCTTTTAGACAAGAGTTGGTGCAAAATTTTGGTGGAAAAGCAAATGAGCTTTGGTGTAATGGCGGTGAGGCTCTTTTTATAAAAAGAATGATTAAACAGAGTTTAAAACACAAACATCAGGTGGGCGTGTTTACAACACTAGTTTCAAATAAAGCACACCTAAACAAACTATACAAACAGTTAGACAAGGCAAAAGCAAGTCATAAAACAGTGGTAATGCATATAGGTAATAAAAATAGCAGGATGCTCGCTTGGAGTTTTGAAGACCAAAACCTTACAGAAGTTTAACAGCTATTTAGGATTTTCTTCTGGTTTTCTCTTTTTTGAGTAATGTTAGCTCTCTACTAGTTTGACCAGCCACAGAAGTATTCTCTTCAGCCCTACGAATTAAATAGGGCATAACATCCTTTACAGGTCCAAAAGGAATGTATTTAGCAACATTATATCCCTGAGCAGCTAGATTGTAGCTTATATGATCGCTCATGCCATATAATTGCCCAAACCATACTCTGGTGTCATTTTTTTGTAGGCCTTTAGATTTTAGTCTCTCTAGGGCCATATAACTACTTTCTTCATTGTGGGTGCCAATAAATAAAGAAATGTCCTCAAGATTGTCTAGTATATACTCCATAACAGCGTTAAAATGCGCATCAGTAGCTTGTTTGCTTTCGCAAATAGGTGTTGGATATCCTTTTTCTTGGGCACGAGTATTTTCTTTTTCCATGTAAGCTCCCCTAACAACCTTAAAGCCTAATTTATAATTACCCGCTACGGCTTTTGCATGCTGCTGTTTTAAATAGTCTAAACGGTCCCAACGATAACACTGTAATGTATTAAAGACAATGGCTTTCTCTGTATTGTATTTGGCCATCATAGCCTGGCATAGATCATCTGCAGCATCTTGCATCCAAGACTCTTCTCCATCTATAAGTAGAGAAATATCACAGCTATGAGCTGTTTTACAAACCGTTTCATACCTGTTTTGTATAGCCTCCCACTCCCCTTCTTCCTGAATGGTTAGTGGCTCATTCTCTGAAAGTTTTCTCCAGATTTCAAAACGACCAAAACCAGTGGGTTTAAATACAGAAAATGGCATTGCATCTTTGTTTTTGGCAAACTCAGTGAGCTCTAGCACCTTTTGCATGGTGGCATCAAATTGAGCCTTTTCTTGTTTTCCTTCTACAGAATAATCCAAAACAGAGCTTACCTTAGCACTATATAAATTATCAACAACTCCCATGCAATCTTTTTCATTTACCCCACCACAAAAATGGTCAAACACCGTTGAGCGTATTAGCCCTTCTACTGGTAAATTGAGATTCAGAGCAACTTTTGTAGCCGCCGTTCCTATTCTTACCAAAGGCTCTTTAGAAATCATTTTAAACAAAAAATAAGCACGCTCTAACTCTGAGTCACTTTTTAATTTAAATGCAGTTTGTGTGTTGTTAAAAAGAGTGTTTAAGGCCATAATAAAAATTTCTCGTACAAATATAGTTAGTTTTGATGGTCGTTGAAATACAATGCTATAATTTTGTTATTCTAAGTTTGAATAATTTATAGCGCGAAAAACAGCAAAAATTATAGAAACTGATAACACACTCACTACTATGGATAAACAGATTGTGACTCAACATACAGCTATTTACTGCAATGAAAACCCATGGTCATTTTTACGCTCTGGTATTGAGCAATTAAACCCAACTAAGATATTTATATTAGTAGACACAAATACACATACCCATTGTCATGAGCTATTTATAAAAAATGCTGGTATAAAAGCACCTGTTGAAACCATTATTATGCCCAGTGGCGAGAAAAATAAAACAATTCATACCTGTATGGATATATGGTCAACACTGTCAGAAAAAGGTGCAGACAGAAGCAGCCTGCTCATTAACCTTGGTGGAGGTGTTGTTACAGATTTGGGGGGCTTTGTTGCCTCTACATTTAAAAGAGGAATTGATTTTATAAACATCCCTACATCACTACTAGCAATGGTTGATGCATCCATAGGAGGTAAAAATGGTGTAGATTTAGAGATGCTTAAAAATCAGATAGGAGTCGTTAATAATCCTTGTTTTGTGATTATTGATCCTACTTTTTTAAACACATTACCAAAACTAGAAATCACCTCTGGATTTGCTGAAATGTTAAAACACGCCCTTATTGACAGTGAAGACTATTGGGAACAGCTTCAAGGTTTTGATATCACAAATCTAAAAAACACCCAAAACTTAATCTGGAAATCTATAGAGATTAAAAACAAAATTGTTACACAAGACCCTAAAGAATTAGGTGCAAGAAAAGTGCTAAATTTTGGACATACACTTGGTCATGCCATCGAATCTTATTGTCTAGATAATAAAAGTAGGCCAACACTTGTTCACGGTGAAGCCATTGCAATTGGCATTGTTTTAGCTACTTATATATCAAGTACTCTAGTTGGGTTTGATAAAAATAAGCTAGTGTCTGTTACTGCATTTATATTGACTAATTTTAAAAAGCAAACATTTAATAAGCAAGATATAGAATCAATTATTACGCTTTTAAAACACGACAAGAAGAATAAAGCAGGAGCTGTATTATTTGTACTACTAGAAACCTTTGGCAAGACTCACATTAATAAAGAAGTTTCCAACACCCTAATTAAGGAGGCCTTTGACTTTTATAAAGAATTTTAAATTACTACGTAAAAACTTTAAACAAAAACCCCCACTATTTGTATAAGTGGGGGTTTAAAATATAAGTTATCGTTTGTTACAATGCTCTAAATATAGAGTGCATGAGTCTTTTTTTGTCATTGATGCTTTCCTCTAATGAAATCATCGTCTCTGTTCTAGTAACTCCCTCTATGTCATCTAATTTGTATATGATTTCTTTTGCGTGGGTTGTATTCTTTGCTCTTATTTTACAAAAAATATTGAACTTACCGGTAGTTACATGTGCTACAGTAACATATGGTATTTCATTGATTCTTTCAAGTACAAACTGCGTTTGAGATGTTTTCTGCAGATAAATACCAACATACGCTATAAAAGAATACCCTAACTTGTTGTAGTCTAGGCGAAGTGAAGATCCAGTAATAATTCCAGCTTCCTCCATTTTTTTAACTCGAACATGTACCGTTCCTGCAGAAATACCATGTTTTTTGGCAATATCTGTAAAGGGAGTTCTTGTGTTTTCAATAAGCATATCTAAAATGCTTTGATCTGTAGCGTCTAATTTAAACTTCATGTGGTATAATTTAGCCACAAAGATAGTATCCTAAATTAAATAAAAACACATTCCAATGTTAAATCAACATTAAATTTCGGTTAATATCAAAAATCGTTGATATTTTTTTACCAATAATGATATTTTGGTGAGAATTCACTAATATGCTTCCGCCCTGTAAATCAAAGTATTGGTGACCGAAGACATTTTTATCTACCTCTATGGCATCAAAGTATAGCTCAAACACAATGTTTTGGTCATGAATTATTTCTTTGTATTGAAAGCTAATAGTCTGCAGGGTATCTTCTCCATCAACACGAACGTTATACAAAACTACATCTTTATATATCTTTTGATTTTGTGGGATATTAAAATACTCTTTGTAGTCTACATCTTTGTTTTGATAGGCTACATCTAGATCAAATAGTGCAATTAAAGCATAAAATACGAATGATCTAGACTGCTCACGGCTATAATCATCTTTAAAATGTCCCGCCTCAAACAAAATAGTTGGTGCGCCACTACTTGTAAAACTATCACCCACGCAGTTTTGATTGTATGAGTCATCAAAACGTCCTATTTGATTATGGTGGTGGGCTTTAATGTAGTTTTTCATTTTAACAATAAGCCCCATTGCAACCTCTCTTGCAGGCGTTATAGTTTTTAAAATATCTGCAGAGGGTGCCAAAAAAGATAGTGTCGCTGGTTTTGGACCCTTAATCCCGAATATACTGCGCTGATCGTGCATGTTTAAACATAAATCTGGCTGCAGGGCATCAAAAATAGACTTTAATACCTTACTCTCTCGCTGTGATAGCGCCTGGGCATCTCTGTTTAAATCAACACCGTTTGCATTTTCACGAGTATACAAGGCTGCTCCGTCTGGATTTAACATTGGAAACACATAAAATGTATGTTTTGAAAGCAGATCCTTTGTCTCTTGCTTATTTGAAGTGATGAACTTAAAAAAATCAAACAAAGCCTTTGTTGTAGTACTCTCATTGCCGTGCATTTGTGACCAAATAAGCACTTTTTTAACTCCTTGACCAAAGCTAACTAGAGGAATCTCTACTCCATTTTCAGAAAATCCTGCTGCAGATACATTAAAAATCTCTCTGTAGTGGTCTAATATGGGTAGGATGTGGTTAATGGTAATGTAACGCCCCTTTAAACGGTCTTCAAAATTGCGTGTATACCAAGAAGTAATTTGCATTGTACAAGTGTATAATTACAAAAGTAATCAAACCTAAGTTTACATATGTAAACAAGATGTGCTTTTAAAATAGGTGTCTTTTGTAAACAAATCACTAGCTTTTACGTGTGCAAATCACGGATATACACTTTAATTTAACTAAATTACACTATTTCAGTAACTTATGATGCCCTACATTAAGCTAAAGTTTAATAATAAAAACAAAATATATCAATTATCTTGTTACTTTAAAAGGTATAAATTACATTTGTAACATATTATTTGTTTTACAAAGGTTACAATGGTAAACACTTCAAATTTTTCTAAAAGACTTCAAAAAATTCTAGATTTCTATGGAGTTACTGCTACATTATTTTCAGAAAAAATAGCATTTAACAGATCTACCATTTCTCATTTACTCTCTGGTAGAAATAAACCTAGTTTAGAATTTGTTATGAAAGTACTTCAAACCTATCCAGAGGTAGATTTGTATTGGCTGTTGTACGGAAAAGGGTCCTTCCCTACTCCATTAAACAAAGTAAACACTCAAATTAAGGCTACAAGTAAACAAAACACACTACCTGGTGTGGAAGCTGAAAACAGCGTATTTGAAAATATGGCACTAAAAAACTCAAATACATCTGCTATAGAGCGTATTATACTATGCTATAAGGATGGTACTTTCAAGCAATACAATAACTGTTAATAGCTTATATTTTAAAGTTAATTACCGAACTTTGTAAAAAAACACAATGCGTTATTTTTATTATCTTCTTTGCTCCTTATTATGCTGTAGTTGTTACAATGTAGAGCGAAGTTGTGAAGATTTTAAAACTGGGACCTTTACATTCCAACAACTTGTGGGCACAGAACTTGTAAGCTCCACATTTGTGCGCAATGACAGTATCGCTATTGAAACCTATAAAGGAGTTACAGACACCTTCTCTGTACGTTGGATTAATAATTGCGAGTATATCATGCGTAAACTAAATCCAAAAAACACCTACGATCAACAAGCGGTGCATTTTAAAATTCTTAGCACCACAGAAAATACCTATCTTTTTGAATTCCAGATGGTGGTTAAAAAGCAAAACCAAGAGAACCTAGTTAAAAAAGGAACGGTTACTAAAGTTAATATTCCATGAGCAGTGATAAAGAATACTGGACCCAGCGCTACAAAGATGAACTTACAGGTTGGGATATAGGAACTGTTTCTACACCCTTAAAAACGTATTTTGACCAGCTCACAGACAAAAACATGCGCATCTTAATACCAGGCGCTGGTAATGCCCATGAAGCAGCATACCTTCACAAACAAGGCTTTACTAATGTATCTATACTTGATATTTCAGACATACCTTTAAATGAGTTCAAGAAAAGAAATCCTGATTTTACAGAAGAGCACCTTATTGAGAAAGATTTTTTCAAACACAAAGGAGTCTACGATCTAATTATAGAACAGACCTTTTTCTGCTCAATTGTACCCCAAAGAATGAACAGGTTTAAATACGCCACTAAAATGGCCTCTTTACTTGCCCCAGAGGGTAAACTAGTGGGTTTATGGTTTGATTTTCCGCTTACCGAGGATATAGAAAAACGTCCTTTTGGTGGAAGCCTCAAAGAATACAAAAACTATCTTAAACCACTGTTTAATATACTAGTTTTTGAAAAATCTTATAATTCTATCCCACAAAGACATGATAAAGAATTATTTGGGATTTTCAGTAAAAAACAGAGCAAACCCAAGCAAGCAAACAATCCCTTACATGGCATTACCCTTAAAACAATCTTGGAAGAATTAGTAGCTAAGTATGGTTGGGAATATATGGACGAGAAAGTACGTATTAACTGTTTTGCGTTAAATCCAACGATAAACTCTAGTTTAAAATTTCTACGCAAGACCCCTTGGGCGCGCGAAAAAGTAGAACAACTATACATAAGAAGTATAAAGTAAATACCTTAGAAAACAATTCTAATCACTCTCCTTTTAACTAAAGTATTAAAATAATAAAGCCTGCCCATCATCACCAATTGGTGGCTCCCTATCTTCACTGGAGTTTTCATCCTTGGAAGCATCTTCTGGGCCTGTAACAGAAGTCTCTGCAGTATCAACAGCCTTTACAGCTTGCTGATCAATTACTTCGATTGCAGCCGTTGGTGTTACTTCAGGTAACTCAAAAGGCAAAGGATCAAGAGGATTGATTTCTAATACTTTATATTTTGTTAATTGGTTGCCAAGAGCACCAATTCCTTTTAGAGAAATGAAATTCTCCAGATCAATTACAAGATTATCCTTTCTTTCTTTACCTCTTTCTTTGGTAAAAACTAGCTCTGCCACGGGTCTATGATCTGTAAAGACCGTTTCAAGGTAAGACTTAGAATTATCTGTTAATACATTGTCTAGTTTCTCAGGTGTGTCAATCAAAAATCTCTTTACATAAAACAGCTCTTTCTCTCCAGCCCAGTGTATGGCAGTAATTGGCTTTTTAGGCTCCCATTTTTCCATTACAATAAGATCCTCATCAAAATGCATAGTAATCTCTGGTATAACAGTTTTTACGAGCCCTCTTTGATTAATGAGTAATAATCTGTCTGTGGGTCTAAACTCACCCACAAGCTCACCACGCTCGTCTAGATTAAGCCGCTGTACTGTCTCGTCAAACCATATTTTACGGGGCTTTAAGGTAGAAAGTCCCTTTTCCTTTAACTCGATACGTTTTACGGGATACTTGGTAACAATGTTCCCTTTAGAGGCGCGTCCTTTTACCAAAACATCACTAAAGTGTAAATCCCATTTTAATTTTTTAATACTTCCGCTTTGACGCAGCAATATATGTACCACCTCTGCCTCTCCGTTAGGATTTGCAGTAAAATAAAGTACTTTACTACCTTTATTACCTTGAGAAACCGGATACTCTTTATCTCGGGTAACACCCGTTACATTAAAGCGTTTAACATAGGTTGGGCCTTTAGGACCGTCTTTGTAAATCATGTTATAGGTAGTGCGCTTGTCTTTCTTTTTAAACACCGCAACGTGTATAATGTTTTTACCTATAAAGGTCTTACTTCCTACCTTTGTAATCATTAATGTTCCATCTTGTGTGAAGACAATAATATCATCAATATCACTACAGTCTGTTACATATTCATCTTTACGTAAATTAGTGCCTACAAAGCCTTCCTCCCTATTTACATAAAGCTTTGTGTTTCTTATAACAACCTTGGTTTTCTGAATATCATCAAATACTCTAATTTCTGCTTTACGCTCTTTACCCTTACTATATTCTTTCTTTAAACGAGTAAAATAATCTATGGCATAGGTAATAAGATTATTTAAGTGGTGTTTTACCTGAGCAATACTAGCATCTAAGGCGTCAATTTTTTGTTGCGCCTTATCTATATCAAACTTAGAGATGCGCTTAATGCGTATTTCAGTGAGACGAACAATATCATCTTGAGTAACCCCTCTCTTTAAATGGGTTATGTGTGGCTGTAATCCTTTATCTATAGCATTTATTACCCCTGGCCATGTTTCCTGATCTTCAATATCTCGGTAAATACGGTTCTCTATAAAAATACGCTCTAAAGATGCGTAATGCCACTGTTCTTCTAATTCATGCAACTGTATTTCAAGCTCACTCTTTAATAGTTGAACAGTTCTGTCGGTAGAACGACGTAACATTTCAGATACCCCAACAAACAAAGGCTTGTTGTCTTCAATGACACAACCCAGTGGAGATATCGAGCTTTCACAGTTTGTAAAAGCATACAGGGCATCAATTGTTTTATCTGGAGAAATACCAGACGGAATATGAACTAGAATTTCAACATCTGCGGCAGTGTTATCCTCTATCTTTTTAATTTTAATCTTACCTTTTTCATTGGCCTTTAAAATAGAGTCAATTAAAGATCCTGTATTTGTTCCAAAAGGAATCTCTGTAATGATTAGGGTGTTTTTATCGTGTTGGCCTATACGGGCACGAGATCTAATTTTACCCCCTCTTAGACCGTCATTATAGTTTGTAACATCTATAATTCCTCCTGTAGGGAAGTCTGGAAAAATAGTAAAGCGCTTACCTTGCAGGTGTTTTACAGAAGCATCAATAAGTTCTATAAAATTATGTGGTAATATTTTTGTAGACAAACCAACGGCAATACCCTCTCCTCCTTGTGCCAGTAGAAGTGGAAACATAACAGGAAGGTTTATTGGTTCTTTTCTTCTTCCATCATAGGAAGACTGCCACTTGGTAATTTTTGGGTTAAAGACAACATCTAGACCAAACTTAGAAATACGAGCCTCAATATATCTAGCCGCAGCAGCTCTATCTCCAGTAAGGATATTACCCCAGTTTCCTTGGGTATCAATGAGTAAATCTTTTTGTCCTAACTGCACCATAGCGTCTGCAATACTAGCATCTCCATGTGGATGATATTGCATGGTATGCCCAACAACATTGGCTACTTTGTTATAGCGGCCATCATCAAGATCTTTCATAGAATGCATAATACGGCGCTGAACCGGCTTAAAACCATCTTCAATGGCAGGAACAGCTCGCTCTAAAATAACATAACTAGCATAGTCCAAAAACCACTCACGGTACATTCCAGTGACGCGGGTAATGGTTTCACCCTCCTCAGTCTGTGGTGAATCAAAATCCTCTTGGTCTTCTCCAATAATCTGGGCATCAAGAGCGTCTTCTTGATGGCCATCTTGCGGGTTGGCCCCTTTTGGGTTTAATTCTTCATCTGGATTTTGATCCTCGTTCATGTGCTATTATTTCACTTTTGGTACGTACTTTGTTTTGGTATTATTAGGCCTCTTCTTCTAGAACATCTAGTTCAACTTTTAGATTATTGATGATAAACTCCTGCCTATCTGGTGTGTTTTTACCCATGTAAAAAGAAAGCATTTCTTCGATGCTCATTTGCTTGTCTAGCATTACAGGGTCTAGCCTAATGTTGTCTCCGATAAAATGGACAAATTCATTGGGAGATATCTCACCAAGACCCTTAAATCGAGTAATCTCCGGCTTAGGTTTGAGTTCCTCTAAGGCACTTTTACGTTCTTCCTCAGAATAACAATAAATAGTTTTCTTTTTATTACGAACCCTAAAAAGTGGGGTTTGTAAAATATACAGATGCCCCTCTTTAATCACCTCAGGAAAAAACTGCAGGAAAAATGTAATAAGAAGCAGTCTAATATGCATACCATCTACATCGGCATCTGTTGCAATAACAATATTATTGTACCGCAAATCGGCAAGAGATTCTTCTATATTTAGTGCAGCCTGCAAGAGATTAAACTCTTCGTTTTCATACACAATCTTTTTGCTTAACCCATAGCTATTTAAAGGCTTCCCTTTAAGGCTAAATACAGCCTGTGTATTAACGTCTCTACTTTTTGTGATACTACCAGATGCACTATCTCCCTCTGTAATAAATAAGGTAGATTCTAAATTACGCTCTTTTTTTGTATCACCTAGATGAATCCTACAATCACGTAATTTTTTATTGTGCAGGTTTGATTTTTTTGCGCGGTCTTTGGCTAGTTTTCTAATGCCAGACAACTCTTTACGCTCACGCTCTGCTTGCATAATTTTACGCTGTAAAACCTCAGAGACAGAAGGGTTTTTATGTAAAAAGTTATCTAATTGCGTTTTTAAAAAATCATTAATATAGCTGCGTACAGTTGGCAAGTCACCTCCCATATCTGTAGAACCGAGTTTGGTTTTTGTTTGACTCTCAAAAACAGGTTCCATCACTTTAATACTAATGGCGCTAACAATAGATTTTCTAATATCACTGGCCTCATAGTTTTTACCATAAAACTCTCTGATGGTTTTCACCAAACTCTCCCTAAAGGCTGCTTGATGGGTACCACCTTGAGTGGTGTTTTGTCCATTTACAAAACTATGATACTCTTCACTGTACTGTGTTTTACTGTGTGTTATAGCTACTTCTATATCATTACCCCTCAGATGTATAATTGGATACAGCATGTCTTCTTTAGACATGTTGTCTGCCAACAAGTCTTTAAGTCCATTTTCACTAAAGAATTTTTCGCCATTAAAATCGATGGTTAAGCCAGGATTAAGATAGACGTAATTTCTAAGCATTTTTTCAACATACTCATTACGGTACTTAAAGTTTTTGAAAATAACTTCGTCTGGAATAAATACAACTTTTGTTCCTTTGCGCTTACTTGAATCTTCTACGACGCTGTCTTGCTTTAATTCTCCCTGGGAAAACTCTGCATATTTTACTTTATTATCTCTAATAGATTCTATCTTAAAGTAGGAAGACAATGCATTTACAGCCTTTGTCCCTACCCCATTTAAACCAACAGATTTTTTAAAAGCACGAGAATCATACTTCCCACCAGTATTCATCTTAGAAACAACATCAACAACTTTCCCTAAAGGAACACCACGCCCAAAGTCACGAACACGAACTTCTTTATCTTTTATTCTAATTTCGATGGTTTTTCCGGCACCCATCACAAATTCATCAATACTATTATCGAGTACTTCTTTCAATAATATATAGATACCGTCATCAGGAGAAGAACCATCCCCCAACTTTCCAATATACATACCTGGACGCATACGAATATGCTCTTTCCAGTCGAGGGATCGTATATTATCTTCGGTATATTTTGTGTCTGCCATAAAATCGCGTGAATAGTTGTTAAATATACCCTTTACAAGACAAATTTTAAAAATTTACTAAACAAAGTAATTAACAAATACCTTGTTAAAATTGTGAACAACCTTCTGTTTTTGTTAAGAATATATAAGTGTTTTTTGATCTACTGATTAATAATTTTAAATTAAAAAACCGTTGTTATTTAAATAAAATAACAACGGTTTAAATACCTATATTCTAGTTAATGCTAGACGTTAAATCTAAAATGCATCACATCTCCGTCATTAACAATATATTCTTTTCCTTCAACACCCATTTTTCCCGCCTCTTTCACTTTAGTTTCACTTCCAAAACTAACATAGTCATCATATTTAATAACTTCTGCACGTATAAAACCTTTTTCAAAATCTGTGTGTATTACACCAGCTGCCTGTGGAGCTGTTGCACCTACAGGAATTGTCCAGGCGCGCACTTCTTTGACACCTGCCGTAAAGTAGGTTTGTAAATTTAAAAGCCTGTAGGCGCCACGTATTAATTTTGCTGATCCTGGCTCATCCAAACCTAAATCGTCTAGAAACATTTGGCGCTCCTCAAAAGAATCTAATTCTGTTATATCTGCCTCTGTACCAACTGCCAAAATAACAACTTCTGCGTTTTCCTTAGCTACTGCTTCTTTTACCCTATCCACATATGCATTACCATTTAAAGCTGCATCCTCATCTACATTACATACATACATAACAGGTTTATCTGTAATAAACTGTAATGGGGTTACAAACTCTTCTCTATCTTTATCAGAAATTTCGATAGCCCTTAGTGACACACCTTGCTCTAGACCATCTTTTATTTTAATTAATACTGCCTCTTCTTTTTGTGCTTCTTTATTTCCTGTACGGGAAGAACGTTTTACTTTTTCTAATTTTTTATCTACTGTTTCTAGATCTTTTAATTGTAATTCTATATCAATAGTCTCTTTGTCTCTTATAGGGTCTACATTTCCATCAACATGAATAATATTATCATTGTCAAAACAGCGTAACACATGTAAAATTGCATCGGTTTCTCTAATGTTTCCTAGGAATTGATTTCCTAGTCCTTCTCCTTTACTGGCACCTTTAACCAGTCCTGCAATGTCTACGATTTCAACTGTTGCAGGAATCACTTTTTCTGGAACAACCAATTCTTCAAGTTTCACCAAACGCTCATCTGGCACATTTACCACTCCAATATTTGGCTCAATGGTACAAAAAGGAAAATTTGCGCTTTGCGCCTTGGCGTTAGACAAACAATTAAAAAGGGTTGATTTACCTACGTTTGGTAATCCTACAATTCCGGCTTTCATAGTAAAAATATATTAAAATGCGTGCAAATATACCTCTTTAGCCGAAATTTAAACACCAAAATAGTATTCTGTTTACTTAAATCTTATTTAATGGCACATCTAGAATTAACACCAACCAAATCGATGCTTTGTAAGCCCATAGCTAAAGGTTTAAACCTTGATACATTTTCTTTAAAAAAAGCAAAAAAAAAGAGCTCTGAAAATATCAGAGCTCTTAGTATTTAAAAAATGAGAGGGTTATTTCTTACCGTCCATTTTGTCTTTCAATGCTTGAAGTGCAGAGTTAGCGTCACCTAGTGTAGGCTTCGATTCGTCAGACTGCTTTTTAGCTTTCTTAGCAGCTTGCTTCACGATTTTAGCTTCCTCTTCTTTATGTATCGCCATATGAGAGGCTACCACTTTCTTGAATTCTTTGTTGAATTCAATAATTTGGAATTCTATCTCCTCACCTTTGGTTACATCAGTTCCGTCTTCTTTCTCTAAGTGACGTTTTGGTACAAATGCAGTGATATCTCCATTAAAGTTGATAACCGCTCCTTTGTCTACCATCTCATCAATAGATGCTTTATGAACAGATCCTACAGCAAACTCAGCTTCATACTTATCCCAAGGATTTTCTGTAGTTTGTTTGTGCCCTAGGCTTAACTTGCGTCCTTCTACATCCAATTCTAACACTACCACTTCTAGGGTATCAGAAATGTTTGTAAACTCACTTGGATGCTTTACTTTCTTAGTCCAAGAAAGATCAGAGATATAAATAAGTCCGTCAATTCCTTCTTCTAATTCTACAAATACACCAAAGTTTGTAAAGTTACGCACAATACCTTTGTGAGTAGATCCTACAGGATACTTTGTTGTGATGTCTGTCCATGGGTCTTGCGTTAATTGCTTAATACCTAAGCTCATCTTACGCTCTTCACGATCCATAGTCAATACTTGTGCCTGAACTTTATCCCCTACGTTTACAAAGTCTTGTGCACTACGCAAATGCGTAGACCATGACATTTCACTAACGTGGATCAATCCTTCAACACCTTCAGCAACTTCAATAAATGCACCGTAGTCTGCAATAACAACTACTTTACCTTCTACATTATCACCAATTTTAAGTTCTTCACCAAGTGCATCCCAAGGGTGTGCGCTTAATTGCTTAAGACCTAATTGTATACGTGTTTTATCCTCATCAAAATCAAGGATTACAACGTTTAGTTTCTGGTCAAGCTCTACAATCTCGTTAGGGTGGTTGATACGAGACCAAGAAAGGTCTGTAATGTGTACCAATCCATCTACACCACCAAGATCTACAAAGACACCATAAGAAGTAATGTTTTTAACAACACCTTCTAATACTTGTCCTTTTTCAAGCTGCCCAATGATTTCTTTTTTCTGCTCTTCGATATCTGCCTCGATAAGCGCTTTGTGAGATACAACAACGTTTTTAAATTCGTGGTTAATCTTCACAACCTTGAATTCCATTGTTTTGTTAACGTATACATCGTAGTCTCTAATAGGTTTCACATCAATTTGTGAACCTGGTAAGAACGCTTCAATTCCAAATACGTCTACAATCATACCACCTTTGGTACGACATTTAACAAAACCATTAACGATTGTTCCTTCATCGTGTGCTTTATTTACACGATCCCAAGCCATAATAGTTCTGGCCTTACGGTGAGAAAGAATTAATTGACCAGTTGCATCTTCACGCACATCAATTAAAACCTCTACTTTATCTCCAACTTTTAAACCTGGATTGTAACGAAATTCATTTAATGAAACAACACCTTCAGACTTAGCGTTGATGTCTATAATAGCATCACGGTCTGAGATATGTACCACTTCTCCTTGTACTACTTCATCATCTAAAGTATCTACAAAATTCTCTGTTACTAATTTTTCAAACTCTAATAACTTACCATCATCTACAGGATCAATTCCTTCTTCGTAGTTGTGCCAGTTAAAATCTGTTAAGAATTTTTCAGGGTTTGTTTCCTTAAGAGAAGGTTCTCTTTTTGGTTTTTCAGCAGCCTCTGGGGTTGTTGCTTCTGCTGTTTCTTGAACTTCTACAGCAGGAGCTTCTACTTTTGGAGTTCTTTTTCTTGTTTTCTTAGCAGCTGGTTTTGCTGCTTCGTCTTTTGCTTTTTCAGCCATTTTTCAATTTTTGTATCCTCTTGTAATAATTCTATTTGATAAGAAAAACACAAGGCTTTACTTTGTATTCTACAAGGCTGTAATAGTCAAACGATGTACCCGTAGAAGGATTATGTTTATTTTATATGTCCAAATTGCTATTACTACACCGTCAAAATGGGCTGCAAAAATAATTCTTTTCTTTTAATTTCCAAAGTGATAGAGAAAATAATTACAATAGCGAAGAAGCTATTAGAACACGGGTATTAAACCATAAACAAAAGCGGGTTACAATTCAAAATAATAAGCCGCTAAATTAAAACAACAAAACCATTAAATGCGGCCAGCTATTCTGTCTTTGGCTAATTGTAAAATAACATGAAATTGGTCTTCCAAATTCATGTGGCTATTATCAATAGCAATGGCATCTTTGGCCTTTACAAGAGGTGAGTCTTTACGGGTAGAATCTATATGATCTCTCTCCACTACATTAGCCAAAACATCCTCCAAAGAAACCTCATCTCCGTTGGCGATGAGTTCTTTGTATCGGCGCTCTGCTCTTGTAGGGGCAGATGCGTCTAGAAATATTTTAAGCTCTGCCTCTGGAAATACTACGGTAGCTATATCGCGGCCATCCATAACAACACCTTTGTTTTGACCTAGTTTTTGTTGTTGGCTAACCAATTTAATGCGTACAGCAGAGATCGCTGCAACAGGGCTTACCAGATTTGAAACCTCAAGGGTTCGAATTTGTTTTTCAACATTAATACCATTTAGAAAAACTTCTGCTACACCTGTACTTTCGTTTTTTTTGAAATCAATAGATATGTCTTTTAAAGCATTTTCTAAAGCTCCTTGATCTACTTTAGCATCTTCAATAAATCCTTTTTGCATTGCAAATAACGTTACTGCGCGATACATAGCGCCCGTATCTACATATATGTAGTCTAGCCAATCTGCTAGTTGCTTTGCAAGGGTGCTTTTTCCCGTAGAAGAAAAACCGTCAATGGCGATGGTAATTTTTTTCATTATTGTAAATCTATATTAAGTCCAAAAAAACTACTTGATGCAGCAGTATTGTATTTTGAAAATGAATAATTTAATCTCACTTTATTAAGCTTAATTCCAAATCCCGCACTCAAACCAGAAAATGCTCTGGTATCTATAATACGTAATTCTTCTGCGCGTCTAAAATTATAACCAAATCTTATATTAAAACCGCTTTGAGGAAACAGTTCGATACCAAGAATAACATGACGAAATGCCTCGTCTATAAAATTAATGTTTTCTGTAGTAACATTACCTTCCAAATCTGTAGTTTCTCGGTCTGGATTTGAAAAAGCCAAATCCCACCGCTGCATATTCTCTAAAGTAAAATGCCAACGAATTGGTATGCGTTCTAGAATTTGTGATGCCCCTAGAATGATTTCAAAAGGAAGCGGCTCAAGGTCTATATCATAGGGCGTGAGTTGGGTACCTATATTTCTAGCAACACCCGTTATCTGTAAATCCCAATCTTCATGTACATACATGATACCTAGATCTGCAGCGACCCCAAAGGAACTGTATTGTTCTAGTTGAGATGATATAAACTTAATAGTACCTCCGTAATGAAAATTTGTAAAAGGAATGTTACGCGCATGGCCTACAGAAATTGCTACCTCTGATCCAGAAAAACTATTTGTAACGTTTCCTTGGGTATCGTAGCCATCAAAATTTCCGTAATTGATATAGGTAATTCCTGCATGTATAACCTGCGTGTATCTATCCCAAGAATATGCGTAGGCTACTGTACCGTAATTAACATCTGATAAATAGTTATTGTAATTAACAGATAGTTGCTTATCCATTTGAGGGTTAATGGCAGCGGGGTTAAATAGTCCTTGAATTGGATCATAGTCATAATTGGTAACTACTTTACCCCCTAAAGCAGCTTGTCTTGGATCGTTAACTAAATTTAAAAACTGATAGGTAGAACGCCCTCCTATTTGCCCAAAGGCAGATAAAGTTATCAGTGAGGTTAGTAAAAATAAAACCTTTTGGTTCATAGGCAGCGCCGCGTTATTCTTTAATACAATAACGAGTGTAAGTATAATTTATTTTCGAGAGAAATGAAAAGAGTTTAGAATAAAAAACAGCTAGAAATTATATCCTAGCTGCTTTTACAAATCATCTTATAATTTTTTAGCTCCTTTGACCTTTTCTTTTGTTAAGGCAAGGGCTAGAACATCACTCATTTCTTTTACATAATGAAAGGTTAAGCCTTTTAAATATTCTGGTTTAATTTCATCTATATCTCGTTTGTTTTCCTCGCATAGTAAAATCTCTTTAATACGTGCTCTTTTGGCTGCAAGTATTTTCTCTTTAATACCTCCTACAGGCAGTACCTTTCCGCGAAGAGTAATCTCTCCAGTCATGGCCAAACTCTTCTTTACTTTGCGCTGAGTGAATAAAGATACCAATGAGGTTAACATGGTAATTCCTGCACTTGGTCCATCTTTTGGAGTTGCTCCCTCTGGTACATGGATATGTACATTGTACTTTTCGAAAATTTCTTGTTTAAGACCCAACTTTTCTGCATTAGATTTTATGTATTCTAAGGCAATAGTTGCAGATTCTTTCATAACCTTACCCAGGTTTCCAGTCATGTTTAGGGTGCCTTTACCTTTGCTAATGGTAGATTCAATAAACAAAATATCTCCCCCAACACGCGTCCAAGCAAGGCCAGTAACAACACCTGCTACTTGGTTGTTTTCATATTTATCTCTCTCAAGTCTAGGGACTCCTAATATTTCAATAATATCTTCATTGCGTATCTTGATGTTATAAGACTCCTCCATGGCAATTTTCATAGCAGCATAACGTACTGTTTTTGCAATTTGCTTTTCTAAACCACGAACACCACTTTCTCTTGTATAGCCCTCCACAATTTTTTCTAGTTGCGCCTTACCTACTTTAAGGTGTTCTTTGGTTAAACCATGCTCTTTTAATTGCTTTGGTAATAAATGCTGCTTTGCTATTTCAATTTTTTCTTCAATAGTATACCCAGTAACGTTAATAATCTCCATACGGTCTAAAAGCGCTGGCTGTATAGTACTTAAGCTATTAGATGTTGCTATAAACATAACCTTAGACAGATCATATCCTAGTTCTAGAAAGTTATCATAGAAAGAACTGTTTTGCTCAGGATCTAACACCTCTAAAAGAGCAGAGGAAGGATCTCCTTGACTACCTATAGAAAGCTTATCGATTTCATCTAGCACAAAAACTGGGTTGCTTGTTCCTGCTTTTTTAAGGCTTTTTATAATACGCCCTGGCATTGCTCCAATATAGGTTTTACGGTGCCCTCGTATTTCGGCTTCATCTCTCAAACCGCCCAAAGAAATACGTATGTACTCTCTACCCAGTGCCTCTGCTACAGATTTTCCTAAAGAAGTTTTACCAACTCCTGGAGGACCATACAGGCAAATGATGGGTGATTTCATGTCGTTACGCAATTTTAAAACGGCAAGATATTCTATGATGCGTTTTTTAACATCATCAAGACCATAATGATCTCTATCTAATATTTTCTTGGCACGTTTTAAATCAAATTTATCTTTACTGAATTCATTCCATGGCAATTCTAACAGAAGGTCTAGGTAATTTTTCTGAATGCTAAACTCTGCAACCTGAGGATTTAAGCGCTGCATTTTAGACAATTCTTTGTTGAAATGTACTGCGGTGTCTTCATTCCATTTTTTTGCCTTACCGCGCACTCTCATAGCTTCTATCTCAGCCTCAGATGTACTTCCTCCCAATTCCTCCTGAATGGTTTTCATTTGCTGATTCAAGAAGTACTCACGCTGCTGCTTGTTAATGTCATTGTGCACCTTGGTTTGGATGTCTTTTCTCAAAGAGAGTTTTTGCAACTCCAGGTTCATGTACCTGAGTGTTTCCAAAGCTCTTTCTTGCAAGTCATTTATCTGCAAGAGTTTCTGCTTTTCTGCAACAGAAATATTTAAGTTAGAAGAAACGAAATTGATCAAAAATGAAGGGCTCTCTATATTTTTTATAGCAAAGGATGCATCGCTAGGAATGTTAGGACTGTCTTTAATTATGGCCAATGATTTCTCTTTTATAGTCTCTACAATAACCAAAAACTCCTCATTGTCTTTTGCGGGTCTAGCTTCCTCAACAGCCCTTACAGTAGCCGTTAGATAAGGCTCTGTGGTAATTACCTCTGCTACTTGAAAACGTTTTTTACCTTGTATGATAACCGTAGTATTTCCATCAGGCATTTTCAACACCTTTAATATTTTAGCAACCGTACCTATGGTATTGATATCTTCAATGCCTGGGTCTTCTTCACCTTCTTCTTTTTGAGAAACTACACCAATAATTTTACCTTCTTTATTGGTTTGATTTATAAGCTTAATAGACTTATCACGTCCTGCCGTTATTGGCACAACAACACCAGGAAACAAAACCGTATTACGCAAAGGTAAAATTGGCAGTATTTCTGGTAGGTCTTCATTGTTCATTTCCTCTTCATCCTCTGAAGACATCAGTGGAATAAATTCTGCATCGTCTTGAAATTCCTGAAATGACAAACTGTCTAATAAGGATACTTTTGATTTTGACATAGTATGGTGTAAGACATTGTGTCACAAAAAACAATGAAACAAAGTCGTTAATTAAATATATTATTTACCACTAATAGAGCGAAACCACTGATGCTCATATAAATTAGCAGGTATTACATCTCTTGTATTTCAATATGCATGCCATATACTATAGTTACAATAGCGGTTTTTTAATCACTGTTGTCTTGGGCATATAAAATAAAATAGAAAAAGCCTTTTCAAGAAATCGAAAAGGCTTTTTAAATATAGTAGTACTACTTTTTGTTTGTTACAGTAGGTTTAAATTAAATTCACCTTCTGTGATTTGAATTACAGTTGGATCTACACCATCTGGGTTTGTAGCTGTAAAATTAAAACGAGCACTTATATCTCCTGTTTCTTGATCATAGCTGTCTATGATTAGTACTCCTGGATTAGACACAAACTCAATGCTACTTCCTTCTCTTATATATAGACCAATAGTTTGGTCACCATTTGCAACCTCAGTGCTCATTGGATATTCTCCAGGGATAATAGTATCTGAAGGAAAACCAATTTTCATGGTTCTACCATTTTCTAGGGTAGCAATTATAAATGTAACATTCATGCCATTTATTTCTTGTCCTGTAACCTCAAGTGTATCGTTTGCTCCAGAGGGTTCAAAATCTGCACCATCAATCACAGCTTTGAAAGGAATTAAAGCCGGTGGCTCAGTTCCTTCAAAGTATACGGTAAAGCTTCCTTGGGTTACTTGATACACTGAAGTATCTTCTCCAAGTGGATCTCTTGCGGTAAAGGAAAAAGTCGCTGCAATGATACCATTTTGAGTGTCAAACTGTGTAAATGTGATACTTCCCGGGTTTGAACTTAAATTTTCTCCACCAATATTTGGGTTATAAATACCAATTAGTTTTGTACCATCAGAAATGCCATCCTCCATATCAAAGGTTCCAACTCCCATATCAAAAGGAATATCAATTCTCATCATAGATCCTGTTGCGGTTTGCGCCTCTACCTTAAAGATCATATCATCACCCACTGTATTTAAGGTGGTCTCTAATAATAAATCTACATGTTCTTGACCATCTACTAATGCGAAAAATTCATCTACATCAACTGGATCTTCTGAACCACCACCACCACCACCTGGTTCACCACCACCTGGATTTTCATCAAAGGTCATTTGAATGTCATTAAAGACTCCCTGAGTTATGGATGCATTTTGTATAATAACATCTCCGTTAGAATCTACAATAGGATCTCCGTTTGCATCTAAAGCGGCTCTTGTACCAACAAAGCTGAAAGCACCAGAAACAATTAAATCTGTTTCATTGTAGGAAGTTATATTCATATTTCCACTACCTCCAGTTTCGGCCAAGGTAATAAATGGGTTTGTTGGTGATTGTACATCAAAATAACTTGCTCCATTAGTATTAGTACCGTTAAGAGTTAAATCATAACTTCCAGTGGCAAGCGGAGAGGCTGTTAAAAAAATGGCCGTGTTATTGGCAGAAACACCTGTGATTGTAAAATCACCATCTACATTTACGGAAGCTGTAGTAAATGCAGCTGTAAAAGCCACACCATTAACAATTGCTGTGAATGAACCAGGAACAATCTCTCCAGAGGTATCCTGTTGAGGGAATTGACCCTCTAATGGTTCATTGGTGCAAGAAGTAAATTGAAGTGCTAAAAAAGCAATTAAGATCCAATTAAAAAGTTGTAATTTTTTCATAAGTACGTATGTTTTCCTTTGTAATAACAGCAAACTTAACTAAAAATTGTCTAGTATTAATATTTTCTTGGTACGCGTAAAAGTAAAATCACGCCAACAATAAAAAACAAGACTAAAAATAAAATAGCATTCCGCATACTACCGGTAATTTGATCCACAAAACCATAGACGAGCATTCCCAACACGATCCCTATTTTTTCTGCCACATCATAGAAACTAAAATAGGATGTAGTGTCCTTAGTGTCAGGTAAAAACTTAGAATATGTTGAGCGTGATAGCGCTTGTATACCTCCCATTACCAGGCCAACAAAAGCTGCTGTTATATAAAATTCTAGGGGCTGGGTTACAAAATATGCAGCTACACATAAAACAACCCAGACGCAGTTAATAAAAATTAATGTAGAGATGTTCCCAAATCTGCTTGAGGCTTTAGAAGTTAAAAAAGATCCTAAAACTGCCACCAACTGGATAATTAAAATACTAGAAATAAGCCCCAGTGTTTTCTTGTCTGGATCTCCCCAATTAATCTCTTGTTCTCCAAAATAAGTAGCCACTAACATTACAGTTTGTACAGCCATGCTATAAACAAAAAATGCAATTAGGAACCTCTTTAACTGCAGGTTTTCTGATAAAGATTGTTGCACTTGTTTCAGCTCTCTAAAGCCGTTTAAAATAACATCTTTATTTACTTTTTTTGATGACCTTGCTCCACTTGGCAGGTAATAAAAAGAGTATTGGCTAAATCCAATCCACCAAATACCTACTGTCACAAATGAAATTTTCATGGCCTGTATGCTAGCATCTGCTCCTGAGATACCAAATAGTTCTGGTTTTAATACCATAACAAGATTAAACAGAAGTAAAAAAACACTACCTATATAACCTAAAGAAAATCCTTTAGCGCTCAAACTATCTTGCTGTTCTTTGAAAGCAACATCTGGCAGGTATGAATTGTAGAAAACCAAACTACCCCAAAAACCAACTAAAGCTAAAAAATAAGTAAACAGACTTAAGTATATGTTTTCAAGAGAAAAAAAATACAAACCCATACACGATAAGGCCCCTAAATAGCAGAAAAATTTCATGAATTTTTTCTTGTTTCCTACATAATCTGCAATACCAGATAAAAGTGGAGATAAAAACGCTACTACCAAAAATGCAGCAGCTGTTGTGTAGGTAATTAAAGGAGTACTGCGTATTTGAGAGCCAAACACAAAAACTGTTTCTATACCAGTTTTACTGAATAATGCGCCATAAAAAATAGGGAAAACTGCAGAGGCTATCACTAAACTATACACAGAGTTTGCCCAGTCATAAAATGCCCAAGCATTACGTAACTTTAAAGATCCCTTCTGTAGTTTGGCCATTCTATATTTTTTTTTGCTAAATTAGAAATATCATATTACAATGAAGGGCTTTTATTGAGTAATGTATTTTTATTACAAACACAATTTTTTGGCACGTAGTTTGGTATTATATTTAAATAGAATTCAATTTCAATAAAACACTGCATCATGAAAAAAATACTCTTATTACTATCTCTATCTAGTTTGTTATTACTAAGTTCTTGTTACATTGAAAATGACAACATACAGGTAGCTTCGCTAAGTCAAGTTTTTGAAACAACTGTTGATTTTACAAATTCCAATGATTACAGCCAACTGGTAAACATCCCTTTAGATATCGAAGTCTATGAAAGTGATGTTATATTGGTATATTGGCTTGAAGATGTAATCTCTGATGGCACTGGAGGCACTTTTGATGTATGGACTCCTCTACCCCAAACAATTTATACCACCCAAGGTAGTTTCCAATATAGTTTTAATCATACCTTTATAGATGTATTTTTGTTTTTGCAAGGAGATATAAATCTTGATAGCCTTAGTAGTAATCTAACCAATAACCAAACCTTTAGAATTGCTATAGTTGGGGCAGAATTTGCAAAAACAAACCCTAGCATGCAACAAGTATTGGGTTTATAATATTAAACTAAAAAAAATGAAAAAAACACTTCTACTTCTACTTACCATAATGGTAGTAAGTTGTAATGCCAATGCGCAAAAAAAAGAAAAAAAACAGGAAGTTTTTCCGGTGGTAAAAACTGAAAGCCAATGGAGATTAGAACTCACCAAAATGCAGTATTATGTACTTCGAGAGGCAGGAACAGAGAGAGCATTTAGCAGTGATTTAAACAAAAACTACACCAAAGGAACCTACCATTGTGCAGCTTGTAAAACACCTTTATTTAAGAGTGATTATAAGTTTGACAGCGGTACAGGTTGGCCAAGTTTTGATCGTGAAATAAAAGGCAATGTTAGTTTTGATGTAGACTACAACCTTGGGTACGCTAGAAGCGAAGAGCATTGCGCTACTTGCGGAGGTCATCTAGGGCATGTCTTTAATGACGGGCCCAGAGAAACAACAGGTAAAAGACACTGTATAAATGGTGTTGCATTACTCTTTAAAGCAGAAAAATAATGAGCAATTATCCAATACAAAAAACAGAAGCCCAGTGGAGAGAACAACTTGGTGAGGCGCACTATAAAATCCTTCGAGAAAAAGGTACAGAACGTCCTTTTACTGGAAGCTACAATCTTACTTTTGAAGATGGTACCTATTGCTGCATGGGTTGTAAAAACAAACTATTTGAAAGTGCCAGCAAATTTGATAGCGGTTGCGGTTGGCCAAGTTTTGACCAAAGTATTGCCGGTAGTGTTACCTACATAAAGGATACCACTCTAGGTATGGAACGTACAGAAATAGTTTGCTCAAATTGTGGAGGTCATCTAGGACATGTTTTTGATGATGGTCCTACCAGTACTGGCCAGCGCTATTGTGTGAATTCACTCTCTGTAGATTTTGAAAAATAGAAGGCAACCTTACCTTTGGTTGCCAAGTTATGTAAAGTCACAACCATGATAAAAATTTGAAATGTTCTTTTTTCAAAAATTTGTTATGTTTCCATTCCACATTTTGTAAATTTGCCACAATAAATTAACTAGCAAATAAAGTACCATGAGTAAATATGATGTAATTGTATTAGGAAGTGGCCCTGGAGGTTATGTAACCGCCATTAGAGCGTCTCAACTAGGATTAAAAACAGCTGTCATTGAAAAGGAAAGTCTTGGAGGTGTTTGTCTTAACTGGGGTTGTATCCCTACTAAAGCATTGCTAAAAAGTGCACAAGTTTTTGATTACCTAAAACATGCAGATGAGTATGGTCTTTCGGTAAAACAATATGATAAAGACTTTTCTAAGGTTGTTGCTCGTAGTAGAAACGTTGCAGATGGCATGAGTAAAGGAGTACAGTTTTTAATGAAAAAAAACAAAATTGATGTACTAAAAGGTTTCGGAAAGCTTAAGCCCGGAAAGAAGGTAGATGTTGATGGTACAGAGTATAGCGCAGATCATATAATCATAGCTACAGGTTCACGCTCTCGTGTGTTGCCAAATTTGCCACAAGACGGAAAAAAAGTAATTGGATACAGAGAGGCAATGACCCTAGAAAAACAACCAAAATCAATGATTATTGTTGGTAGTGGAGCTATTGGTGTTGAGTTCGCTCATTTTTATAACACCATGGGAACAGATGTTACCCTTGTAGAATTTCAGCCAAATTTAGTTCCTGTTGAAGATCTTGACGTTTCAAAACAATTTGAACGTTCTTTCAAAAAAGCAGGTATAAATGTAATGACTAATTCATCTGTTGAAAAAGTTGATACTTCTGGCAAAACAGTAAAAGCAACAGTAAAGACCAAAAAAGGAGAAGAGATTATTGAAGCAGATGTTGTGCTATCTGCAGTTGGTATTGTCTCTAACATTGAAGGTATAGGCCTTGAAGATGTTGGTATTGTTGCAGATAAAGGTAAGATCATGGTTAATGATTTCTACCAAACAAACATACCTGGATATTATGCAATTGGTGATGTAACTCCTGGACAAGCATTAGCTCACGTAGCATCTGCCGAAGGGATTACATGCGTTGAAAAAATTGCAGGTATGCAAGTAGAAGCTATAGACTACGGAAACATCCCAGGATGTACCTATGCAACTCCTGAGATTGCAAGTGTTGGTATGACAGAAAAACAAGCAAAAGAAGCAGGTTATGAATTAAAGGTAGGTAAATTTCCTTTTTCTGCCTCTGGAAAAGCAAGTGCAGCTGGAACAAAAGAGGGTTTTGTAAAAGTTATTTTTGATGCCAAATATGGAGAATGGCTAGGATGCCATATGATTGGCGCTGGAGTTACAGATATGATTGCAGAAGCTGTGCTGGGTAGAAAACTAGAAACTACAGGACATGAAGTATTAAAAACCATACACCCACACCCTACTATGAGTGAGGCTGTTATGGAAGCTGTTGCAGATGCCTATGGTGAGGTAATACACCTATAGTTTTAAAGATGTATTAAAAAAAACCCGCTCTTGGAGCGGGTTTTTTTTATGTTTAATTTGTTCTCTGATAGTCTTAATAAATAAATCAACCTTCCAACACTAGACTACTTTAAATTGTTAATAGCAGTGTTTAAAACATATTATTTTTACCTAATATGTAGTATCAAATTTTATTATGTTTGTTTTAAGGGGTGCCATATTTAAAACTAACCTCACAAACAAGCTTCTCTGTGGAATGAAAAACTTTTTAATAGCGTTTTTTACTTTTATTGTATGGTCATTCTTTGCGCTATGGGTTTATTTTATGATACTCCCCAACGAGCAAGAAGTTGCTGTTAGTAAAAATGTATCTCCTAAAGAGGTTGTTGTTCCCACATCTGTAGCAACAGAAATTTCCGATGAATCTCCAACCACAGCAATAATACAAGAGAGTAAGGAACCTATTAAACCCCAAGAGCTAATTGATACTGAAGTTTTACTTGAACCTCTCCCCGCTTCTGGATTAACCGCACGTGGTGCAGACAATAACATTGTATTTGTCTTTGAAAAAGGAATTTCTTTCATAAAAAATGTTAGTAAATTAAACATCCCTTTACCATTAAATGCCTTTAAAAACTTAATCAAAGATTATTTGACACAATATCCTCAAAAAGAAATTCACATTATATCCTCATACAGCGCTACTGAAAACTTTATAACCCCAAATATTGGCAAGCAACGTGGTTTGCAAATAAAAAACATGCTTATACAAACCGGTATTAATAGCTCTAGAATTGTTGTGAAATCAAACATTGAAGATATTACCTTCTCTAGTGATAATAGTTATTCAAACGCAATTGCGTTTGAATTTAAACCCTTAGATAAAAAACGAATTGCCTCCATTGCACCTAAGGCTATTAAAATTCCAAAAAGTATTACCTTTTACCCTACGTTTTCTAACACAAATATTTTAAAAACAAAAAAACTACAAGAACTCGTTATTCGTGTTGCACAAATTTTTGATAGCAACCCCAATACCAACTTAACACTGGTTGGACATACAGATAATTCTGGAACCACAGAAGAAAACTATAGCCTGGGATTATCGTATGCAAAACAACTTAGGTGGTTTCTAAGCTCCAAAGGTAGTATAGACAAAAAAAGGGTACGGGTACTATCAAAGGGTGAATCACAACCCCTGAAGAGTAATAGAACAAAAAAAGGCAGCCTAGCAAACAAAAGAATTGTGCTACAATTTAAATAAATGAGAAATTCCTTAGATAATTACATTACTCAATTGCTAACTCCAGAATTTCTTGGAGTATTTGTGTTGATGCTCAGCACCTTTTTAATTGGGTATTTCTTTGGTCTATATCAAGAAAAATCAAAAAAGAGAGCGCTTATAAACAGGCTTAAAAGAGAAGTAAACACGCTAAGAAGCCCAAAAGAAATCCATAACATAGAGGTTACCTATGATGAGATAAAAGCTAGAAAGTATACTACTGTAAAGCAACAATTAGCAGCTTCTCAAAAAAATACTATCCCTGAAAAAACAAAGCAAACTATTGCAGCAAAAGCCCGCACAGAATTTGTAAGCTATACACACAACAAACCAACGCTAGATTTTGAGCGTATTGGTAAAGGTGATAAATACAATGCAGATAGATTAACCCAAATTAACGGCATAGGACCTTATATTGAGCAACGACTTAATGAAATTGGCATTTACAATTATAGCCAGATTAGTAGGTTACAACTCAGAGACATTGTTATTATTACCTCACTTATTGATTTTTTCCCTGGAAGAATAGAGAGAGACAATTGGGTAGAACAAGCAAATGAACTTAAATTAACATACTAAGAAGAAGTAAAACAAAAAAACCAGCTGTATAGCAGGCTTTTTTATTGGAATTAAATAGGATGTAAATACTACTTAAAATGCATAAAAGCTTGTTTTCCTAACAGTGCCTCTTCACTTTCAACATTATTGTCATCAGGTACACAGCAATCTACAGGGCATACAGCAGCACACTGCGGCTCGTCGTGGAAGCCCTTACACTCTGTACATTTATCTGCAACTATATAATAAATTTCATCACTAACGGGCTCCTGGGTTTCATTAGCATCTACAGCTTTACCATTTGTAAGCACTAGAGATCCTTCTAGGTCTGTTCCGTCTGCATAACGCCAATCATCTGCACCCTCATAAATAGCTGTATTTGGGCATTCTGGTTCACAGGCGCCGCAGTTAATACACTCATCAGTAATTATAATTGCCATGTAATTTTATTTTTGTTATGCAAATTTAAGCCCTAGTAATGGCAACTACAAATACATCTTGATAAATTGTGAAAACATTTTGTTTCTAGGCCCTATTTCAAGGAATTTTTACATGAGTTTTTTTTACCTTTGAGGTTCACATAAATTATAATGAATCTACAACAAAGAATAGATGCTTTTGTAACATTGGGACGTTTTTTAGCGCAGTTTGTTTCTCCCATAGAAGATCATACAACTACCGAGCAAGCTAAAGTTTATAGTAAGGATTCATCAGGGGTTGATACTGCCATTTTTTACGAGAAAATGATACAAGTCCTCCAAGATGCCCACCATCAAAACACCTGGTTTACCTATGACAACCTTGCATTCTCATGTAAAAGCTGGAGTGAAGCACTAACCCAAGAAAACTTAACCAATTGGATTTCAAACTATACTATTAGTAAAGTAGATACTTCAAAAACCATTGCTATTGTAATGGCAGGCAATATTCCTTTAGTTGGGTTTCATGATTTTTTATCTGTACTGCTTTGCGGTCATAAACTACAGGCTAAACTATCCTCTAACGATAAAATACTATTGCCTTTTCTGGCTAGCTATTTATGTGCTGTGGAGCCAGAGTTTAAGCCCTATATTACTTTTACAAAAGATACCTTAAAAAACTTTGATGCTGTTATAGCTACAGGAAGTAACAATACCGCCACCTACTTTGATCATTACTTTAGTAAGTATCCTCATATTATACGTAAAAATAGAAATGCCGTTGCCATTATTACGGGTAAAGAAACTCCTCAACAAATGGAAGCTTTAGCAGATGATGTGTATCGTTATTTTGGATTGGGGTGTCGTAATGTTTCGAAAGTGTATATACCACAGCAGTATAATCTGGATCACTTTTTTAATGGCATGTATGCTTGGAAACAAGTAATAAATAATCATAAATACATCAACAATTATGATTACAACAAAGCAGTTTATTTAATGAGTGATATTAAATTATTTGACAATGAATTTATGCTCCTTAAAGAAGATACAGGTTTTAGCTCCCCTATCTCTGTGGTTTTTTATGAACGTTACAAAGACATAAAAGATGTTAGAACTCAATTAGAGGCTCAAAAACAGAACATACAATGTATTGTTTCTCTAGAAGATGTTCCTTTTGGAGTAGCACAAACCCCCGCCCTCTCAGATTATGCAGATGGTGTAGACACCATAGAATTCTTAATATCATTATAATAACTTAACAACACAACAACTATTTTTTCTTCTATTTTTTAGAACTTTGAATTACAATTACAATACTTATGAAAAAACATAACTTTAGTGCGGGGCCATGTATACTTCCTGCATCTGTATTAAAACAAGCAAGTAATGCAGTAATTAATTTTGATAATCTAGATTTATCTCTTTTAGAAATATCACACCGTAGTGGCAACTTTGTTAGTGTTATGGAACACGCCAAAGAATTGGCCTTAGAACATTTAGGTTTACAAAACAAAGGCTATAAAGCGCTATTTCTTCAAGGTGGAGCAAGCATGGAGTTTTTAATGGTTGCATATAACTTTTTAGAAAACAAAGCTGGGTATACAAATACCGGAACTTGGTCAGACAAAGCAATTAAAGAGGCTAAGCTGTTTGGAAATGTAGTAGAGGTTGCATCATCAAAGGCTGCAAACTTTAATTATATTCCTAAAGACTACACAGTACCTAATGGTTTAGATTTTTTCCATTGCACAAGTAACAATACTATTTTTGGAACTCAAATGAATGAATTTCCAAAGACAGATTGCCCATTAATATGCGATATGAGTAGTGATATTTTTTCTAGACAGTTAGACTTTGAGAAATTTGATTTAATCTACGCGGGTGCACAAAAGAATATGGGGCCAGCAGGTACAACACTCGTTGTAGTTAAAGAATCAGTATTAGGAAAGGTTTCTAGGCAAATACCTTCTATGTTGGATTATAAAGTTCATATTAGTAAAGACAGTATGTTTAACACACCAGCTGTGTTTCCTGTGTATGTTTCAATGCTTACGCTTTCTTGGCTAAAAGACCAAGGGGGTATTACTGCAATAGAAAAATTAAACAATCAAAAAGCTGAAATCTTATACAACGAGATAGATCGCAATCCATTATTCACAGGTTTTGTTGCCAACAAAGAAGATAGATCAAAAATGAATGCAACCTTTAGCCTTACAGATGAAAGTCTTACAGATACCTTTGACGGGCTTTGGAAACAAGCAGGTATAAACGGGCTAAATGGACACAGAAGTGTTGGAGGCTACAGAGCCTCTATGTATAACGCCCTATCTATAGAAAGCGTTCAGGTATTAGTTGACGTGATGCAAAATCTAGAACGTAACGCTTAAAAATTATATAAATAATATATTAAACAATGTAAGGATGTAGGTCTTTACAAAAAAGAAAATATCTCTATGAAAGTATTAGCAAACGACGGAGTTTCTCAATCTGGTATTGACGCATTAACAAATGCAGGAATTGAGGTTATTACCACAAAAGTGGCTCAAGAACAACTGGAAAACTATATCAATGAAAATAATATTAGTGTTTTATTGGTGCGTAGTGCAACTACCGCCAGAAAAGCATTAATTGATGCATGTCCAGGCTTAAAGATAATTGGCCGAGGTGGTGTGGGTATGGATAATATAGATGTAACCTATGCTCGTGAGAAAGGCTTAAGTGTTATAAATACACCAGCTGCGTCTTCATCATCTGTGGCGGAGTTAGTCTTTGCCCACCTATTTGGTGGTGTTCGGTATCTTTATGATTCTAATAGAAACATGCCTTTAGATGGTGACACAAGATTTAAAGACCTTAAGAAAAACTATGCAAAAGGGAGTGAGTTGCGAGGTAAAACAATTGGTATTATAGGGTTTGGACGCATTGGTCGTGAGGTTGCCAAAATTGCACTTGGTTGCGGCATGAAGGTTATAGCAAGCGACAATTATGTGGACAAAGCAAATATAACATTAGACTTTTTTGATGGTCAAAAAGTAACTCTAGAAGTTAAAACAAAACCAATTGATGAGTTGATACAGCTAAGTGATTTTATTACCCTTCATGTTCCTGCACAAAAACAATATGTTATTGGTAAAGAGCAAATTACAAAAATGAAAGATGGAGCTGCTATTATTAATGCAGCACGCGGCGGTGTTATAGACGAGGTTGCTTTAATTGAGGCTTTAGACAGTGGCAAACTTTCTTTTGCAGGTCTTGATACTTTTGAAAAAGAACCAACACCAGCAGTTAAGGTACTGATGAGTCATAAAGTATCTCTAAGCCCTCATATTGGCGCCGCAACCAACGAGGCTCAAGATAGAATTGGAACAGAGCTTGCATCACAAATAATAACCTTACTCAAATAAATAGTCACACAAAACTCATTAAATACTCACAATT